>ERZ1034980.1811-NODE-1811-length-12302-cov-4.502000_pt1 | contig 12302 bp, 12 predicted proteins | sample MGYA00520622_ERZ1034980 | MGnify/ENA primary metagenome ERZ1034980 (study PRJEB33766, sample SAMN09781791) | gut metagenome | biome: gut microbiome | host: Homo sapiens | place: Madagascar | study: EMG produced TPA metagenomics assembly of the PRJNA485056 data... | reverse complement strand
CTGGCGCCGATGGCGATAAAGCTGATAAGCGTGGCGAGCACGTTGATGTTGAAGGTAAGGCTGCTAAAGACGCTCAGGCGCGCAAGCGGCTGTTCCGCATGAAGCTCAATGCGAACAAACAACGCCATGAGCAGCAGGCCGGCCAGCAGCATGCCCGCGATCTTGAGGGAGGCTCCCTCGCCCATAAAGGTGATCGAGCACAGCAGCAAAACCAGCGCGGGCACGAGCGCGCAGGCACCAGGCAGATCGAACTTGATACCACGACGGTCGGGGCACACATGCGGTAGCGTCTTGAGACCCGCGACGAAACATGCAACGCCTACAGGCACGTTGATAAGGAAGATATACTCCCACGGCAAGGACGACACGATCACGCCGCCCAGCACAGGGCCGCACATCATCCCTAAGGCCACAAAGCTCGCGAGCAGACCCAAAGCACGCCCGCGCTCCTTGGCGGGAAATGACTCGGTGATGATGCCCATGTTATTTGCCATAGCCGCCGCAGCTCCGATGCCCTGCACGCAGCGCGAAACGAGCAGCATCGCAAATGCATGCGAAAGGCCGCACAAAAGCGAGCCGATTGCAAAGAGCGCCACGCCCGCTTGGAAGAGCCAGACTTTGCCGAACATATCGCCCAGGCGCCCAAAGATAAGCATCGAGGCACAAATGGCCACGAGATAGACTGTAGAGACCCACTGGATATCGCTCAGGCTTACGGCAAGGGCCTTTTGCATCACGGGAAGCGCCACGTTGACAATGCTCGAATCAAGCGTGGACATGAAGATCATGACCAGCACGGTAAACAGGATCGCCCATTTGTTCTTGCCATGGGTATCGCCCTCGAGGGCAATGCGGCGTCGCTCCTCGACAGAAAGTCCGCACGCGTCCACGTTCGCGGCCTCGCTGCGAGCATCCTTTGCGGGCGTTGTATTCAACCGCTCGTTGTCCATCGTTCGCATCTCCTATCGATCGGCAGCCGCGCAGCGGCGGCGAATACACAAAAAGGCGGGCCCCTCACTCATAGCAGCATGAGCTGGGAACCCGCCTTTGGTTCATTGCCCTCTTTTGTACCATGAATCCACTGCCTTCACAAAAAGTAACGAAGAGCACGCCAGGGGCACGATCCAGGCACGCCCTCCAACCGGCAAAGCGTCAGGAGCATCCCGCGCCCCTACCCGCATCGCCCGAGCACGAGCGCCGGCAAGTGACGGCGCCCATGCGCGCACGCCATACCCAACATCACCTGATTGAAAACTGACATAACCATGATGTTTACAGGCTTGTCAAACGCCCGTAAAGAGACACGAGTTGCGGTAAACTTTCCTTTGTCTATAACTACCAAACACACTGCGAGGAATACCATGCTCAGGGTTGGACTTCTCACCAGCGGCGGCGACTGCCAGGCGCTGAACGCCACCATGCGAGGAATCGTCAAGACGCTCACCAACTGCTCCCCGGAGCCCGTTGAGTTCTATGGCTTTGAGGATGGCTATCAGGGCCTCATCTACAGCCGTTTTCGCGTTATGACGTCTGCAGACTTCAGCGGCATCCTTACGCGCGGCGGAACCATCCTGGGGACGAGCCGCACGCCGTTCAAGCAGCTGGATACCCCCGAAGCCGACGGCGTGGAAAAGGTTCCCGCCATGGTACATACCTACCACAAGCTCAAGCTCGATTGTTTGTTCATGCTGGGCGGCAACGGTTCCACCAAAACGGCGAACCGCCTGCGTCAAGAGGGACTTAACGTCATCGCCCTTCCCAAGACCATCGACAACGACACCTGGGGCACCGACATGACCTTTGGCTTCACCAGCGCGGTCGAGGTCGCCACCAAGTGCATCGACGACATCCACACCACCGCCTCGAGCCATGGCCGCGTCTTTGTGATCGAGATCATGGGCCACAAGGTAGGTTGGATCCCCTTGTATGCTGGCGTCGCAGGCGGCGCCGACATCATCTTGATTCCCGAGATTCCCTACGACCTCAAGGCCGTAGAGCGAAGCATCGAGCAGCGTATCGAAAACGGCGGTCGCTTTGCTATCGTCGTGGTTGCAGAAGGCGCCATCTCCAAAGAGGACGCCGCGCTCTCCAAGAAGGAGTACAAGAAGAAGCTTGCGGCGCGCACCTCCCCCTCCATCGCGTACGACCTCGCTGCAGACATCGAGCGCGTCACCGGGCGCGAAACGCGCGTCGCCATTCCCGGCCATACCCAACGCGGCGGCGAACCCGATGCCCAAGATCGCGTTTTTGCCACCCAGTGCGGCGTCGAGGCCGCCCGCGGCTGCCTCGAGGGCAAATTTGGCTTCATGGTGGCACAGCGTAATGGGAAAATGTGCCGAACCCCTCTTGAAGAAGTCGCCGGTAAGCTAAAGTATGTCAATCCCAGTAGCGATTTGGTGCGCGAGGCAAAGATGCTCGGCATCAGCTTTGGCGACGAATAGGAGTAGCCAGTTATGGCAAACGGGAAAAAGGGCATTCTTGCCGAGTTCCAAGAGTTCATCAGCCGCGGTAACGTGATGGACCTCGCCGTCGGCGTGATCATCGGCGGTGCGTTTACCGCAATCGTCAACTCCCTGGTGACAAACGTCATCAGCCCCCTCATCTCGTTTATCACCGGTGGCAGCACCGAGGTGCCCGGCATGGCGGTGTCCCTTGGCGGAAACACCATCGACTTCGGGGCGTTTTTGGGCGCCGTCATCAACTTCTTGATTACGGCAGCGGCCGTGTTTGCAATCGTCTTTGAATGCCCTCAACGAGATGAAGGAGAAGGCAGCGCAGAAGGTGGGACTTGTTAAAGATGAGGCGAAAGAGGAGCCTCCCGCCCCGCGTCTATGCCCCTACTGCCGCCAAGAGATTCCTGAGGACGCGACGCGCTGTCCGTACTGTACTTCAAAGCTCGATGGCTACAAGAACGATCAGGACACCCGTCACCTCTGTTAAGGTCCATCCCTCTACAATTCGGTCACATAAACGGCGCGCGCTAGAGACCTCGCTCACCCAGCCAAAAGACGCAATCCGCGTACACTTCCTGGCGAATGGGTTCGTTGAGAATCTCGTGGCGCGCGCCTTCGTATATTTTGAGGTCAACGCGTTCGACGCCCGCGTCCCGATACTCTTTTACGGCAGCGCGCACTCCACGCCCGCAATCGCCCACCGGGTCCTCGGCACCAGCGATAAACAGCAGGGGCAGACCCTTGGGCACGCGCTGCGCTCCCTTGCTCGAAATGGCCTCCTTGACAAGGGTTGCCAACGTGGCATATGCACCCACGCTAAACATCTGGCCACAGCGGGGGTCGGCAATGTACTCGTCGACCACAGCCTCATCAGTCGAGAGCCAATCAAGCGGCGTGCGCGCATCCTCAATCGCCTTGCTATAGGCACCCGCACCCAGAGAATCGGCGAGCTTGCTGCGATAGCGCTCGCCACGGGCACGCGCGATGAGCCCGGTAATGGCGCGCCCGGCCACCGCCATAAGCATGGGTTGCTGGCCCGTGCCGCAAATCAGCGCGGCATCGACCCCAAAAGCATGACGCGTAAGGTATACGCGAGTAACGAAGCTGCCCATCGAGTGCCCGAAGACCGCATATGGGATATGAGAATCGGGATACGCAGCCGCAAAGCTCTCCATCACGCGGCAGCGCAGCTCGTGTACGTCGGCAACGAGGATATCGGCACCGCCTCGCAGCGGCATGTGCCCCAAGTCTTCCTCGCAAGACACCGACTTCCCGTGGCCCACGTGATCGTTTGCACAGACGGCAAAACCTTGCGAGCACAGATACGCTGCAAAATCTGCATAGCGCTCAACATGCTCCGACATACCGTGAACCAGCTGGATCAAACCGCGTGGGGCACGCAGGCCGTCGTGAACAACTTGGGGCTCCCATAAGAGGGCACGAATCGCAGAAGAGCCGTCGCGGCTGGGATAGCTAATGCTCGTGGTGACCATGGGCACTCCTCGTAAAAGAAAAAGGGAACAAGAGGTTCATGCCCCTCTTGTTCCCCATAGCGCCTACTGCAAGTCTTCCAGCCTGCCGTGTTTCTCGTAACGCGTGATGCGCGATGCTTTGTTATCGTCGTCCACGAAGACCACGCGCGGTTTCATCTGAGCGGCCTCACGCTCATCTACCTGTGCATAGCACATGATGATCACCTTGTCGCCCACCTCAACATAATGTGCGGCGGCACCGTTAAGGCAAATCATGCCGCTGCCCGGCTCACCGGCGATCACATAGGTCTCCAGGCGTTTGCCGTTATTGACGTCTGCAACCTGAACCTTCTCGTACTCCAAAATGCCAGCGGCCTCCATCAGCTCCGAATCGATGGTGATCGAGCCAATGTAATCGACCTCGGCCTGCTTGACCGTTGCGCGATGAATTTTGCCTTTGAGCATAGTGAGCATCATGCGAGAGAGTCTCCCCTTGTTGCGTTGGTGTGATTGCGCTAACGTTGCGCCGCAATACGGTACAACACATTGGTCAGAAGCTGGTAGATCTGTCGATCATCTCCAGAAAGACAGCTCAGATGAGCCTCGATAGTCCGGGTGTCCCCTCGGGCAGCGGGTCCGGTAAGTGCCGCGGCGCAACCGTCATGAGCGATGTGCTCCGCGTTGCCCAAGAACAGCGAGGCCAGGGCGGCTTCGGCGTCGTCCTGACTCAAACCGCATGCGGCAAGCTGCGAAGCCGCCTCGTGATACAGGCCAACGACCAAATTTGACGCCATGACGGCAGCCGCGTGGTAGCGCACCTTGTCCGCCGCATCGATACGCGCATGCTTGTTGCCAAGCCTATCGAGGATGGCCTCGAGCAGGCAGACAGCCTCGTCATCGCCCTCAAGCGAAAACCACGCATGCCCAAGCTCACGCCAGCACTCAAAGCGGCTACTCACCGCATAGAGCGGGTGCATGGAGGCAATGTGCGCACCGGCTTCGCGGCACGCCGTAAGTGCATCGGACGAAGTCGCACCCGAGCAGTGCACAACGATCTTTCCGGTAAGGTCCACGCCGCAGGCGGCAAGCCCTTCCGCAAGCTCGCGAATGGCACCATCGGGCACCGTTAGAAAGATGAGACGGTTATCGTGGGCAAGGCCTGCCAATGAGTCGTACGCAAAGCCCTCGCAAAACTTTGCCGCCTCGCGGGCGTGCTCCGCCGACCTGCTAAAGAACCCCGGCTGTCCAAGCATCGGCTCTTGTTGCAGATAGCGCGCAAGCGAGCAGCCCACCTTTCCAGCCCCCACAAATCCAACCGGCGCGAGCATGTCCTACGCCTTCGGATCAAAGATAAAGTTATCGATCAGGCGCGTCTTGCCAATGTAGGCAGCCATAGCGCACAAGACGGGCTCGTCGCCGATCTTTTCGATCTGCACGATGTTCTCGAAGTCGACCATCTTCACATAGTCGATCTTGGCAAGCGGCTCCGCCTCGATAATGGCCCTCATTGCGTCGAGCACCGTCGCAGCGTCGCGTTCGCCCTCCTCGACCATCTTCTGGCCGGCAAACACGGCGCGCGAAAGGCACAGTGCCGCCACGCGCTCCTCGGCGGAAAGATACGTGTTGCGCGAGCTCTTGGCCAGGCCATCCTCCTCGCGGATAATCGGGCAGCCCACAATCTGGATGCCAAAATTAAGGTCGCGAACCATACGACGAATGACAGCGAGCTGTTGGGCGTCCTTCTGGCCAAAGTAGGCGCGGTCGGGGCACACGATATTAAAAAGCTTGGAGACGACAGTGCACACGCCACGGAAGTGGATCGGGCGCGTAAGGCCACAGAGCTCATGCGTGAGCTCGTCCATGTTCACATAGGTACAGGCGTTTGGCGCGTACATCTCGGAGGGTTCGGGGTGAAAGACCAGTGCGGCGCCGGCCTCCTCGCAGAGCTTGCAGTCGCGATCGAAATCGCGCGGGTAGCTCTCCAGATCCTCGGTAGGACCAAACTGCGTGGGGTTCACGAAGTCGGACACGACAACGCGATCGTTCTCGGCCGCAGCGCGCACGATCAGGCTCTTGTGACCCTCGTGCAAAAATCCCATGGTGGGAACGAGTCCGATCGTCAGGCCTTCACGCTTCCATGCGCGCACCTGCTCGCGGACCTCGGCGACAGTAGCTGCTGTTTGCATCATTAACTCCTCGATAACGATAACGATAGATGATCAGCCGACCTCGTTATTTGGCGGCGCGAAGCTCCTCCATCACGGCGGGATCGATCTTGTAGCTCTCGGCGGCAGTGGGGAAATCTCCCGACTGGACAGCTTCATCATAGGCGCGATAGGCCTGCTTCATGGCCTCGCCGATCTGTCCAAACTGACGCACCATCTTGGGCTTGAATCCGCCCGTGGTCATACCGAGCAGGTCCTGCGCGACAAGCACCTGGCCGTCCGTGCCGTTGCCCGCACCGATGCCGATCGTGAATGCCGAGCTCAACTGCTCGGTGACATAGGTGGCAAGGTCTGCCGGTACGCACTCGAGCACAATCGAGAAAGCGCCCGCGGCCTCGATGGCCAAGGCATCCTCGACGAGCTGCTTGGCCGCCTCCACAGACTTGCCTTGCACCTTAAAACCACCAAAGGCATTGACGGACTGCGGCGTGAGGCCGATATGACCCACCACGGGAATACCCGCCTGCGTCATCGCGCGGATCTGCTCGCAAACGGTCACGCCGCCTTCGAGCTTAACGGCCTGGCAACGGCCCTCCTTCATAAGACGCGCAGCGTTTGCCACAGCAGTGGGAATGTCGGTTTGGTAAGAGCCAAAAGGCATGTCGCCCACCACAAAGGTGTCATTGCAGGCGCGCGTAACGCAACGCGTATGATGAACCATGTCGTCCATAGTCACGGGCAGGGTCGAATCGTAACCCATCATGGTCATGCCCAGAGAATCGCCCACGAGGACCATATCGATACCGGCTTCTTCGACAAGCGCCGCCATCGTGTAGTCATAGCTGGTCACCATGGTGACCTTACCGCCCTCGTCAACTTTCTTCTTGAGCGTCAAAACGGTGTTCTTTGCCATATATGCTCCTCTTTACGGTCTCGGCGCGCGAGGGGCAACCACGCGCGCCGAAGGCACCGAATATTCCGCTTTATTCTACTACGCAGGCCGATTCATACCCCGAAAGCATGGCAAGAACACGACACCCGCGCCTCGTGCACGACTCGCTTTTCTAGACAAGCGAAAGGGCGTGCTCGATATCGGCAATCAGGTCCTGCGAGGACTCGAGGCCGCAGGACAGACGCACCATATCCGGGCTGATGCCACAAGCCTCAAGCTCGGCATCGTTCATCTGACGATGCGTTGCATTTGCGGGATGCAGGCAGCAGGTACGAGCATCGGCCACGTGCGTAGCGATTTGGCAAAGGGAGAGGTTCTTCATGAAAGTCTCTGCTGCGGCGCGGCCACCCTCAAAGCCAAAGCTCACAACACCGCAGGTGCCGTTGGGCATGTACTTCTTCGCGGTCTCGTAATAAGGATCGCCTTCAAGGCCCGGGTAGCTCACAAAGCGAATCTTGGGATGGTTCTTGAGGTACGTTGCCACAGCCAGGCCGTTTTCGCAATGGCGCGGCATGCGCACGTGCAGGCTCTCGAGCGAGCTGTTGAGGAAGAACGCGGCCTGCGGATTCTGCATGGGGCCGAGGTCGCGCATGAGCTGCGCGGTCGCTTTGGTAATGAAGGCGCCTTCAAGGCCGAACTTCTCGGCATAGGTCACGCCGTGGTAGCTCTCGTCGGGCGTGGTGAGGCCCGGGAACGTATCGGCATGAGCCATCCAGTCGAACTTGCCTGCATCCACGATCACACCGCCCAGGTAGGCGGCATGACCATCCATGTACTTGGTAGTTGAGTGCGTAACGATATCGGCACCCCATTCGATAGGGCGACACATCACGGGCGTGGGGAACGTGTTGTCGACCATCAGAGGTACGCCGTGCTCATGCGCCGCCGTGGCAAAGCGCTCGATATCGAGTACGGCAAGGGCCGGGTTCGCGATAGTCTCGCCAAAAACGAGCTTGGTGTTGGGCCTAAAAGCTGCCTCGAGCTCCTCGTCGGAGCAATCGGGTGCCACGAAGGTGCAGGTAAGGCCCATGCGCTTCATGGTATGCGATAGTAGGTTATACGTACCGCCGTAGATAGCGGAGCTTGCCACCACATGGTCGCCCGCCTCGGCGATATTGAAAATGGCAAGGAAGTTCGCTGCCATGCCGGAGCTGGTGAGCATGGCCGCAGAGCCGCCCTCCATCTCGGCGATCTTTGCCGCCACGAGGTCGCAGGTAGGGTTCTGCAGACGGCTGTAGAAATAACCGCTCTCCTCCAAGTCGAACAAACGGCCCATATGCTCGGAAGTGTCGTACTTCCATGTGGTGGACTGGTAGATGGGAACCTGGCGCGGCTCGGCATCGCCCGGATGATATCCACCCTGGACGCAAATGGTATCCATACGCTGTTCGGTCATTAGATGCTCCTTTGTTTGTGCGGGATAGGAAAAAGATACTCCCCGGCTTTACCCTGCTCAACCCATAAATTGCGTAGGATTATCCCGCATCGCGAGGCGCTTGACCAGCCGCCATGCGGCACCATAAACCGCATCCCCCGCCGCCCAAAATGCGAGTACAATGTCGAGCGAACGAAATCGCCAGCGAAAGGGGTTAACCGTGAACGCCATCGACATGACCAAACTCGACCTCGAGACCTGCAAGGCTCAGGCAGCCGCCTACCATAAACAGGGATTCAACTGCGCTCAAGCCGTCGCCTGCTCGCTTGCCCCGGCACTGGGTTTTGATACCGATACCGCGTTTCGTATTCTCGAGGGATTCGGCGCGGGCATGGGTGGCATGACCGAGACCTGCGGCGCCCTCTCGGGAGCCGTCGCCATCTTGGGCCTGCTGAACAGCGAGGGCATGGCGAACCCCACAACCAAGCGACACTCCTATAAGCTCTCCCGCGAGGCCACCGCACGCTTCAAGGATAAAAACACGACGACCATCTGCCGAGAGCTTAAGGGCGTAGGTTCCGATGCCGGCCCTATCCGCAGCTGCCCCGGCTGCATCGACGACGCCGTCGAGATCGCCATTCAGATCGTCGGCGAGCAGCAGGCGTAGCCCAGCTGTCTATAGACGATACGCATAGCAAGGTCCCGCCCAGAACGTTTTCCAACGCTTGGGCGGGACCTTCTTCATGCATATAACGAGCAATCCTGGAGCACGATCTACTGGCGCGTAAACTCGGCAAAGTGCGCCGCAGCCACCAAGATCTCTTCGCGCCCCGCCATGAGCTCGCGCATCTTGTCGCAAAACGGCAGCTCCTCACCCGAGCGAAATACAAGGTGCAAGACCACACGATCGGTAAAATCGGTCGAGGCAACAGCGGCACCCAGACCTTCGGCAATATGGAGAACTTGCTCGTATTGAGCATAATCAAGCGTGACATCGACCGGCGTCACACTCGTCATCTCGACGATCATGCTCGCCTCGCGCGCATGCGCCACCGCCGCCTGCGCCGCGGCGGTATAGGCGCGCACCAGGCCACCGGGACCCAAAAGGGTTCCGCCAAAGTAACGCGTGGTCACACAGCAGACGTCCTTAAGGCCCTCACCACGCAGCACCTCGAGCGTGGGCATCCCGCTCGTTCGGCTGGGCTCGCCGTCGTCGGAGTGTCGCGCGCGACCATCGGTGCAAATCCAAGCGGGGACGTTATGGCGCGCATCGTAATGGCGCGCGCGAACGGCAGCGATGAAGTCGTTTGCCTCTTCCTCGGATTCAATATGGACCAACTGGGCGATAAAGCGGCTTTTACGATCGACAAACTCACCGGTTGCCTCGACGCCCGCGCGCAACGTGAAATAGCTCTCCACAAACGCCTACCCAAGCTTCACGATCTTGGTGCCATGCACCTCGGAGACGCCCACGGCACTCGCAACCTGCTCGGCATTGGCATAGGCAATGCCTGCGCCCGGGAGAATGATCAGACTGCCCGCAGCGTACTCGGCAAGCTCCTGCAGACGGGGGATGTTGTCATCGATGTTGGTGCCGGCAGGACCACCATGGGTCAGGATGCGATCGACACCATGTTCGGAAAGCCAATCGATTGCGTCAAACTGAAGCTCGGCAGGCATAGCGTCAAAGGCCATGTGGAAGGTAATGCGCATGCCGCGCTCAGACTCTACCGTGGGAACATGCGCCATGGCGATCAGGCGCTCGAGTGCAGGGATGTCCAACTCCCCCGCCTCGGTCAGACAGCCAAAGACAACACCCGTGCTGCCCAGGCTGCGCGCCGCCTCGATATCGTCCAGCATCATCTCGACTTCTTCGTCGGAATAGACAAAGTTGCCACCGCGCGGGCGAATCATCGTCATCACAGCCACGCCATGAGACAAGGCGTACTCACAGGTGCGCGCAATCACGCCGTACGAAGGCGTGGTTCCACCCACAGCCAGGTTGTCGCACAGCTCGATTCGCTTGGCGCCAGCATCGATTGCCTCGGCAACATGCTCGAAGTTCTCGGCACAGAATTCTTTGATCAACATAGGCGCATCGACCTTTCGTCTCGTATCAGCCATGCGCGAGCCCATAATCCATTTGTGCAAATGAAGTTGCGGCGCGCGTCGTATATCTGCATGCATTATAGCGTGTGCTACAATGCTTCTCTGCGAAGTGGGCCAGGCGATCGCGCGTACGCAGTCCCGTCAGGGGCATGTCGTCCGTGAGGAAAGTCCGGGCTCCGCAGGGCAGGATGCTGGCTAACGGCCAGGCGGGGTGACCCGACGGATTAGTGCCGCAGAAAAGAAGACTCCCACCTGCGCGCGCCTTGGCGCACGTAAAGGGAAAAGCTGAAACGGTGGTGTAAGAGACCACCAGCGCCGCGGTGACGCGGCGGCTTGGTAAACCCCATCCGGAGCAAACGCGAATAGGAACGCTATGGGCCGGCCCGGTCCGCGTTCGGGTTGCGTGCGACTACTGCACCGCACACCAAGGTGCGCGGGCAAAGATAAATGATCGTCCACGACAGAACCCGGCTTATCGGCCCACTTCGTCTTTCTCTTTCCCAAAACGCTTAAAACGCTTTACCAAATCGTCGATTGCCGAGAAAATAGCTACGCCCGCAAACATCGACCGTGCGTCAGGGTCGTGTAACGGGTATCTTAGTTCACGTTTGTATCGAAATTCGATTAAGGCGGACGTCGTGGGAATCTCTCTTGCGTCTTTTCTCCAACAGGTAACCTCGAATCCTGTTTTGGCAATCACCGTTGCCCTTACGCTGGGCGTCATCTTCGTCAACGGCTGGACCGATGCCCCTAATGCCATCGCCACCTGCGTCACCACGCGGTGCATGCACGTACGATCGGCCATTATCATGAGCGCCATCTGCAACTTCTTTGGCGTTCTTATCATGACCCATATCAACGCGAGCGTAGCCTCGACCATCAGCAATATGGTCGACTTTGGCGGAGATACGACCATGGCGCTTGTAGCGCTGTGCGCAGCGCTCTTCTCCATTGTGGTCTATAGCGTGGGCGCCTCTATCTTTGGTATCCCAACCAGCGAAAGCCACAGTCTCATCGCCGGTCTCACCGGAGCCGCCATTGCCCTGGGAGGTGCCGGCGGCGTCAATATGAACGAATGGATCAAGGTCATCTATGGCTTGGTGATGAGCCTGCTCTTTGGCTTTGCGATTGGCTGGGCAACCGCAAAAGTGGTTACCGTTATTTGCGCAGGCCTCGACCGTCGGCGTACCGACACGTTCTTTAAGTACGCACAGATCTTTGGCGCCGCAACCATGAGCTTCATGCATGGCGCGCAAGACGGCCAGAAGTTTATCGGCGTGCTCTTCCTGGGCGTGGCATTTGCCTCTGGCCAGCCCGATGTTGCCGGAGCCGTAATCCCCGTATGGCTTATGGTGCTTTGCAGCGCAACCATGGGCCTGGGCACGAGCGTGGGCGGCGAGAAGATCATCAAGTCCGTAGGCATGGACATGGTGAAACTCGAAAAATACCAGGGCTTTTCTGCCGACCTCTCCAGCTCGCTGTGCCTTTTGGTCATGACGGTGCTGGGCATTCCCGTATCGACCACGCACACCAAGACAAGTGCCATCATGGGCGTCGGTGCGGTCCGCCGTCTTTCTGCCATTAACTTTGGCGTCGTTAAAGACATGATGCTCACCTGGATTTTCACGTTCCCCGGATGCGGCATCATCAGCTACGCGATGGCAAAGCTCTTCATGTTCTTATTCTAAACCGTCAGTTAAGGATTCATCATGGCTAAAAAGAACGATACGTTTTTCTTCGACAACTATCGCGCCTGCGCGGACCGCTCTTGCAAGG
>ERZ1034980.1805-NODE-1805-length-12325-cov-399.360228_pt1 | contig 12325 bp, 30 predicted proteins | sample MGYA00520622_ERZ1034980 | MGnify/ENA primary metagenome ERZ1034980 (study PRJEB33766, sample SAMN09781791) | gut metagenome | biome: gut microbiome | host: Homo sapiens | place: Madagascar | study: EMG produced TPA metagenomics assembly of the PRJNA485056 data... | reverse complement strand
ACAAGTTCGAGTGCAAGGGTAGCCACATCATTGTGGATGGCAAGCGGTTCGATTCGGACATCTTTTTCCGCAAGGATGCTTGTCAATGGATTCAGATGCAATCTAATGAAATGCTATCAATGGTAGCGTAACATAACATAAGGTGAGGCACACCTGAACAACTGCACATTATCTTTGATGTTTAACAATTAAATTCCGTGAGCAATGGAAAGAAGAAGTAATGTGCAGCATTGTGCCGAAATAGTTGGTCGTGCTGGTGGAGGCAGAAGTCCTCCAAAGTCAAACGAACGTTAATGTTTTAAAGGAAACACTAAAGCGTTTGCAAGTTTGCAATATTTTGTGTAACTTTGCAGCCGAAATGATAAGGTTGTGAGGTAAGACGCATGACTGACGACAAAGAGATTATAATTAAAGTTATATATTTTCACTTGCTCCAAGCGTGGAGTATTGTCATTCTGTCCATCGTCTTACTTTAGTGGATGGGTGGCACAAGCCCTGTCCGTTCTCTATCACAATATGACGGATGGGGCTTTTCCGTTTTCACTCACGACCATAACTTTAATTATAAAAAAACAAAGAAATGAAAGAATTAGTTTTCAGAGGTGAAAGCAACCAACCTCTTACAAATAGTAAATTGGTTGCAGAAGTGTTTGGCAAACCTCATAAGGTTGTTTTGGTAGCCATAAGAAATCTACTAGAGGGGAGTGCCCAAAATTGTGCCGTCCTCGAAATGTTCTCAGAATCAACGTATTTGAACGAGCAGAACAAGGAGCAGCCAATGTTTATAATGAATCAAGATGGCTTTACTCTGTTGGCTATGGGCTTTACTGGTAGTAAGGCTATGGAGTTCAAGTTGAAGTACATTGCCGCTTTTAACAAGATGAAGAAGGAAATCGAGGCGAGCAAGCAAGATGTTCCTCGCAATTACTTGGAAGCCTTGAAGTCCTTGGTTAAGTCCGAGGAGGAGAAGCAAGCCTTGGTTGAGACTAACAAGAAACAGACCTTGATGTTGGAGCAAAAACAGATAGAAAACGACCAGCTAAAGGATGAGAAGCGCAAGGACGAGCCTTACACCATCTTTGGCAAGGCTATGGTTGGTTGTACGAATAGCAATATCTACGTTGACCACTTGGCGAAGATTATCACTCAGAATGGCTACAAGATAGGTGAAAAGCAGCTTTTCGCTTGGTTGCGAGACAATGGCTATTTGGGCAAGAACAAAGCACATAAGAATGTTCCGAACCAACAATATGTGAACAGCGGTTATTTTTTCATTAGTCATAGTGTGTTTACAGGTAAAAATGGGGAGTTGAAACAAGGCAGCACAACGTTGATAACTCCAAAGGGACAAATCTACTTCGTAAACAAGTTCCTAGCTAAAACCAACAAGCAGACCGACTTGTTCGGATTCAGTGAGGCACACTAGGACAACTGTAAAAGCCCCAATCTCGTTAGAGGTTGAGGCTTTCTTTATATTTTACATTTTCCTTTTATCTACTCCATAGAACAACAAGCACTTTTATGCTAATATTCAATGACTTGTATTTTTGTTACAGAAGTATTGTTATTTTACTTTTCGGCTTCATTATACTCATAATCCCAGAGAAATAGCTTGCCTTTGACGTTTCTAATCGGCTCATCGAACAATTTAGCATCCTTCAAGAACCAATGATATTGGAAATCTTCAGCAAACGCATCCGGATAAGCCTCATGGTATTGAATATCATCCAACTCTACGCTGCCGATAATGGCTGACGTTGGCAAGTCTTTGAAGTCTGGAATAACAATACCATGCTCTTGGCAATATTCCTTCATTGCGCTCTCCTGCCATCCGTCAAGTTTTTCAGGTTTGGCTTGGCTAGCATGAATAAGGAAACGACCACGGAACTTTCTATTCCAAGTTCTGTTTTCAATGGTCTTGCAGCCGATAGCGATTAACCAAGCATACGGCTGGCGAATTGATAATACTTTCATAAGCTCATTGTTTTATTATTTGCATCCGCAAAGGTAACAAAAACCTTCGAGAAATGCAAGGAAACTCTAATTTATTTTCATGTTTTCTTAAAATAATCTTGAAATAGTTTGCATATTTCAAATATTTTTCGTATCTTTGCTGTGTAATCAATGAGAGATTGCAAAGGGGATGCCGAAAACCTGAAAGAGTAGGTGAAATGAAATCCCAAAGCCGTATGAGAGTTTACATTTCAGTTCGGATTTGGAAAATCAAAGTTGCTCTTACAATTGAATTGTAAAGCTTAGATTTCCAAAAGGGAGGTGGTGTTACCCCACCGCCTCCCACCTTGGGATTTCGTTGCAAAGGTACGAAATTTATTTCAAACCACCAAATTTTTAACGTATGGACACAAACGAAGAAAAGACAATCAAGTCATGGGGAGGTGCAAGAGAAGGCTGTGGACGAAAGAAGAAATGCGCTAAACGTATGTTCTTTTCTGCTACAGAAGAAACGCTCGACATCCTCAATTCCTTAGACGGAAACAAGAGTGACTTTATCAACGAATGCATCCTAAAGGCGGTAAGAGGTTAGACCCTCTTCCGTCTTTTCTTTTTGATTCTGTCCCAATCCGGTTTAAGCACATCCATCGTGCCGACCAACGCCTTATACTTGTCGCCAAGTTCACCTTCATTCATAGATGAACGGAAGGTATACATCTTGTATCGTTCATGCTCAGGTACGTATAATCCCACCATCAAGGAACGGACTCCATCTACCTCCTGCTCCGGTGCTATCAATACAAGCCCCTCGTTCATGCTTTCCAACTTGAAAATCTTTGAGGTGACAACCTCATAATAGTCTAGTATATTCATATTCTTGTCTCCTATAATTATTTTGTACGTTCAAACACTTCAATATACTGGATAGAGCTACAATCAATATATTTACGTGTAAACACTACTGTACTTCCACTTCCAATCATAAGTGTTCTGTTCTTTGTATTGCAATTGAAAGATGTTTCAATACCAATACCATTGAAGTCGAAACTTATTTTTGCTCCACCTACCAAGTTGATACTTCCTCTAAGACCTTTGTCCTCGGCTTCGCCTAATATCACATTCACATGACCTGCATCCATATTCTCCTATAATTAATTGTTAAACACCTTCTCTAATAAAGATACGTATGATAGAGTCACTATCAATGTAATCTCTGTTTCCGTTCTCAGCAAGTATAGTTATCAAATGCTTTTTTTTGTTATAAAGAACATCGGCAGTAAAATCAAATAACTTTGATTTGTTAAAGTTTGCATGAGTTAACTGCCCATTAGAGAGTGAAATACCTGCAATGCAACCGCACTCCTTTGCATCATCTAAGATGTCTTTGATAATCTTAATATCCATAGTCTTATTACTTTACTTCTCGTTCTACAATATCGAAATTATCCCACGTCTCTCCTTCGCTGTCTGAGATATGGAAGAAAGAATCTGAGATATTGTATAGATAATCATCGCAATTCAAAACTCGCTTGTAATTCTCCAAAGTGTTCATCCCTTTGTGTCTTATCGCTTTTCTTGCCTTATCTATGGTAGAAAAGACTTCTGCATCAACCTCAACTGCTTCACCCAACCCATGTTGGTACGAAGAAATTACTACATATACTTTCATAGCTTTAACCTCCATATTTGTTACGCTACCTTAGATAACGTTTCTTTGTCAATCTCAATCCACTGAGCACCATCCTTACGGAAGAAGATTTTACTCTTGAAACGCTTACCATCCACATCAATGCTATTACCCTTGCAGACAAATGTGTGGTTCTTTGTCAAAGGTACAAGAAGGTACGTTTTGCAGTCTCTCTTGCGTTCTACAAGCGTTTTGTCCGTCCCAAGGATAATTGATACCCTTTCGTTCTTATCGTTCTTTAAAACGCCTATTTTGTCTGTGTGCTCGATATAGAGCACATTCAAGAAATTCTCATCCATGCTCTTATGCACTTAACATTTTGTTATACTTCTTCTTGTTTACACCTCGTTTAACGGCTTCATAGAGTAAAGCCAAAGCAAATGCTTCATCCTTGACTTTCAAAGCCTTCAAGGTATCTCTTTTGACGTTGTAGTTCTCATCAACCTCACACAATGGCACGTAACCCTTGTGCTCGAAATTTCTTCGACCAATCGCCCAAATCTCATAGCCATCCGGAAACTCGTTTGTTGTCTCGAATACATAATTGCCATCATTAAACTTTTCCATAATCAATTGTATTAAGTTCTTTACCTTATCTTTTCTTACTCCTCCCATCGGAAAGCGTTAGGGTCTTTTACGACCTTCTTGCTGGCTTCGTCCCACACGTTATTAAAAATATTAAAAGTGTTATGTTTTATTCTATTTCTTTAATACTTTATCTATGCCTCTTACACTCCGATTGAACGGATTGCAGTGTCGCACTGGACATAACGAGTGCCCACTACCGATTATCCGAGCGAACTCGGAATCACCGACTACTTTTCTCAATATGTTCAAAGCTCCATTTTGGTCTGCGTTGATTATTTTACCAACGGATGAGCGAAACAAGCCACGCTTGACACGCTTTCCTAAATAATCCTCATGCTTGCAAATCTCCTCCAAGGCAAGAGCATCACACTTGCTTGTGTAACTTTCCTCATGCTCGATGAAGTCGATGCCAGCCAGCTTGCACTTGTAGCCAAGATAGGAAGTCAGCCTCGCAAAAGGTAACTGAACAAACTTCTGATTGTTTCGCTTGCCCATGTCGGTATTCTGTTTCCAACCGACATTGTAGCCTACAGCCAACGTTCCTATTTTCTTCTCAACAAGCACATCGACAATCTGACGGCTCACCTTGTGAAATACATCCTCGAAATATTTGTCTCGCTTGGCATACAAAGCCATGATGCGTTTTGTACTTTGCTTGATACCTTGCAAATCCTTAACGGATTGCAACCTTGCAAGTTCCTTGTTGAAATACCTATTGTACGACTTCAAGTGTTTGCCGCTCCAAATGATGCAACCATCGGAAGTGACCATCGTTGCAAGATTATCAATCCCCAAATCAATAGAGGCATACTTGCTTTTGTCAACATCAGATACCACTAATTCCTTTTCATATACGATTTCCACTTTTACCTTTTCACGCTCTGGTATTAATCGAATTTGGTTAAACATAGAGACATCCTTGCCATACCATTCCCATTGAGGAATTGTTATAAGCAAGTCTTTCGTCAGCTTCATCTGTCCATCCTTTATGGTTGCGCTCTGCTTTGTGTAGAACAAGTTAAACATGCCACCACGCTTGCGGTATTGTGGCATCCGAGGCATCGCCTTGTACTTTTCAGGATGTTTCTTCCATTCCTTAATAGACTTACAATAAGCCTTGATACTTTTGTCTAAAGTACGCAAAATCTGCTGCGAGCACTGGGCTTTCAATAGGCGATAGTTACATTCACCATTAAGGTTCAATGTTTGCTTCATAATCTTGTCCATATCATTGTACCAAAGCCAGATACCATCATTATCGAGCCGTTGACGAAACACATACAAGGCTTGGTTCCAAAGATTGTTTGAAACCTTGAACAAAGTATCAAGCTGCTCTGTATGTCTTGTATAAAACTTATATATCAATCTCATTTTTTAAGTCCTCCTTTATTATTTCGAGTTTTTCCTTCTTCGCCTGGAATACATTTTCATATCTAGTTTCTTTTTAATCGTTAATAATCTTGTTAAGCAACTCGAATCAAGTTGTAGTTCTTGAATTGTCTCCACTCGCCCTTGACTTCATCCCAATACTTTGTGCAGTCCTTGCAAGCGTAACCCTTGCCGTTAGGAGTGTAGTCAATGTGACTCTCCATCAATGTGCCGAAAGCCTGACGAATCTCACCATTCATTTTCTGAAAGTAAAACTCAACGACCTGCTTCTTCATGCGAGCCTTCAGCTTGATTACCTGCCAAGCTTGCTTCAAGCATTCTGCCCAACTCATATAAGCACCTTTAAGCTGAAAGGCTCTGTGAGCCATATTCATCACTTCTCTCATCATATTCTTAAAAGTAGTAGCCATAATCACTATACCGTTTTACGAGTGCCGACTCGGAGGTGCAACCTCAACTAAATTAATAATGTTATTGTGACCTTTGTTTCTTAATCACGATGCAAAGATATAGATTTATTTCTATACTACCAAATAAAAATATAAGTTTCTTTCTATATTTAACCTTTATTTACGTTTATAGCTCAATTTCTATAATATTTTTAATTTTATAAAGATAAATCTATTAATCCTTTGTACTTTCAAATCTTTTAGCTATCTTTGCACCATAATATAATATACAATTAATTCTATAATATTATGGATATAAAGAAAGCAATAAAAAAAAGCGGGTTTACCATATCAAAGGTTGCAGGAAAGTTGGGTATCGCTCAGCCATCATTAACCGCTCAACTTATAAATGGTACTATGTCTTTATCACGTGCAAAAGAGATTGCCGATATAATAGGTGTATCTCTTTCCGAGCTTGTAGCGGACGAAAACGAACAGCAGGGTGCTTCCGTCATCTGTCCCCATTGCGGCAAGCCTATCGAGTTGGAGATTAAGGCAAAGGAGGGGAAATGATATTCCTCTCCTTTAACACTTCTATTCCTTCTCCTTCAAAAAGCCTATACCTGCATGAACATTACCCAACTTATACCAAGACTGGTCTAAAGTCATAACATAACTACTGAAGGATTCTTCCCCAATATCAAGGGTGAAGTCTTCATCTACATCAGGCTCTCCATGTCTTACGTACCCCTTATTCGGGGTGTATAGCAATCTATGATATGAGCCGCTCTCACAAATATAAAGCCCGCTATTATTACGCCAATCGGAACTCCAAAATTCCGGTTTATTCACGTAACAAAGCATTACATCACCATCGTAAATAGGAATACTATGACTTCGCTCATCCTTTTCTCCAACAAACTTTTCGCTGTCAACATTGTCAGACTGACGGATAACAGATACGATGGAGTAACCATTTCCAATAAAGTCCGCTATATCAACATATGTTCTTTGCTCTCTAAGGTCAAATTCCAGTTGGCTTCTCACGCCATCTTTCTCAAAGATTACAAGTATTCTTGTGTACTTATCACCAAAATTGACCATACTTAGAATCAAGCCGTTGTTCATGTAAGACGCATAAGCTTCTTTGGCTAGTGTTAATACACGCTCTAGATATTCCAATGGCTTGTATCTAACTAACCAAGACTGACCTTTATGCATCTTTTGCAAGTACGAATACATGTTCATCGCCTCGCATTCATCTATTCCATGCTTCTTGCAGACCAACTTGAACTTATCCGGATAAACACTAGTTACAAGTCTATCCAATTCGTCCATAGCTTGCATAGCCTTCAAATAATCATTCGCTTCCATTTTACTAATCTTTAAGTTTCTCAATTATATAACCACGACCTGTATAGGTACAAGTCAAGCCAAGATTATACACTAGTTGATGCAAAAGCCACCATTCCTCAGTGAACGGCAATCTATCACACTTCACAAACTCATCTTCATCCTCAAAATCAGATGCCTTTTCCAATATTTCTTCCTTTGTCATTATCTTTAAATTTGTGCCCGAAAGCTGTTAATCCGCATCTTTTATTTTTTGTAATGTGTCAAGTATCACGTTTGCAATCTCAAACCTACCGACATTTGGATTCTGTGGGACACTATAACACAAAGCTTTTAAAAGCTCAAAACATTGATTCTCATATAATATCATACGCTTACTTCTTTTGATTAAAATACTTTTCCAACTCTCGAAGAATGAACAGCCCTCCTATCTTGAAAGACTGCTCTATCACCCCTCGATGTTCCTTAAATTCTTTTTGGCTTCTTGAAAACCGAAACGCCTCGTTCTCTAATACAAGTACAAACTTATTAAATTCTGCATCGGTCATTTGCCATCACCTCCTTTCTTGGGGCACAATTCATCTACATAGAGCCAACGAGTAATAATCCGCTCTGGATTTATCGGCTTATAACCGCATTCCTTCCAACGTACTTTTTCATAAGTAGCCTCCTTTATATGTGTTGGTGGATTTATTTCTCCATTTGGCTTATACTCATACAAGATTCGTCTATCCAAGTCAGGAGCCTCAATTGCATCATGCCACAAGTTGCTCAGAAACTCATTGATTATTTTGTCTTTATTCTTCATATTTTCATTCTTCACTAAAATATTTTTTAACAAACGCCCGCTCGGTGAGCCATTTCCCTAACCCTACTCTAAAGTAACGCTTTGGTTTGCCTTTCGCAAATCCATATTCGTCACGAGGTGTATTAACACTTAGGTATATCTTAGGAACATTGTCCACCGACACGTATGCGGTTATATATTCATCCGAGAATGCCCAATGCTGAACTTCACGGAACTTTACACTCTTAAAGAACATTTCTTTCATAAACCACCGTTTTAATCCTTGTAAATAGCATCAAGAATGCTTCTGAAATTCGGATTACCAATAACGGCTTGGGCATCTTCTTTGCTTCGGAAACAGACAACACCATAATTTGTTTCAAATTTAGTTTCTACAAACAAATTTCCTAATTTGCCTGCTATGATTACGTATTTACTTTCTCCTGCATCACTCCAGTTTGGCTTCCAATCACCATTATAGTACTTTGCTATATCCATAAGCCTATCCAATGCTGCAATTTTCTCTACATTACAATTAGTAACATTCAATACGACAGGTCTAAAACAATGTTCTCTTAAAGAACATACAACATCCTCATAGCTGAGGGGACTCTTTTTGAATGCTATAATACCAGCTTTCAAGTCACTTTTTTCAACGTCCACTTCCATTCCTTTAGGAATATCAAGGACTAATTTGTTATCTTTAATTTCCATTTTTCTTATGTTTCATTTCCACAATACAGTTTTTATTCACAACCAACTCGAAGAACTTATATTTAGCATGCATGTAGTTGCGACCTAAATCAACTCCACCAACAAATTCTTCTCCATACCAAGAGATTGCCGTATACTTTACAATATCATGCTCTTCCGGATGATTCACACGCCCAATCCATACATCTGTGCGAACCAAATCGCAATATCCATAAGGTAATTTGGCACGTATCATCCTCGTATTCTCCGCATCAATATAAACGTTTTTGTATTCTAGGTCTATACCTAGAATTTTACGATTAAGCATTGCTACATCCATATCTCATTAATTTTAAAACACTACGTCGAAGGTCTCTCGGTTTGAACGGATTCTTCTTCAATATTTTATTTCGCATCTTGCGGATTTCCCACTTCTGTGTAAGACGCATAGCCTTTAACAAACGATGGTCTCCGGCTAGCTTTCCTGCATCCGTTTTGCCACAATAATAGCCTTGTCTATAAGCCCAATATCGGGTTTTATAGACTTGCTTCATTATCTTCTTAGCTTGTCTTATTTTCATGTCAACCTCACTTTCTATGAAAAAACGTTCCATGACACCAATCGCTGCTTTCAACATACTTATGTAGTTTAGTACATCTTCCTGCAAATATACCATTGAAATGTTTACAACGACCGCATTCCTTTGAAATTCTCAAAATTGAACGAAACAAACTAACGTTAGCACTCGGCATATTTACCTTATTCCATCTGATAGTTGCTTTCTGATAGAGATTCTTTAATCTAGGAATGAATCTACTCTCTTCCTTAAATGTATATTTTGATTCGAAGTAACGTGTGTCCGTTCCTCTCTCCATCATATTCAAAATTTTCTTAGCTTGTCTTATCTTCATACATTACTTGTTTTTATAAATTTCACATGTCCCCTCATAAATAGTGTTATTACTATAAATGTCATTATATTGCGAAATAGAAATTAATCCATTTGTGCCAGAAGGCGTTAAACATTAAACTATATAAGACAAGCTGATACCCAATATACCTCCTCCTAATATCATAAGTATGACTCCTTGGAGCATATATGCAAAATCTTTCAAGAACAAGTACACTCCAAATATAATCAAGACTATACCTATTATAAATACCTACACCTCCATTTCTGATGTGATTTTAAAAGCAAATAGGATATGCTGTAACTCGTGGACGTAACTGATATACCCTCCCATAATATCATTATTTATTGAAACAGACCAACTAATACCGCCGTCTGTGCAAAGTTTAATTCTTGGAATACGACTATGCCTAAAGTATATTTGTCCCTGACTCCATCCATTCTTAAGAAGAATGGCAGATGTAAGAAGCACTGGCTTCATATCCCCAACACTTACAAAGCAATACACCAGTCTTTCTTTATGGCAAGACAAGTCAAAGTGACTTCCGTCTCTTGGTTCTTTGACAACCATGATTTTATTGTCGTACATGACAACATCACCAACTATAAATTTCTGTGTCATACGCTTTACTTTTTACGATGATTATACTTCTTTATAGCATCCTTCTTAGAAGCTGCCATAATCTTAACACCCTTGATGGTAAACTCATGCAACACCTTTGGCTGACACTTCTGCTTATCAGAAGGAATGTTGCCTTTCGGTATATCAAGACTAGGACTTGAACATCCGAAAATATCATCTTGTGCATAAGCTGCCGTAGCAGCCATCATTAACACCATTCTCATTAAATTTCTACTCATACGCTTTGCTCCTTAACTTCTTTAAAGATTACACTCTTTCCATCTGAACGATTGCTACTTAAACATAAATAAGGGCATCCATCTTTATCATTGAAAAAACAATCAGTACAGCTATATTGTTCAACAACTTCAAGAGTAATGGTTATTCTTTCTCCAACTTTAAGTTCTTTCATAATCAAAATGCAATTCTAAAATCCTTACCTTTCAAAGTTGGTCTCTTTTTGAGGACGAACTTCTTTAGATCTTCAAAATCTATCAGGAAGAGCGCACAATATTTATACTTTAATGTGCAGACGAATCTTCCGTTGAGCATAACATCGAATGTGAATATCTTCATAGGTCGCCTCCTTTCTTTTTAGGAACATACTCTTCTAACTCATCGCTAAACTCATAGCAGTCTGGGCAGTAGTGCTTATCGCCAATTTCTACCCATTCGGATTCCGTTGCTTGTTCTCTAGCAGTACAGATGTCCACCCAACAGTCAATGCCATCGTCCACACCATAAGTCTTTCCGCATCTGTCACATACAATAGAATACATAGTAACTGACTTAATCATGGTTGTCTCCTTTCTTTGGAAGTAAATCTTCTTTGTAACACCACTTATCTATTTGGTAAATAGAAACTTCCTCTTCCCAATTTTCTATAGGAATACGCTCACAGAATAACACTTCTAACGAACAATGCTTATCCAAGTAAGCAATATCAACATATTTATTTTCAGGCTCTTCGCTAGCAGGATGCCACAAGTCCTTCAAGGACTCTTTGATAGCCCACTTAGCACCACTACAAAATTCAGATGAAATAAAGCCACATTTACTAATAGCAGCTTCTTCTATTTTCTTATTGTCTAAAACCATTTTATTAACCTTCATAACCATTATTACGTAGTTCTTCAATTAAAATCTTAACATCTTCTATAGATTCTCTTGCGAGAGTTCGTAGATGAGTTCTGCGAACTGCTTCAGGGCAAGCGCATCTATTATCATGTTCATAATCTTCCCCTCGTTGTTTTACTTTATCTCTAAACAACTCGGCAGATTTCTCATACAAAAAATCTAATTCTATTTCAGATAATTTCATAATCAAACCTCCTCTTTAAATTCGGACTAACACTACAAGCCTTTATTTCGATTATCGAAAATATGCTCACAAAAAAATCTTCTTAAGTACTTTCATATACCTAATCTTTTATATCTTTAATATAGCACCACTTTGTGATGTTGTTTCTCCTTACATAATCTTTCCAATAAACAAAAGAGTAAAGATAATCAGCTTCGTACTTAATACCTCCATCGTCTCCATCATACCATTCTGTAAGAATCCATTCTTCGTAGTTTGGAGCTTCTTTTGCAGAGTACCATTTAGTCATTGTTCACCTCCTTCCTTATCATAAAGTAATCTTCTTCAACTTTATTATGTAAGTAGTATAAAAGTTTTAACTTTGTGAGTTTTTCTAACTTTCTTACTACATATTTTATAGTATTAGGACTTATATAACCGTCAGTCCAACCTCTTTTCAAAAGCCATTTAGTACTCTCCTTGTAGAATAACTTCTTGCATTTTCGTTTATTCATTTTCAATCTCCTTCACATAAAGTTTCGTTAACCTCATCATTGTATGTATGAGTAACCGGATTGTACTCGGAATGGGTTGCATATACCCTACCTTTCCGGTTAGTGAAATAGATAGCATTTCCTTGGTCATAAAACCTG
>ERZ1034980.1798-NODE-1798-length-12371-cov-5.415719_pt1 | contig 12371 bp, 10 predicted proteins | sample MGYA00520622_ERZ1034980 | MGnify/ENA primary metagenome ERZ1034980 (study PRJEB33766, sample SAMN09781791) | gut metagenome | biome: gut microbiome | host: Homo sapiens | place: Madagascar | study: EMG produced TPA metagenomics assembly of the PRJNA485056 data... | reverse complement strand
TGCTTTAAGCGGGACGTCGAAAACGGATAAAGACGCTAAAAAGTTTTTCAAAAAAAGCGTAAAGCGACTGGTGTCCATAGGGATAAAAAACATTCCCGAGTTATTCAGAAACAATTAACGCAATCATGCTCGGCAACGTTCGCGCATGGCAATAATTGACTGAATTGTTGTAAAAATCGTTGCAAAATTATAAAAAATCGTATATAATACGGATTGTATGAAGAAAGCGGTGTTATTCGATATGGACGGCACGTTGATAGACGCGTCGCGTGATATTCTGATTTATCTGAACGCAACTTTAACGAAGTACGGTTATGCCGAAATTACTTTGCCGGAAGCGCGCAGATTCGTCGGCAACGGCGCGAGGAAACTCGTCGAGAGGGCGATTAAAGGCAAACCTTGTGACGAGGCGACTTTACTCAAAATGGTTGCCGATTACAATAACGGTTACAATTTTTGCGACGGAAGCAGAACGCTTGTTTACGACGGCATGGCGGAATTGGCGGCTGAACTTAAAAAAGAGGGATACCGAATCGCGGTGGTTTCAAATAAACCGCAGGACGGCGCGACCGAAGTCGTAAAGAGATTTTTTCCGACCGTCGGTTTCGATTTCGTTTGCGGTCAACGCGACGGTATGAAGACAAAACCCGATCGCGAATGCGTCGATTTTACGTTGAGGGAACTTGGCGTTACGACTAGTGAGGCGATTTTCGTCGGCGACAGCGATACCGACTTTATGACGATGAAAAACGCATGCGTAGACGGAATCTGCGTACTTTGGGGATACAGGAGCAAAGAAGAACTGACCGCTATCGGGGCGACGACGTTTGCTTCGACCGCATGTGAATTATACGAGAAAATTAAAGCCTTTTAACATAAACAGATTGACATAAATTGCTCGCAGTGCTATATTTAAGTCATAAAATAAAGGTTTTACGTAATAACGTAATGATAGCCGACAGACGTCGGCGAAAGGAGCGATAAATATGAAAAGTTTTATCAAGGCGATGGACGAACTTCCGCTCGTTCTCAAAATCATTCTTGCGATTCCCATGCTCGATATAGTTTGGGCAATCTACCGCATTATCAAGGGTGTAGCGTATAAAAACGTAGTTACTCTTATCGCGGGTATTTTGTGGATTATTCCCGGTTCGGTCGTTTGTTGGATACTCGACATAGTATTCCTTGCGACTACTCATAAATTATTGTTTGCCGGCAACTAAACTTAAAAAATTGCGGCGGAGTTGAAAATTTTCAACTCCGCCGCTTTTTCGTTTATAACTATCGGCGAGTTATAATGTCATCCTAAGCAAACATGTGAACCCCCCTAAGCAGGTTGCCACTCTTCGTTACGCTATGCGTGCCACCTCTTCCGCTTCAACGGGATAGCATACACCTGAAAGGTTAAATCTGTGGACTTGACTTTACCGTAATAAATGCCTCGCGAAAAACCACCCTTCCGGGAGATTCTTCACTAGGTTATTCGGCGATTAACGCTAACGCGTTCGAAACTATCGTTTTAGCAATTGTTGTGCAATTGCAATCGCCTTATGAATACCTTCGTTAAATAATCCTTGCAAGCAAATTATTTAACTTGCCATTGACAGAATGACGGAAAAATGAGATAGGTAAAATAGAAGTCGCGGAGACGGGTGAAACCCGTCTCCGCGGCTTTTGGTATATGATTTTATGAAAAACTTATTCTGCTACGGGACCTGCCGAAACGAGAGCCTTACCCGCTTCGTTGGTTTCGTACTTCGCGAAGTTCTTGACGAATCTCGAAGCAAGATCTTTCGCTTTGTTTTCCCAAACGGAAACGTCGGCGTAAGTATCTCTGGGGTCGAGTATCGCGGAATCTACTCCGGGAAGTTCGGTCGGAACTTCGAAATTGAAGTAGGGGATAGTCTTCGTGGGGGCTTTTTCGATGTCGCCGCTCAAAATGGCGTCGATAATGCCTCTCGTGTCTTTAATAGAAATACGTTTGCCCGTGCCGTTCCAACCCGTGTTGACGAGGTACGCTTTCGCGCCGCTCTTCTTCATCTTCTTTACGAGTTCTTCGGCGTATTTGGTCGGGTGAAGTTCGAGGAATGCCTGACCGAAGCAAGCCGAGAAAGTCGGGGTGGGTTCGGTTATTCCGCGTTCGGTACCCGCAAGTTTAGCGGTGAAGCCCGAAAGGAAGTAATATTGAGTCTGTTCGGGGGTAAGTATCGAAACGGGAGGAAGCACGCCGAACGCGTCTGCCGAAAGGAAGATTACGTCCTTTGCCGCGGGAGCGGCCGAAACGGGGCGAACGATGTTCTTTATGTGGTCGATAGGATAAGAAACGCGGGTGTTTTCGGTTACGCTCTTGTCGGCGAAATCGATTTTGCCGTTTTTATCGAGCGTAACGTTTTCTAAAAGAGCGTCGCGCCTAATCGCATTGTAAATGTCGGGTTCGCTGTCTTTATCGAGGTTGATAACCTTGGCGTAGCAGCCGCCTTCGAAGTTGAACACGCCGTTATCGTCCCAGCCGTGTTCGTCGTCGCCGATCAAAAGGCGTTTGGGGTCGGTCGAAAGGGTGGTTTTACCGGTGCCGGAAAGACCGAAGAAGATAGCGGTGTTCTTGCCGTTCATATCCGTGTTGGCGGAGCAGTGCATCGAAGCGATGCCTTTAAGAGGAAGGTAATAGTTCATCATCGAGAACATACCTTTCTTCATTTCGCCGCCGTACCAGGTGTTTACGATAACCTGTTCGCGGCTGGTAATGTTGAACATAACCGCGGTTTCGCTGTTAAGACCGAGTTCCTTGTAGTTTTCCACCTTTGCTTTGGACGCGTTGTAAACTACGAAATCGGGTTCGAAGTTTTCGAGTTCTTCTTTCGTCGGCTTAATGAACATGTTGGTAACGAAGTGAGCCTGCCAGGCGACTTCTACGATGAAACGTATAGCCATACGAGTGTCTTTGTTCGCGCCGCAGAAAGCGTCTACCACGAACAAACGCTTGTTCGAAAGTTCTTTTACCGCGAGAGATTTAACGGCGTCCCACGCTTCTTTCGAGGCGGGGTGGTTGTCGTTCTTGTACGCGTCGGACGTCCACCAAACGGTGTCTTTGGAGTTGTCGTCTACTACGATAAATTTATCTTTGGGCGAACGACCGGTATAAATACCCGTCATAACGTTTACCGCGCCGAGTTCGCTTACCTGACCTTTTTCGTAACCGGTAAGGGAAGGATCGGTTTCTTCTTTGAAAAGAAGTTCGTAAGAAGGATTGTAAACTACTTCTTTAACGCCCGTGATGCCGTATTTGCTTAAATCGATTTTTTTCATAAAAGCACCTCTTTTGTCCTTATATTATTATATTTGCGGATTGACGGAATCAACCCGAATTTTTACGCGTGATTTTATTCGTCGGCAATCGTACGAATCCGGCTATTTTGCCAACTTCTCACATCTAATAGTATATACTATTTCTTCAAAAAAGAAAAGCGTATTTCAATCTTTTTAGTTCGTTTTTTCTATATTTTATTGCGTGGTCGTTCAATTCGTCGCACGAAAAAACGGCGGAAGAGTTTATCAAAACTCTTCCGCCGTTCGTCAAACGATTTCTTTATACGGTTTTATCGAGATCGTTCTGGTATTTCGTATCTTTGAAAACGTCTTTGCCGAGGTTTTCGTCCGCGGGTTTGTTTTCCAAAGTTTTAAGGTTCGTGCAATTTCTGAAAGCGTAGTCTTTAACGTTTGCGTTCGCGTTGAAGATTACCTTCGTCATAGCCGTACAACCCTTGAAGGCTTTTTCGCCGATTTCGGTTACCGTCGCCAATTTAAGGGGATGTTCCGCAATCTCGCTCTTTTTACCGAGAGAAGTACATCCCGAGAAAGCCGATTCGCCGATCTTCGTAAGCCCCGCGAAGTCTGCCACGAGGTCGTCTGCGTCGTCGCCGCCGAAATTAACCGCGGCAAGAGAAGTGCAATTTTCGAAAGCGTGTGCCGCGACTTCGTTTACGGACGTAAGGTTTGCGGTTTTAAGCCCCGAACAGCCGTAAAGCGTATAGGCTTCGAGTTTTGCGACGTTGCCGGTAAGGTTCAACGTTTCGATAGTGGTACAACTATGGAAAGCGTACGCGGGAACGGATAATTCGCCGCCCGCTACGGGTATCGGATACGCACCTTCATCGCCCTCTTTGGCTTCTACCAACTTCTTTTCGCCGTCGATCTCTACTACTTTAACCCATTTTTGTATTGGTTCCGTTGCGGGGACGTTGTCGCCCGTTATCGTTACGGTTTTAAGAGCGGTCGGGATATAGTAGGTGGTCGAAGCGTCTTTGCTATCGTAATAAGTCTGCGCGCAGGAGGTAAGACCGTCCGCAGTCGTGGTGTCGAAGATATAGCCGAAAGACCTTTCCGCTAAAAGTCCGTCTACGCTCTTGCCGGTGAAGGGAAGAGTGATTTCTTTAAGACCCGTAAGGTTGCCGAAAGCCCTGGCGGCGATTTCGGTAACGGAATCGGGAACCACGATTTTTTCGATGAAAGTAAGACCGCTTACGGCGCGACCCGCGATCTTCGTTACGGGTTTGCCTTTGTATTCGCTCTTTACGGTCAAAGTTTTAACGGTTTCTGCGGTGAAATCCGCGTCGCCGTCGGCTTTGTCTTCGTTAAAGAGTTTTGCCAAAGCGACGAAATCTTTCTTTTCTGCGAGTTTGAGGGCTTTCTGAGAAACCGTAAAACCCGTGAAAGTATAAGCGTCGTTTTCTTCGTCGAGTTCGTAGGTTGCCGTATAGGCTTTGGAATCGTCGCCCGAAGACGAAGCGCTCTTGCAAGCCGTAAGCGAAAACGCGAACGTCAACGCAAGGACTGCGGAAGTTAATAATCCGAGTAGTTTTTTCATAAAAATTTACTCCGCGGCGGTTGCGTTTTATACGCATACGCGCCCAATACTTATTTATATGCTTAACGATTTTATCATTTATGGCGGCGTTTGTCAATTATTATTAGCGATTAAACGCCGTTTTTATTATTTTTTGGTCTTTTCGGAGTTTTTCCGTCCGTCCGTTCCGCGTTTTTCGCTTTTTTCGCAGCGACGACAATTCGCGCAATCGCCGCCGCATCCGCCGCAGTTTTTGCCGCGTTTCGCGTTCCTTATCGTAAAGAACAGCGCAAGTCCGATTATCACGACTACTGCCGCCGTCAGGACGTAATCGAGCGGTTTCATACGAACAAACTTCCGAATTGCCAGACGATAAGAGCGAAGACGTAAGCGACGGCGCATTGCATAAACACTACGCCGAGAGTTTTCCAAAACGATCCGAGTTCTTTTCTTATCGTCGAAACCGCCGCCACGCACGGGGTGTATAAAAGCGTGAATACGAGAAAACTTATTGCCGAAAGCGGGGTAAACAGAGCGGTAATCGGTTCGGTACCGCAGAGAACGGTAAGCGTCGAAACGACAGCCTCTTTTGCGGTGAAGCCCGAAATCAACGCCGTCGCGATCCGCCAGTCGTTAAAGCCGAGCGGTTTGAAAATAACCGATATACCGCGCCCGATATAAGCGAGCAGGCTGGTTTGCGGATCCGTAACGAAGTCGAGTTTGTAATCGAAACTCTGCAAAAACCATACTATTACGGTTGCCAGCAGAATTACCGTAAACGCCCTCGATAAGAAATCTTTCGCCTTTTCCCAGAGTAAAAGCCCTACCGATTTCAACGACGGAAGCCGGTAATTCGGCAATTCCATTACGAAAGGAACGGGTTGCCCGCGAAACACCGTGGATTTCAGAACGACGGCGACGAGCAGGGCAAGCAATACCCCGAAAAGATATAATCCCATCATGACGAACGCGCCGTACTTCGGAAAAAACGCCTGCGTAATGACGGCGTAGACGGCTATTTTTGCCGAACAACTCATATAAGGTGTCAGCAGAATGGTCATTTTACGGTCGCGGTCGGACGAAACCGTACGCGTCGCCATTATCGCGGGTACGGAGCAGCCGAATCCCATAAGCATCGGCACGAAACTTCTGCCGGACAAACCAATTTTTCTTAAGGGCTTGTCCATTACGAACGCGACTCTTGCCATATACCCCGTATCTTCCAGTATAGACAAAAAGAAGAAAAGGGTAACGACGATGGGCAAAAACGAAAGGACGCTTCCGACGCCCGTAAACAGTCCGTCGACTATAAGACTTCTTACGACGGGGTTAAGCCCGTAATCGATCAAGGCGTTGTTTACAACGCCCGACAGGGCGTTTATACCAAGTTCGAGCGCGTCCGAAAGGTATTTGCCGATTACGTTGAACGTGAGAAAGAAAGTTAAAAACAGTATGCACAAAAATACGGGAACGGCTGTGTATTTGCCGGTCAGGATTTTATCGATTTTAACCGATCGCGCGTGTCCCTTGCTTTCGTGGCACTTTACGACGGATTTCGCGACTGCCGATTCTATGAACGTATAACGCATATCCGCGATTGCGGCGTTTCGGTCGAGTCCGGATTCTTCTTCGAGTTGTACCACGCAATGTTCGATAAGTTCGCGTTCGTTTTCGTCGAGTTCGAGTTTGTCCGCAGCCGCCGTATCGCCTTCGATAAGTTTCGTCGCGCAAAATCTCGCCGGCACGCCTATTCTTTCGGCGTGGTCTTCGATCAGGTGGACTATCGCGTGCAGACACCTGTGTACGGGCGAGTCTTCGGCGCAAAAATCGTAAACTTTAGGGTAGACTTTGTTTTTCGCCGTTTCGATCGCCTTGTCGATAAGTTCCGAAACGCCTTCGCCTTTCGCCGCGCTTATGGGAATTACCGGAACGCCGAGTTCTTCGCTCATCTTTTTTACGTCGACGCTTCCGCCGTTGTTGCGTACTTCGTCCATCATATTAAGGGCGACTACCGTCGGAACGCGAAGAGAAAGCAACTGCAACGTAAGGTATAAGTTACGTTCGATATTCGTTGCGTCCACGATGTTTATTATCCCGTCCGGTTTTTCGTTGAGAATATAATCTCTCGTGACGATTTCTTCCTGTGTGTAAGCGCGGAGAGAATAAATTCCGGGCAGGTCTACCACCGAAACGCCTTTCTGACCTTTTATTTCGCCCTCTTTTCTGTCGACGGTCACGCCCGGAAAGTTTCCGACGTGCTGATTTGATCCCGTCAAGGCGTTAAAGAGGGTTGTTTTTCCGCAATTCTGATTGCCTGCAAGCGCGAAAATCATATTTCGGTTTCCTTAGTAACGGTTATTTTTGCGGCGTCTTCTTTGCGAAGCGTAAGTTCGTATCCCCGTACGAAAATTTCGAGCGGGTCGCCCATCGGCGCGACTTTACGCAGGGTAACTTTCGTCTTCGGGATAAGCCCCATATCGAGTAATCTGCAACGCAGATCGCCTTCGCCGCCGACTGCGGTTATAACGGCGGTTTCGCCTATTTTCAATTCGCCTAACGTCATAGTGGTTTTATTATAGTATTCGCCGACCGTTTTGTCAATTAAACGATTGACAAAGCGAGCGAATGATGTTAAAATATTTTAATCTACTTTCGGCGGGCGATTTCCCGTTTCAACCCGCATAAGGACGATTAAGTGAAATACGACGTTTTGTTTTTCGCGCAAAGAGCCCTGCTCGGGTCGGGGCTTGCAACGGACGCGTTTTCGGTTTCGTTCGCCGACGGCTTGCACGAACCGGATATGAAAAAGGGCAAAGCGTGCCTCGTGGCGGGCGTTTTTACAGGTAAAAAATTCGGACTTAAATTCCGCGAAAAAGCGACCGTCGCGGGCGGAATAATTCTCGTTATTATTTATGCCAGACAAGAATAATACGAACCATGGTCTGACGACGTATTTTTGACTAATACTTCGTTCTGCTTGCGGCTTATACGTCAAGTATTAACCCGTTCGCACGCCTTGTCTTAGTCTAAAAATACGCCGTCAGACTTGCCCGCAACCAAAAGCCGATATTTTCGATGATTTTTGGTAAAGGCGAGCGCAGACGTACTAAACGTACTTCAAACGAGAATTTGCTAAAAAGCACGGAAATAGCGGCGTTTTGGCAAGGTTCGTATTATTCTTGTCTGGCATAATTCGTCCGCGGCATTACGGGAGTGTAAAGCGCGCCTGAAAATTTTGCGGATTTGATGAAACTTTTCAAAATCGCGCGAAAACGGTAGAAAGTTATTCGCCTATTTGTTATAATCGGTTGATAGAAAATGGAATACAACGTCAGACAAGTCAACAACTTCATATCGGATTATCCTACCGACGCGAAATTGCAGAAAGACAAGGATATAACCGTTGCCGTACTCGCCAGAAATCCCGCTTACGCTGCTTACGCGGACGAAAGTCTTCTTAAAGACAAAGACGTTGCGATGTGCGCCGTCGAAAAAGACGGCAGGACGCTCCGGTTTTTCGACGATTCCCTGAAATCGGACGAAGACGTGGCTTACGCTGCGGTCAAAAATTTCCGTTCGAGTTTCGCGTTTACGCTCGGTAAAGCGAGGGACAGTCGCAGGATAGCGGCGGAAGTCGCGTCTGCCGGCGGCGACGTGGTGGCGATGCTCGACAAAAAATTTCTCGACGACGAAGAAATCGCGAAAGTCGCGGTCGGCAGAAACCCCAAGGCGATTCAGTATTTTACGGACAGGGTAAGATGTATTCCGTCGGTCGCGTTGCTTGCCCTTAAGCAGGACAGAACGGTTACGCAGTATCTGCCCGACGAGGCTTTTGAAAACGACGCGGTGTTCCGCGCCGCGGTCAGAATTACCGACGACGGCAAAGTAGGCGTCGGGGTGATAAACGAATCCACTCCGCTCGGACTCTTCGAAAAACTCAAAAAAGAGAATATGAAGTTCAATTTCTCGCTTCAGAATCTCGATCTTTCTACGCTCGACGGCGCAAGACTTCGTTACGTGATAGAACTCGGTCTGGGCGTTACGGGTAAAAAGGCGGAGATATTCCATAAATTCGTAGACAAAGACGACCGCGAAACGGTTTCGTTTCTGCTTGCAAAAAAATTCCCGTCGGCAAAGACGGTGGCGACGGAACTCGAATACGCGTCGAAAAATCGTAAACTTCGCGTATTGCCGTCGTTGATTTCGGCTACGCGCGGGGGCAAACGCGGCGCGAATGAATCCGACGAGCGTAAAATGCTCGTAAGAAACTTAAAGCGCAAATCGCCGATGGCGGCGGCTAAACTTATAGACGGTATCGACGATTACGCGCACGACGAAGAGGCGATAAAACTTGCCGCTTCGGTTGACGGCGGAGTGATAAGGTTGCTTTACCGTACCGATTTCGCGGGCGACAAAAATCTCGTTACGGATTGCCTTAAAACGTACGTCGTAAAAAACAGCGACGAACCGCTTCTGAAAAACCTTAAAGGTATAGATCTCGACTTCGAGCAGTGCAGAATTGCCTGCCGCAGGGACGGAAGGAACTATTTTTACCTGCCCGAACAATACCGCGGCAGCGAACTCCTGAAAGAAGTTGCCTACGCGAGCGGCGCGGAGGGTTACGAGGGGGATAAATCATGAAAGAAGAAGCGTTGTCTTTGGCGAGATCCGTCCTTAAAGAAGCCGAAAACAGGGTTTCGGCGGATTTCAGGTATCTCGCGTATCCGCTCGGGATATTGTTGCCGACGGTAAGCGACGGAGAGAATATCGCGACCGACGGCAAGACGTTTACTCTCGGAGCGAAAGCTTTGCTCGAAACGGTTGCCGAAGACGGAATAAAGGGCGCGGAAAGAACGCTTCTGCACGTTTTACTGCACGTTTTGTTTCTGCATCCGTTCAGAATCCGCAGACCCGCAAGAATTTACGATATTGCGTGCGACGTAGCCGTGTCGTTCGTTCTGGACGGCGAAGACGGCGTAAGGACGGCGGGGTATAAGTACAGAAAAGAGGTCTACGACGAGATAAAGCGTAAGTACGGCGCGGTCGGCGAGAGTCAGGCTTTTGCTTATCTCGTATCGGTCGGAGAAGAAGAGAGAAAGAGAATTTCCCTTCTGTTCAAAGTGTGCGACCATTCGTTATGGTACGGCAGGAATTTACCCGACGACGAAGACGAAAAAACCGGTAATAGCGCGAATATCGCCGTTTCCGACGAAAACGAAGACGATTACGACGGTCGCGACGAGGCGGGCGAGGCTGCCTGGACGGAGATACTTCGCGGCGCGCTTTCGGACCTAGGCAAAAGCGACGAGGTGCGTAAATCGCTGGTCAAAGTATTATCGGGCAAAAGGGATTACAGGCGGTTTTTCGATAAATTCCTTTCGTCGTCCGAAAGGGTTAAACCGAGCGAAGACGAATTCGATTATATATTCTATTGTTACGGGTTGACGCTGTATAAAAACGTGCCGCTTATCGAGAGTCTGGAATATTCCGACGTCAAAGATTTCGAAGAGGTCGTGTTTGCGATAGACACTTCCGCATCGACCGACGGCGAGCCGATCAAAAAACTGCTTACCGAACTCGCGACGGTGGTTGCGGCGGCTTCGGCAAGCGGCGGAAAATTGAAAGTGAGAATTATCCAGTGCGATATGGCTGTCCGCGAAGACGTTACTTTTTACGATCGCGACAAATTCGACGAGTATATGAGCGAATTTTGCGTTAAAGGCGGCTCCGGTACGGACTTCGCTCCCGTTTTCGACCTGCTCGAAGAAGAAAAGGCAAAAGGCGCGAAGATAAGAGGACTTATATATTTTACGGACGGACTCGGTCAGTTCCCGACCGCGACTCCGCCATTTAAGACCTGTTTCGCGATTTACGGCGACGACGAAGGCAAAATCGTCGTTCCGCCTTACGCGTACAGATTGGATATAGCGAAATAAAGGAGACGCTTATGAATATAAAAGAGGCTAAAAACGAAATCAAGAACGCCGTGAGAATTTACGTCGATAAAGACGAAAACGGTAAGTACAGAATTCCGCGCGAAAAACAACGCCCCGTGCTTCTGGTAGGCGCGCCCGGCATAGGCAAAACGGCGATAATGAGCGCGGTGGCGACCGAACTTGACATAGGCTTTTTAGGGTATACGATAACTCACCATACGAGGCAGTCGGCGATAGGTCTTCCGTTCATATCTCAGAAGGAATTCGGCGGAAAGACGTATTCGGTAACCGAGTACACCATGAGCGAAATAGTCGCGAGCGTTTACGAGGCGATCGAAAAGCAGGGCAAAAAAGAGGGCATACTTTTTATCGACGAGATAAATTGCGTGTCGGAAACTCTCGCGCCCGCCATGCTCGAACTTTTGCAACATAAAAAATTCGGGGCGCACGAAATTCCCGAAGGATGGATATTGACGGCCGCGGGCAATCCGCCCGAATATAACAAATCGGTAAACGAACTCGATATGGTTACGCTCGACCGCGTAAAAAGGCTCAACGTCGTTCCCGATTACGACGCGTTCAAAGAATACGCGCTCAATAACGGTATGCACGGCGCAATAGTGTACTATCTGTCGCTCCATAACGAATATATGTTCAAAGCCGAAAAAACGGTCGACGGTTACGACTTCGTAACTCCGAGGGGTTGGGAAGATTTGTCCGTGGCAATATTCGAATACGAGAGATTGTCCATACCCGTTACCCTTCAATTCGTGTCGGAATACGTCCAGGACGGAAAAATCGCATCCGAATTCTTCGCGTATTATAAGAGGTATTGCGAATGCGCCGACGTGTACGGGGGCGAAGACGCGGAAACGGGCAAAATCAAAAAGATAGACGTCGAAGACAAAGGCTTCGAGGTCCGTTACGCCCTGGCTAATCTCATCGCGGCAAAGGTGATAAAACTCGCCGAAAAATACCGCGCGAGAAAGACCGCCGAAGACGAACTGGCGGCGATAGAAACCGCGGTCAAAGACGGCGTCGGATCGCTTTCGTCCGAAACCGAAAAACTTATGAAAGAGTGCAATTCGCAAAAGCGTTCCCGCTACGAGCGCGCCGCGCTTAAAAAACTTCTCGTCGCGTTCGGAGAAACGGACGAAAAAGCGGGCGTGGAAAAATTCCGCGTCGAGAACGACGCCAAACTTGCCGATTACAAAACGCATATCGACAATCTGTTCAATTTCGCGGTCAATTCGCTCGGCAAGGGGCAGGAAACCGTCGCTATGCTTATGGAAGTAATAGCGTGCGAGCACTTTATAGAAATTTTGCCGTACCTCGGCGACACCGTGTTCTACGATCTTAACGATTCGCTTCTCGGCGTTTCGGGCGAAGACGATTACAAGCGTCTTGCCGCCTCCGCGCTTAAAGGAGAATAAAACTATACTCCGCGCGTCATAACGACTATGATACAAGTACACCGTTGACGCAATGACAGTATTGTATTGCGTCATTCTGAGGCTTTGCCGAAGCCCCCTAGGCAGGTCGCCCCCTCTTCGGCACGCCGTGCGTGCCACCTCTCCCGCTTCAACGGGAGA
>ERZ1034980.1797-NODE-1797-length-12372-cov-6.010067_pt1 | contig 12372 bp, 11 predicted proteins | sample MGYA00520622_ERZ1034980 | MGnify/ENA primary metagenome ERZ1034980 (study PRJEB33766, sample SAMN09781791) | gut metagenome | biome: gut microbiome | host: Homo sapiens | place: Madagascar | study: EMG produced TPA metagenomics assembly of the PRJNA485056 data... | reverse complement strand
CAAACCTTTAGCCTACTTTTTTAAAAAAAATATTTTATTGCACTTTTGCAACGAATTAAAAACCAGAGACATGCAACTTTCTACTCAAGCCAAAGGTTACTTATACGGACTCATCGCAGCTGTAAGCTATGGGGTAAACCCTATATGCGCCAAAATACTATATCGTGACGGTTTCAACTCCAATAGCGTACTATTCTACCGCTTTTTATTTGGCTCCATATTATTAGCGAGTTTAATGGCTTTACAACGCAAGAGCTTTGCTATCACTCGACGCGAAGCAGGCGTACTCTCGCTGTTAGGCATTGTATTTGCCGTATCATCACTCACCTACTTCTTAAGCTTCTATTACATGTCGGCAGGGGTAGCAGCAACGCTTGTCTTTGCCTATCCAGTGTTTACCGCCATACTCATGGCCTTACTCTTTAAAGAACGGCTAAAATGGCCTTCACTCATCGCCATCATACTCACTGTTGGCGGCATCGCATTATTATACAAAGACGATTCTGGACGCCCCATAGCTTTAGCAGGCATCGCACTCATCTTAGTCTCCGCACTGTCTTATGCCTTCTACATTATCATTGTCAATCGCAGCGGCATTGTAATGTCAAGTGTAAAGCTTACCTTTTACGCCATGACAAGTTGCTTAGTATGTCTCACTCTTTATGCCTTATTCACCCCTACAGGCGAATTGCAACCTCTGCATGCCCCCATTGATTGGATAATGGCAATTATGTTAGGCTTAGTGCCTACGGTCATTTCATTAGTATTTATGGCCATGGCCATTCAGTGCATAGGCTCAACACCCACCGCCATTATGGGAGCACTCGAGCCTGTCACCGCAGCCGTCTTAGGCATACTTATCTTTGGCGAAGTGCTTACGCCACGCATTGCCCTCGGCATTGCACTGATACTCTTCTCTGTAACGCTGATTATACTCGATAGTAAACTCCGCAATGCACTATCCAACACCAAAGTTATACGCAAAGGCCGCATCATTATCAAACGCATTCGGTGGAAATAAACAAATTGTAAAATAATCGCTAATTTTCTGACAAAAAGAAAATATTTCAGCTACCTATTAGTTATTTAAGATAAGACAATGAAAAAGATACGCGCAGCAATTGTGGGTTATGGCAACATTGGCCGTTACACTCTTCAAGCTCTTGAAGCCGCTCCCGACTTTGAAGTAGCAGGTATTGTACGCCGCAAGGGTGCCGAAAATTGCCCCGAAGAGTTGAAGAAGTATGATGTAGTAAAGAATATACGTGAATTGAAAGACGTTGACGTAGCCGTACTTGCTACTCCAACTCGCAAGGTTGAAGAATACGCAAAAGACATTCTCGCTTTAGGCATTAATACAGTTGATAGCTTCGACATTCATACACAGATTGTAGACCTTCGCCGCTCACTCGATGCAGTAGCTAAGGAACATGGTGCTGTAAGCATCATCTCAGCAGGTTGGGATCCAGGTTCTGACTCTGTCGTTCGCACTTTGTTACAAGCCATTGCTCCTAAGGGTATCACTTACACCAACTTCGGTCCAGGCATGTCAATGGGCCACACCGTAGCCGTTAAAGCCATTGAAGGTGTAAAGAAAGCACTCTCAATGACAATTCCTACAGGTCAAGGCATTCACCGCCGCATGGTATATATCGAAATCGAAGATGGATATGACTTCGAGAAGGTTGCAGCTGCTATCAAGGCCGATCCTTACTTTGCATCTGACGAGACACACGTTAACCTCGTTCCCTCTGTCGACGATGTAATCGATATGGGCCATGGTGTCCACCTCACTCGCAAGGGCGTAAGCGGCATTACGCAGAACCAACTCTTCGACTTCAATATGAAGATCAACAACCCTGCCCTCACAGGTCAAGTTTTAGTATGTGTAGCACGTGCTGCCATGCTACAACGTCCTGGTTGCTACACCATGGTTGAAGTTCCCGTTATCGACCTACTTCCTGGTGACAAGGAAGAAAACATTAAGCACTTGGTATAAAATAATTTTGAACACCTGCTTAACTTGTGTTCCACATACAAAAAGAATAGCTCAGTAAAAGGACATCAACCTCCTTTTGCTGAGCTATTTTCGTAAATGTTAAGCTATTATCCCTTCGTGACAGCGCCAATGAGAGCATCGATACTCTCGTTGGTAGGTGCTTCGGTAAGAAGCTCGCCTTTCAACTTCTCAGCCGTATCGCTCACGGCATTCTTGGTATCAATCGAGAGGTCCTTAATCTTGGCAGGGTCGACAGAAGCATCAAGGGGTTTGCCTTCTTCGTCGAATGACTTTTGATAAGCTTCCAATACTTTCTTTTGTTTGTTAATATCCTTCTTGAGCTTCACAATAAGCATAATATCACTTACGCTCATGCCAAGTCCCGTAGCTACGCCAACTAAGGCACCCTTACCACCACCTGATAAGGCACCAATACCCGCGCCCAAACCTACCTTACCAGCAATGGTAAGAATAGCCTTATTGATTTGCTTACTCTGGGCTGCAGCAGCCTCTGACGTTATCTTTTGTCCCTTTTGGTTAACCAAATAAACACGATAAGCCTTCGTACCATCTGCGTTGAGTACATCATTGCCAGCCTCGTCCTTCAAATAGACCATTTCACAATGGTAGACGGGAATATCATCTTTATTCAGTTTGTTTGATGTTGTGTCAGCTTCTGTTGTTGTGGCATCTGAAGACGATGAAGTGACACTACTTACTGCCGCTTTTGCCTTCTTCAAGAAGCCTTGGGCTGAAGCCTCAACCGTACACATACCTGCACCCATCAGAATGACTAACAGTGCTTTTGATAAGAATGACTTAAACATATACATATTGATTTTAAATTTAATTACTTATGATAGAGTTTTACACGGAACTGACGTTTAACGAAAGTACCTTGCGCTTGGCTCATGACGTCTTCAGCATCTTTGTAGAAGATGCGCACCTTCACATTGTCATTAGCGGGCAAAAGGAAGAAACCGCGAGGGAGCGCAGTACGGCGCATCTCGGTATCAACTATGCCTTGAGCATCAGTCACGCCAAGTAGCGCAAACTTTGCGCCTTGCTCTTTCATCAACTTGCGAAACTTACGGGGCGACTCATAACTTTGAGGAGAAGGAGTTTTACTACCACTATAAGCCCAAACTTCAACGCCTGCAAAGGGACCTCCTTCGCCTACGCTCACGCGATTGGCCGTTAAGTGAACGACATTAAAGCGTAGCGTGAAAGGCATATCTTTGATAAACGTTTCGAGCGCTGTGATTGACTTGGCATAGTATTCACAAGGGTTGTATTTATCAAGCACCTTGAGATATTCTACCGCAGCAGAATAGTATTCGGCCACATCGGCTTGACTGACATTACCCGCTTCCTTCAAACGCTTGAGTTTGGTAAGCGAAGCCGTTGTATATCGTGTGTAGAGCGAACAACTATCGCAATCATCTATATTGGCTTGTATCGTAGGCTTCAAGCTATTAGGTGCATCTTTGGCAGTCAATGCTTGTGCGAAGGCTCGGCGTGCATCATCATAGTTGCGCAAAGCATAAAGGCGGCTACCCTCTTCGAGGAAACCAGCACACTTCGACACGTGTTCACGCACAACGGTACGAAGCTGTAATACGCCATAGCGCATCTTTACACGAGGTTGCAACTCGCTAACATCAATGCTCAAGTGGTTCGTCTCGGGTCCTGACACATCAATAGCCAAAAGGCTATTCATGAGTTCTCTCTGCTTATTAATTGCAGTCTCAAGTTGGTCAACGCGTTCGAAGTCTGCATCGCTACTCTTTTCATTGAGCGCAGCATTGCGTTCGCGATATTCGCGTTCGAGTTGTGCCAAGTGCTCTTGTGGTTGACGAATATTGGCTATGGGGATTTGTATCGTAGTAATCTTAATCGAAGCATCACCCAATTTGTCTTTCGTAGTGATAGAGGCTTGAAGGTCAGGGTGAACATTTACTTTCAGCCCTGCAATCGTTGAACTAACCTCAACTTCTGCCAACTTTTCGTTAGGAACAATGTCATTGCCCTTATTTTGCGACTCCATAAAGATAGGGGTGCCTACTTCCTCTATCAAATAGGCACGCAACACTCCCTTACGCAGGGTCATGGTAAACTTGGTGAAATTGACATCACCTCGCCGCCCAATTTCGAGTGTAGGGTTAGGAGTGGAAGCCATATTGACAAGCACTTCGTATTCGTAATACCCCAGTTGGCGCTTACCCAATCGTGTGATGGAGTAATCTTTGGTGTTGGTAAGCGTTATAACGAGGTCGGCATGTTGCGAGAGTAGAAGCACACCACATTCTGTAGGGTTGGCCGTTGCTCTGTCTTCTTGCCCCATGGGCGAATAAGAGATATATTTGGACTGCGCCCAACCTATAATCGGCAATAGAAGGAGCCAAAAGGCTAAAAATAAACGTTTCATGTGTACTTTTATATCGTTTATTAATGAGATATTCACATCTTACAAGTCGAAGCCACCGAGCGTAGTAATACTTTCATCTGGTTTTTGACGCTGACCACCGACGTATTCGGGTTGCCATGTGCGCACATGAATAATGGGATCGCCACCATTTTCGGGGAATTCCCAAAGGAGGAAAAGATAGCCCTCATCACTATAATTGCTTGACTTCCATGACTGGCGCATACGCACACCGAACATATTCTTATTCTTACGTGAACGCGTAATACCTGAGCAACCAGAGGTCTCGCCATTCTCGCCAATCTGTGAGAACTTGATGTCTATCCACTTATTGCGTAAGAAAGCACGACGCAAGTTGCTAATATATTGTGCTTTATTTTGCTTCGTATACTGCACTTTGGGTTTAAAGCTAAACTGGTCCGTACCTTGGCGCGCAATAATCACCTTACCCGTAATGATAAGGGCATCGTCACTAAACATCTTTTCAATGGTGTTGATATCCTTTTGATTATAAGCTGTACGGAAACGCTCTACATATTGCAGAATTATCATACGCTGCTCTTTGCTGGCCACGTCGCCACAGCGTTCCATACTTTCAGAGGTTTGCGCATCAAGGGCAAAGCGGAAGTCGGTAATGTTGCCACTACGGTCAAATTCAACGACGGCCTCTTGATAGGTGCCGTTACCAAAGTCCTCATCTTTAGGCGTAATGATAAGGGGAATGTGGCTGGCCATCATCGTACCATTCTTAAATATCCACAAGCGATCTACCACCTCGTCGTCGTCACAATAGAAAGGAGTAACAGCCCATATACGCACCAATGACTTCTTTGAAAACTCGTCCATGGCCATATTCTTTACCGACACGTCTTCATTGGCTTCTTGTGCTCGATTTATCTCAGTCAATAATTTGGCCAGATTGCGCTCTGCATTTTCTATAGCCGATGTATGATTTACTCCCTCGTCAGTGGTAAACACGACATCTACAGCCCTCATCGTGGTAGCACAGAAAAGCAATAAAAGGGTGAACACGATTTGCTTTAAATAATTCATCTTTTTCAAATTCGATATGTTAGATTAAAGGGGATAAGAAAATGTAAAAGAAACGTTCAAGTATTTATTTTACTTTAAATGCGAAAGCCTTGCAGCCATGATAGTTCTTTTCAGAATCGTCATTACCCGTGCATACGTTGACACGTTGCATACCAGGAGTAAGCAGTGCTTGTACACGACCCTGCTGATCGTAAATTACCAAATAGTACTGTTCGATGCTTTCAGGGAATTTATTCGTAACGAGTTCTACAATCTCGCCCAAGGTTTTGTATGCTTGCGCTTTGGCTATCATGTCACTGTAAGTGCGAAGAGTGGCCAATGTTTTCACTACTTGTGGATAAAGCGAACGACTACCCGTTTCGGTAACGTCCTGCGTGCGGCTTTGCGTAACCACTTTCTCCTCCTTTATCGTAGGTCCTTCTACTACGGGTTGAGCCGCAGCCTCTGACTGAATAGGAACGGACGTTGTCGCAGTCTGCGAAGTGGAGTCCGCTTGAGCTGCAACAGATGTCTGCGAAGTGGAGTCTGACTGAGCAGTAGTAGAAGTTTGCACAGTAACAGTAGTAGATGTCTGAACATCTCTATCGGACTTTAAGCTTGTATTTTCTACCAAATCAGCGTTATTAGCATTTTGTATATCGCTCTTGCGAATGTACATAAAGCAGCGAAACATGTTGCCTCGCGTTGTTGAGAGCGTCGTAATGCAGCTTGTCTTATTATTGACTAAAAACTTTTGCGATGCTTGCAAGTTCTGTTGCGTGGCAGCCCATTTGTTTATCTCTTCATAGAGCAAGTCCTCGGCCAACATTTTTGCATCTGGCTCAGTGGTAGCCGTAATTTCAGCATATATATAGTCCGAAGTATTCTTCTTTATCTGATTTATTTGGGTTTTAACGTCTGTTACTTCTTGTCCTACTGCACAGAGTGAGGTGAAGAACAAAGGAAAGGCCAATGCGAAAGTTTTAATTCTCATAGTTAGGATCTTTGTAGTCAGTAATTTCAAAGAACTTCTCTGTCACATTTTGCAATGGAATATAGGCATAGACTTTGGCCGCTAATGGTGCAGAAATGTCGCCACTGAGAAGAGATAAGGGGAAGGTGAAAGGGATTACATGGTTATAGCCCAACTTTTCGTTCAACACAAAGAGGGTTCCTGTCAACTGATTATTCGTTTTCTCCTTTATGCCAATATAAACACGACAATCCTCTGAACGGAAATAGGCCAACATTTGTTGGAGAGTAACGTGCAACTTCTCATGGCGATAACCATAACGATCGACCACTAAGTCGAGAGGTATCTGCTTGGGAGAATATCCCGTCAGCATCATCGTACACACCGAACGTACGGGGCTACGAGGACTAACATCGGGTTGCCACTGCGAATCGTGCATGCGCAGATAAATTCGACTGCCAATCAGGTGACTCAGATAAGAGCCATAACTCTTTTGCTTAAGTTGACCTGAACTTTCCTCATGCACTTGCGCCCATGGGGCGAGTGCCTCGCCCATGTCAACGCACAGAGGCATACGTTGCACATCTCTCGAAAAGATGTTTTCAAGTTCTATGGCATTACAACCCGTCATCAACTGACAGTCGGTAGGAAACGATAGCGTCAGTGGCCTGCCACCAACTTGCCACGTAACCGTATACAGTCGTCGCGGCGTATAGTTGATAGACAAGGGATCGGTCTCCTTCACCCGTGTCATCATCGACACACTCCCCTCCTTCACCACTACACGGTCAACGTCCATACGTTGTTGCATAGTCTTTCCGTCCAGATGAAGGTCAAGTTCCAAAAAGTAACGTTCGAGGAAGTCGAATAGGGCTTGGTTTTCATAAAGCGCAACGATTTGATTATGGAAGATTTTGTAGCCGATATGGCTCACATCGCCCAAAGCATTAGTGCGCACTCTCAACTGACGCCCCTTATACTGCCAAGTGGAATCATTGTCCGTCATAACCCCCAAAGAGTCAGGCAAAGACAAAGCCATGGCCTTAGCCATGCGTTGTAACAATTCGCTATGATAGCGCAGCTTCGCTACACCTTGTAACGTAGCAGCAAAGAACATGAACAGAAATACTACCTTTCGCATAACTTTTCTTAAAAAAATGAGGGAGTAATGTTGAAGGTTACAAGGTTATGGGACTTTATACTCCCATAACCTCCAAACAGCTAACCTAACTTTTAGCTTAAGGATTAACGTACTTTTTGTCACCATCGTGTGACCAATAACCAGGTCCACCTGAGATGCGTCCATCGCGGAACTCTCCCTCATAGCTATCTCCTGCATGAGCTACGATAGAAGAATTGATGGTATAAGTAGTTGAGAACTTCACAGTGCCATGACCATGAGGCTTGCCATTACGCAAGTCGCCCGTGTAAGAGCCATAAGCTACACGCACGGTGCCATAAGGGCGATTGACGGGTTGAGAGGGCTGAGTTTTTTTAGTCGTTCCATTGCCCTTCGCTTTTTCTACGGTCTTCGGTGTATTCACCTTTTCTTCGGGCTTAGCGGGTTCTGTCTGTTCAGTTGGAGCATTGTCTGTTGTAGCAGGTGTTGCTGCAGGCATTGTATCCTCTTCAGCTTGCGCCACGGCTGCAGAGTCAACAGCAGGTTTCTCCGTAGTCTCAGGCGTTTGGTCAGTAGCAATAGACTTTGCAGATTTCTCATTGCCAGAAAGCGCGAAGTAGGCTCCGCCACCACCGAGAACAAGCACTGCAGCTGCAATGGCTACATACTTGCCCCAAGGAGTTGATGTAGGAGGAGGACATTCCTTCAAAGGTTTGCCACACTCAGGGCATACGAAGTCCTTGCGTCCTACGATTTCAATGCGTTCGTGATTTTTGCTCTTTTCACACGAGTCGTTCAAGCACATGCCCCAACGCGAACGTGTACGATTATGATTGTTTGTTGTTGCCATTTCGTTTTTATGTTATGTTTAGTTTTGAGGTTAAAGGATTAGGAGGTTAAGAGATAAAAAATACATTATGCCGATAATTAACAAAACTTACTTTTTACCTCATAACCCCATAACCTTATTATTACATTACAGAAGGAGAAGCGGGTGGTGTATCCCCATTTACAGGGCCTGTCTCAACAGGAGGCAATGAAGATGCTGGGGCAAAGAGAGGCTTCAACACCTCAACCGTACCTGCAGACTGCCATGCTGCCATACCCTTCATCCACACGGTTGTTCTTTCTGAGAGTTGTTTGCCTTCGACTAACTTCTTACACATTTTCCAATCGTAAGGGCCATAGTTCTTGCCTGCTGCATTGATGTAAAGTGCCACTTCGGGTTCAGTCTCAACAGGGGGGAGCGATTGGTTTTCAACAGGAGGAATCGATTGACTATCGACAGGGCCTTCCATTACGGGTGCCGTATCGGGCAACCCGTTTTGCGGTTGTTGCACCGTCTGAGATTGTGCTGCTTGCGCTTGTTCCAACGGCTTGTCGTTGACAAACAATGAAGGATATTGCGTGCCATCACCCTCTGAATGAAGCAGAATAGCATTGCCCTCGTCGGTAGCAGGATTGCCCGTGTGTAAGGAGCGTTCATAGCGTTCTTTGTAATTCTTCAACCACTCTACACAGCGAAGAGGGAAACAGTACTGAACACTAATGATCGACAATTCATCTTTGCGTGGACTCTTGCGATTGATTGTAATTATAGTACGGCCTACTGACTGATTGAACGAGTTCTTAAATGCCTCTTCCAATTTATCAGCAAAGCGCTTTAAGCTCGGATTGTCATCAGGCGAAGGAATTGACACCAATATTACCTTCTTATTAATGCTGGCAGGATTGGTTGGCGAAAGATTGCCCTCATTATTGCGCAGATGTAATTGTACTTGCTCTTGACTAAGGGTTGCATATACGCCACTCTGACGCACAATATTTACGGCAAATGCCTTTATATCATCATCGGTGCGCAATTTTTGCTGCAACTGGGTCAAGATGTTAAGTCCAAGCACCTTCTTTTCGCTATCAGCTCGCTCTTCATGCTTCGTGCGAACAACTTCGGCTAACTTCGTATCAAAAGCGTCAGTAATGTCGCTCACACTGATCTCATCAGCTAAACGGCCAAAGGTATAAAACTCAGGCGGAAGAATTTTCTCACGAATTTGGCGTGCGATATTGGGCATATCAATCTTATCGGCCTTGAGGTCGCTCTCAAATTGTGCCATGGTTTCGTCTTCACTCACCTCAATGATAGCACTCTTCATATCCTCCAGTCCCTTGTTTACCTTACGCTGTGCGGTAACCAAACGTTCGGTTTCGGCTATGGCCTCGCTGATGCGCATACCGAAGGCTGAAATATCCTCGTCCAACTTGCCAAACTCAATGAATACACGAGCTGTCAACTTTTTGGCAAATTCAAGTGCCACGAGCATCGTCTTTGACGTATAGTATTCAGTCAAGATGCTTTGGTGTTCCGCATAGCGTCGTGCACCAATACCGACCATACGCTGTAGTACGCCCAATCGGCTCCACTCGCTCACATTGGCTTGGCGGTCGGCATCACAATCTTCGTAGTTGAGTTTTTCTTCTTTCGTAGCCTCTTCGAGTTCCAAACGAATTTCGCCCAAACGTTCGTTGATGAGTTTAGCCACCTTCTGAAGTTCAAGAATTGAGAGGTCACCCGTCTTCCACTTTTCAAAGAGTTCCTTTTCTACATGGCTACGTATTTCCTTCGCTATTTCGGGAATAACGCGTTCCTTGGCTGCGAAGTAGTTTTCAACACCCGTCTCGCGGAAGAAGTTGACGTAGCTTTCGTTTAGAATATTGTCTAACTCATTGAGCGGACAACTTGCTTTCTTAGCATCTTCAGCCCAATTGATAGCCTTGTCGTGCCAATATTCATTAAATGAGCCATACTCTTGGTCGTTGGGCAATACCTTCTTTTCGAGCGTTAGGTGACCAAGGTCGAGCATCCAGTTTTGCAAATTCTCCTTATTGAGATATTCGCTACGGAAGTCGCGATTGCGCTCTTCGTTAGCAAAACCTTGATTTTCGCGCCAATTGTTATATTTGAACTGGTAGAGTACACTCTCGCCTACAGTATAAGTAATATGTTTCAAGACGCGGAGTTCGGGATACATCACACGCTTGATACCAAACGAGTTTACCTTCTTTGTACGAGCAATGGGAATAGCACCTGTCTCGGGGTCGGGTTGTCCATTTTCGTCATACTCATAGGCAAAATCGTCCATGTTTTCGTAGTTGTAAGCACGGATAAAGTCCTCGTTAATTTTGTCATCTTCCTTAACGAAGAACACACGAGCGAACACGTAGTCACTGACAATCTTAGGCAACTCCGTAAGCGAATTAACCGTCACCCCATTCTCATTGACATTGCTATAAATGGTTACACCATCAGCTACACCCTTTACTCTATCATTAAAGCAGTCAGCTTCGCCATAGCCCGTAACGTCCTGTGGCTTCCATCTACCAGATTGAAGGGCATTCAGTTCGTTTACAGCAGCATAACCATTCTGATAATAACGTCCTTGATCCATATCTGCCTTTGGCAAGTTTCGCTCTGGAATCATGGCAAAAACGTGAATTATCGCATCGGGGAAGGCCTTTCGGCTTTGTGTAATCACATCAATTACCGAGCCTGAACCCGTTCCACCAGCTAAACCCGCAAATATATGAATGTGAGTTTTGCTCGCATCGCCCGATATAGCCGTTACTCTACTATAGGCATCGTTCAAGCTATTTACATAGCCTATAGCATTGGCTGCAAAGAGCAAACGACCCGCACGACGCTTTTGTCCAGCAGCCTTGCCTAATGCGCCAATAGCTGAACGCACAGCACTTACGTTATTGACAATGCCTTTAACCGAAGGATAATTGTCTATATGATCGAGTATGGCTGGTACGTCGATAGCCTTGATATTCATTGTTGGTGAAAGACGCATCTTGACCCAAAACGCGGAAGTCAGCTCTGGCACGACCTCCTTGTGGCATCATCTCGTCGGTTGAATCGACGTAGAGCAATGCTACAGGCTGCTTTTTGCGTTGTTCGGCATCAGGAAACTCCTCAAACATACGCATTTTAAACTCGCGTAATATCTTACCACCTGTACCGCCCAATCCAACAAGAATGTGATTGCTATTGCAATAGGTTTCGTTCATATAGTTTGTATTTTTAGATTTATGATTACTCTGTTCTCTTTTCCTCTCCACTACTGTCTGTATCTATTGCGACGCATATTGGGTCGTGAAATACTTCGGTCGCGCTGGCGACTGTAGTCCTGCCCTCGTCTGCCTATCTCTCGATGTCTGTTCGTTCCATTTCCTTTCGATATGGTATAATTGGCGATAACAGCGGCCACTACGACGAAGGCTAATGCCCACAACAAACGTCTGATGATATACTTCGTTAAATAATTATTTAGTTCCGCAGTCATTGCCTTCGGAAGTTCTACCAACGAGTGTCCCGAAAAGTCAGCACCTTTACAATAATTACCGAGTATAGGGTGATTGCGTACTATTTCGTTCATCACTTCTTGCGTTTCTGCATGATCTACTATCTCGTTGAGTGTAGCTTTCCCACTCGTCACCATTTGCTCAACAGCCTCAGTGGCCAAGGCTTCAAACTGATTGGCTTTGTGCATAATAGCGAGTGAGCCACATATCAAAGTACACTGAAACATCAAGAGTATGCCCAAGATGCCTCCTACAATGTAGGTTGACAATGACATCACAGCATCTTTCCACCAACCTTTAATAAGCAAGAAGAAGAGTGCCATACAAATAGCACCGATTACTACCCCCCATAACAAACTTCCTATGGAGTAGCATATAATATTTAGAAAGGTTGATAGCATATTTTCAAGTATTATTAGAACTATCTTGCAAAAATATACTCTAATTTTAAGGAATATATC
>ERZ1034980.1792-NODE-1792-length-12395-cov-6.896921_pt1 | contig 12395 bp, 10 predicted proteins | sample MGYA00520622_ERZ1034980 | MGnify/ENA primary metagenome ERZ1034980 (study PRJEB33766, sample SAMN09781791) | gut metagenome | biome: gut microbiome | host: Homo sapiens | place: Madagascar | study: EMG produced TPA metagenomics assembly of the PRJNA485056 data... | reverse complement strand
AGGGTGACTTGAAGGGAAAGTTCTATACTTTTGATATGGGAAAGGGTGAATGTCCCGGTACTTTTGCCAAGGCTGTCGGTGTGAATGGCAATCGGGGTGCCATCATCGACATGGCTTCTACCAATCCTGAGGGATGGAAGGATGACAAGCGACCAGAACTGAAGTCGCCTGCCGACTTGGTGATTTATGAGCTCCACGTGCGTGATTTCTCGGTGTCACCTACCTCAGGACTGAAGTATAAAGGCAAGTATCTGGCACTGACAGAACCTAAGGCGATAGAATATCTCAAGCGCCTCGGTGTCAATGCGATACACTTCCAGCCTTTGTTCGATTTTGCTTCGGTAGATGAGACACGCCTCGATACGCCACAGTTCAACTGGGGGTATGATCCTAAGAACTATAATGTGCCTGATGGCAGCTATAGTACCGATCCTTTTTCGCCTGCAGTCAGAGTGAGAGAGTTCAAACAGATGGTGCAGGCGCTGCATCAAGCAGGCATCCGTGTCATCTTCGATGCTGTCTACAATCATACTTTCAATATTGACGGAAGCAATTTCCAGCGTACTTATCCTGATTATTATTATCGCAAGACAGCCGATGGTAAGTATTCCGACGGTTCGGGCTGTGGCAACGAGACGGCCTCAGAGAAACCTTTGATGCGCGACTATATGATAGAGAGTGTGCTTTACTGGGTGAATGAATATCATATCGACGGATTTCGTTTCGACCTGATGGGAGTGCACGATATTGAGACGATGAAGCTCATCAGAGCTGCTGTTGACAAGATAGATCCTTCTATTTATATATATGGTGAGGGTTGGAGCGCAGGAAGTTGCGCTTATCCAAACGACCAGTTGGCGATAAAGGCCAACACCTTCAAACTCAATGGTATCGGAGCCTTCAGCGATGATATGCGAGATGCCCTTCGTGGTCCTTTCTCTGACAATACTAAAGGCGCTTTCCTGGCTGGCATTCCCGGCGAGGAAGAGAGTCTGAAGTTTGGTATAGTGGGAGGCATTGCCCATCCGCAGGTAGATATGAATTTGGTCAACTATGACAAGAAGCCTTGGACAGCAGAGCCTACCCAGCAGATCAGCTATGTGAGCTGTCACGACGATATGTGTCTTGTTGACCGACTGAAGGCAACCGTGCCTGGCATCAAAGATGCTTCCAGAACGGAGAGCGAACGTATAGCAGAGTTGATTCGCCTCGACTTGTTGGCTCAGACTGCTGTGTTCACATCGCAGGGTGTGCCTTTCTTCTTGGCAGGAGAGGAGATGTTGCGTGACAAGAAGGGTGTGCACAACAGTTATTGCTCGCCCGACAGTATCAATGAGTTTAACTGGGAGAATCTGAAGAAATATCCACAGGTGTTTGAATATTATCGCAACCTGATTCAGCTTCGAAAGAATCATCCGGCTTTCCGTCTTGCCAAGGCTGAGGCTGTGAGAGAACATTTGGAGTTCTTGCCAACAGCCCCTGTTGCAGAGCAGAAGAAAGATGGCGCTCAGGTGGAGAAGAATGGTTGCCTGCTTGCCTTCAGACTCAAGAACCTGGAAGGCATAGACAGCTGGAAGAACATTATTGTCATCTTCAATGCCAACAAGGAAGCCCGCACCGTAGCGATACCTCAGGGCGAGTATCATGTGGCTTGCTGCAATGGGGTTATCAATGAAGACGGAATCGGGATGCCATTGGTGGGTAACGAAACCATCATAGATGGCCAGTCCGCATTGATACTGTATCAGAAATAAGTTTCGAAAGTCAATACAATAACTTAAACATAGATCTATAATGAAGAAGAAATTTGTTTCATTCATGTTGCTTATGAGTAGCGTAATGAGTATGACGGCGGCAGTCAACGTGAGCCGCATAGAACCTACCGACTGGTTTGTAGGTATGAAAGACGCTTCGTTGCAGTTGATGGTGTATGGTAAGGACATCAAGAATGCTGAGGTGACAGTCAATTATCCTGGCGTGAAAATCGATAGCGTTGCCCGTCTTGAATCACCCAATTATCTCTTGGTTTATCTTAATCTGAAGGATGCCAAGGCAGGCGAGATGGTTCTCAATTTTAAGCAGGGAAAGCAGAGCAAGAAGGTGAAGTATCAGTTGAAAGACCGAGAGATGGCTGGCGAAAAGCGCATGGGCTTCACCAACGAAGACGTGCTCTATATGTTGATGCCAGATCGCTTTGCCAATGGAAATCCTAAGAATGATGTTCTCAAGACGATGCGCGACAAGAATTGCGACCGTCATGCTCCAAGTCTGCGTCATGGTGGAGACCTGGAAGGAATCCGTCAGCACTTGGATTACTTCAACCAGTTGGGTGTCACGGCCCTTTGGTTTACTCCCGTTTTAGAGAATGACAGTCCAGGCGACGGAAAGAGCAGCAGCTATCATGGTTATGCCACAACCGATTATTACAAGGTTGACCCTCGTTTCGGAACCAATGCTGAGTACAAGCGACTCATTGACGAGGCACATCAGAAAGGCTTGAAGATTGTGATGGATATGATTTTCAATCACTGTGGTTTCGAGCATCCCTGGATTGCCGACATGCCTTCAAAAGACTGGTTCAACTGTCCAGAATGGCTTCTTCCTGAGTATCAGACTCCTGAGCATGTGAAGAAGATTGGTACTGTGGACGGAGCAAGAACTGTGAACGATATGTATCGACAGACCAGTTATAAGTTGACTCCTGTCCTCGACCCATACGCCAGCAAGGTGGATATGGAAGAGACGGTAGACGGATGGTTTGTACCTTCTATGCCCGACCTCAATCAGCGCAACCCTCATGTCATCAAGTACCTTATCCAGAACAGCGAATGGTGGATAGAGACCGTGGGAATTGATGGTATCCGTATGGACACTTATCCTTATGCCGACCGTGATGCGATGGCTTTGTGGATGAAGACGCTCAACAACGAATATCCTAACTTCAATACCGTAGGCGAGACATGGGTTACTGAGCCAGCCTATACTGCTGCATGGCAGAAAGACAGCAAGCTCTCAGAGAAGAACAGCTATCTGAAAACAGTGATGGACTTTGCCTTCTTCGACCGTATCAACAGTGCCAAGAACGAGGAAACCGATGACTGGTGGAACGGAATGAACCGTCTCTATAATGTGTTCTGCTACGATTATCTCTATCCTAACCCAAAGAGCGTGATGGCATTCATTGAAAATCACGATACCGACAGATTCCTCGGCGAGGGCAAGGATACCGTGGCATTGAAGCAGGCTTTGGCGCTCTTGCTTACCATCAACCGTACACCGCAGCTCTATTATGGTACAGAAGTGTTGATGAATGGCACCAAGAGTGTAACCGACGGCAACGTGCGTAAAGACTTCCCTGGTGGATGGGCTGGCGACAAGCATAATGCCTTCACCGAAGAAGGAAGAACACAGGATGAGAACCGGATGTTCCAGTGGCTCAGCAACTTGCTGCATTGGCGCCAGGGTAACAAGGTGGTTACCAAAGGCAAGCAGACTCAGTTCTGTCCTTATAAGGGTGTGTATGTCATCGCACGCCAGTATCAGGGTAAAACAGTCATGACCATCATCAATGGTAAGAAGGAAGCCAATGAGCTGGATGTGACACGTTATGCAGAGATTATCGGTTCGCATGAAAAGGCTACTGATGTGACAAATGGCTGCACTGTTCTTATCAACAAGAACGTAAAGCTTCGTCCTCGTCAGGCAATGATACTTGAATTCTGATAAATTGAACATTCCAAGTTCAGAAGTTATAGCCAACAGTCTTTTTAGTTGAAGATTTAGCTGTAAAGCATATGGCTCTAACTTCTCTAATTTCTTTAACTTCTTTAACTTCCCCATTTTCGAAAGTTGAGTTCAATATTTATTTAAGATTGTTTGTTTCTTATTATAGTTTTTATTAACTTTGCAAACGATTAGAGAGCAGGAGGCTTTCTTGTACATATTTAAAACTATAATAAGAAACAATGATTTTAAACCAACTCCGACATTTGCGATTAGTTATGGCTTTGCTGATTCTTTGGGCTTGCAGCTCAGTGGCAAAGGCACAGACCAACGCTCAGATTTTGTATGATTTCGGTTCCGACCGTAAGTTTGTCACCCTTACCCTCGAAATGTTCAAGCAGGACAAGTGGGGTAGTACTTATTTCTTTGTTGACCACGACTTCAACTACGACAAAATGGTAGTGGGCGAGAAGAATATTGCCCAGGGAGGAACCTATACAGAGATTTCACGTGCACTCAACTTCTGGCAGAAAACTCAGTTCAAGAACTGGAGCCTTCATGTGGAGTACAATGGTGGTATCACCAAGAATTATCCCATCAACAATGCATGGCTCTTCGGTGTGGAATACCTCGTGCACGACAAGAATTACAAGAACACTTTGACTCTGGATGCTCTATACAAGACCATCCGTCAGACTGATCAGAATGTACCCTTGCAGTTTACTGCTGTCTGGACCTGTAACGACATCTTTGGTGTAAAGGGTTTGAAGTTCGACGGCTTTGCCGATTTCTGGTGGGAGACTCATGCTGTCGACTATCAGGAGGATGGTTCTGCTACAACCAAGCACACAGTCTTCATCACCGAGCCACAGCTCTGGTACAATGTAGGTCAGCACTTCGGTTGCGAGAACCTCAGTGTAGGAGGCGAGGTAGAGTTGAGCAACAACTTTGGCTCAACAGGTGGCTTCAAATGCCGTCCCTGCTTAGGTGTGAAATGGGACTTTTAGTAAAAAGTAAAAATAATAATCTGTTGTCATGAATAGAGTCTATTGTTTGTTGGTTTGTCTGTTTTGTGCTTGGCAGGTTTCTTTATGCAAGGAACTCGATGAGAAAGTTCTTTTTGAGGAACTTGATCAACTGCTTGCACAGCAGCAAGAACTGACCCAAGAGAAAGAGCGCAAAATTTGCCATTCTGAGGTCAAAAGACGAGAAACGGTTACTTAATAAAGCTCATTTATATTTACTTCATGAATTTAGAACCTTTAATGGATCAGATAATAGAGAAAATGCCCAAAGGACAATATCCAAGTATAAATAAGGCAGATATAGAGTCTCTATAAATACCTGTCCCTCCCATCGAAATTCAAAAGAAAATTATATCTGAATGTGAGGCTATAGATAAAGAGTACGCTACTAGTCGTATGACTATTGAAACTTATCGTAAGAAAATTAGCGAAATATTTGATAATCTTGAAGTTATTGCTAAAGAAAAAATGGGGGTATGCTTAAGCAGATATGTTCTTACTCTAATGAACGTATGAGTATGAGCGAAATGTCTGTTGCCGATTATATCAGTACCGATAACCTCTTGCAGAATTATGAGGGAGTAAGGCCATATGATGGAGAACCAAATATAAATTCGGCAGTAAAGTATGATAAAGGGGCTATCCTGTTGTCTAACATTCGCCCATATCTTAAAAAAATTGGCTTGCAGATAAAGATGGTGGTTGTAGTCCTGATGTATTAGTCATAAGACTTGATTCTCGTGATTATCTGCCAGAATATGTTTACCATGTTATGGCTCGTCAGCGATTCTTTGATTTCGTAATGACAGATGTAAAGGGCATGAAAATGCCAAGAGGCAATAAAGACAACATTATGCGATATGAGATTCCTGTAATTCCTCTCGCAGAGCAACAGCAAGTTATTAATCAAGTTAAGGAGTATAAAGAGCAAATAAATATGGCTCATAAAATAATTACTGGTTGTCCAAAGCGAAAGAAAGCTGTGCTTGAAAATTATCTGAACTAATATGAGAAGTGAAACCATTTGTCCGATACTATTTGAATTATTTCGGACAAATGGTCTAAAGAAGATATAATTATGACTGATAAAAACAAACAACTATACCTTGACTTCGAAGCCTACGAGCGTGTGGCAGAGCCTCATAAGCGCGAAAGGGCTTCGGCATGGCGCACGGCTATCGGTCTGCAAGATGTTGACGGACTGAAGGTGTCTGACTATCTGAAAGAGACGGCTGTTAGACACATTGAGGGCGATATTACCATTGATGATGTGCGCGAACAGTTGAAATCGTATTATGTCAACAAAACTACTCATGATGAGGATGATGCCGAAAAAGAAGAGGCCGACCGTGTGGCTGCCAATATAGCCAAGCTACTGAGTGAGCAGTCTTTCTCGTTCACAGCATTAGAGCTTTTGAATATCCATAGGCACTTGTTTGAGGGTGTATTCAAGCATGCCGGTGAGGTGCGGCATTATGATATCAGCAAAAAGGAATGGGTGCTGCAAGGCGATAGCGTTGTGTATGGCCGTGCTGCCGACATTATGATGGCGTTGCTATATGACATTCAACAAGAAAAGGACTTTAGTTATAAGGGACTGTCAACGGATGAAATTATCAGTCACATTGTAGATTTCGTCACCTTGCTATGGCAGAACCATCCGTTTCGTGAGGGCAACACACGAACAACGGCCGTGTTTATCATCAAATATCTGCGCTCTATCGGATTCAAGGTGGACAACGATTTGTTTGCCGACAACTCTTGGTACTTCCGCAATGCCCTTGTTCGTGCCAACTATCGCAATCCTTCAAAAGGTATAGAGCCCAACAAGTCATTCCTCATCAGGTTCTTCCGTAATTTGTTGTTGTGCGAACATCATGAACTGAAGAACCGTTACATGCTGATAGGATATGCAGATGTTGACGACACCCATACAAGTACCCATACAAGCACCCATACAAGTTTTGATGAAACCGTATCTACGTTATCTGAAAATATAAAACGGTTAGTTGTTGCGATTGGCACAGATGAAAAGAGCGTAAAGGAAATGATGGAGGCGGTCGGTTTGAAGAATCGTCCCAATTTCCTTGAATATTCTCTTACGCCAGCCATTACTGAAGGCTTGGTAAAAATGAAATTTCCGAACTCGCCACATCATCCTCGCCAGAAATATCTTCTGACCGTGAAAGGGTTAGCGGTGTATGATGAGTGTGTCAAATCAATGTGAAAAATCTGCCAGAGCTTGCTCCCCGAAGGTGCTCAGCCGAGGAACTCCGAGGATGCTTGACTTGTACAAGAACTCCTTTTGGAGTGGCAGCCTGATGCGGTTTTCAAAAACCGGTAATTAGGCTTACCGATTTTTAAAATCGTTGTTTTAGCGGCATCGAGATAGCTCGCTGGAAAAGTAAAAGCCAGTGCTCTTTGTGCATCTTATGTGAGGTGCGCATTGAGCATTGGCTTGACATTTATGAACAATTATTGTTTTTTAGCCTCTGTATGAGCCATTCAAGAAAGGGACAATCTCGGTTGTCTCTTTCAATCGGTCACCGATACGCTTGCCGTACACCTCTGAGATTTGTTGAAAAATAATTTGTTTAATTTTTGGTTAACATTTGTATGTGAAAACTTATAGAATGCACGGCTGTAGTGAAACTGTCGTGCATTTGACTTTAAAACGGTTGCTATGGCATTTCTTGGTTAAAAAAAGGATGGGGGCTTGGATATTCGTCAGAAAAAGTGTACCTTTGCGTCTGGTAATTGTAGGGATGAGAGTCCTTTTATGTTGAATCGAGTAAACGCAAGAAATAAACAAAACAATGGAAATCACCATTATCATAGCCATTATTATCGGCATCATCGTAGGCTTCTTTCTTGGCAAGCTGATGGCTGCGAAAACTGCAAGCGAGGAGAAAACACAGCTTGTGGCAAAGGCTCAAGTGTTGGCGGCAGAGATGGAACAGGTTAAGAGCCTAACCGACCAGGTGCGCCAGCAGGCAGAGAAGGAGAAAGAAAATCTGAAGGAACATTATGATGTTATCCTGAAGAATGAGAGAGCCCATCATGCCGAAGAGATGCAGGCATTGAGGGAAGCACATGCTTCGGAGATGCAGTCGCTGAAGGGACAGATGGAGAACGAACGCCAGTATGCAGCCAAGTTGCGTGCTGAGAGCGACCAGCAATGGGCGCAGAAGATGGAAACGCTTAAGCAAGACATGCAGCGCATGAATGCAGAACATCAGAAAGTGGCTGCAGAGCAACTGGCTGCCAAGCAGTCGGCTTTGCAGGAGAACAACCGTCTGCAGATGGATGAACTATTGAAGCCTATCAAGGAACAGTTTGCAGACTTCAAAAAGTCGGTTGAGGAAAGCAAGACTCAGAACGAAGTGAACAAGAAAGAACTGCAGAATACCTTTGAGGCAACGATGAAACTCTTTCAGCAGGAGCAGCAGCAAGCAGTTTCTTTGTTGAAGGAGCAGACTTCGAAGATAGGTTCGGATGCAGCTAATCTAACTCGTGCCCTGAAGGGAGATAGTAAGATGCAGGGCGACTGGGGTGAGATGGTGCTTGAAACCATTCTCGAGAACAGTGGATTGCGAAAGGACGAGGAGTTCTTTATCCAGGAGAACACTAAGGATGAAGAGGGCAAGAACTTCCGCCCTGATGTCATCGTGAGGTTCCCAGAAGGCAGAAGTGTAGTCATCGACTCGAAGGTTTCGCTTACTGCCTATTCTGATGCCATAGCGACAGAAGATGATGGCGAGCGTGAACGGCTGATGAAACTGCATGCGGCAAGTGTGCGCAGGCATATCGACGAACTGGCAGAAAAAGACTATTCCAAGCTGGTGGATGATGCCATTGGCTTTGTTCTGATGTTTATTCCCAACGAAACCAGCTATATTGCAGCCATGAAGCAGCAACCTGAGCTTAGCCGTTATGCTTATCAAAAGAAAATTATCATCATTTCGCCCAGCAATCTTCTGATGGCTCTTCAGTTGGCATACAACCTGTGGCAGTATGACCGTCAAAACAAGAATGTAGAGAAAATAGTGAAGACTGCAGCAGACTTGTATGATAAGGTGGCAGGTTTTGAGGACACCTTTATGAGTGTGGGCGACTTGATAACCCGTCTGTCTGGAACCTTTGACAAGGCTAAAAAGCAACTTTACGATGGCGCTGGTAATGTCATGAGAAGGGTAGAGAGTCTGAAGAAACTGGGTGTTACACCTAAGAAGCAGATTAAAGAACTCTCCGACGAATAGCCTTTTAAAGGTAAAAAGGTAAAAAGGTAAAAGAGTAAAAAGGTAAAAATGCACCGCTTTTTTGTCAAGAATGAGAGAATGTTGTCTTTCTCTTATTCTTGACTCGACTTTCGTAGATGGGGAAGTTAAAGAATTTAAAGAAGTTAGAACCATATGCTTTGTAGCTAAGTATACATCCAAAAGGCTATTGGCTATAACTTCTAACGACCGAGTGAAGTGATAACTTCTTTAACTTCCATACATGCTAAACTTCAGTTCTTGACAATATATTTGAAGACTTATTTGGGAATAAACAGGCTTGTTTTTGAAAACGAGGATGGTTATTGCTGTGTGATTTCTTCGACGGCTTTCACGAGCGAGTCTTTGCCATTGAGGAGATAGAAATCGACACGTACCACGTGGTTGATATCAGCGCAACCCTTAACCTTGATGCGGCGAGTCTTTCCGTATTCAAAGGTGTCTCGTCTTGAAGGATAGGAAACCAATTGTAGTTTTTCCTTAGAAGATCCGCTTCCGATATAGTATATTCCCACACTGTCGGTCATGGCCTTCTGAGCCTTTATTCGTGCCATCTTTTTGGCATGAAGTGCCGAAGTGTCTTCTGGATAGAATTCGCTGGCAGCCACTGTGTCTCCATCATTCTGCGATGGGGCAAACTTGCAGCTGGTGGCTGTTGAGACAGATGCGGTGGCAGCAATTACAACTGCAGCAAAATATAATAGTTTTTTCATTCCTTCGTAGATATATTGAATGTTTGTTCAGTTTCGGAGAAATTAATCTCTGTTAATACAGCAACAGCAATCCGGCAAAAGCAGAGTAGCATATCATGCGGATGGGGTTGATGCCGACAAACTTGACACCAAAGAAGGTGGCAAGGAAGAGCGCGATAGAGATATAGAATCGCCAGGGGTCGGCAGGTGATGAAAAGTTCTCTTGGTTCATCAAGAGCAGGGCTGCAGCTCCTACGAGCCCAACTATGGCGGGGCGAAGACCGATGAAAATACTCTGTACGGCAGTGGTGTTCATATATTTGTACAGCATCTTGCTGATAAGAATCATCAAAATAAAGGAGGGAAGAACCAAGGCAAATGTAGCTACAGCACTTCCCAATATGGCCATTGATTCGCTCAAGCCTGCATTTTGTACAGCAGTATAGCCACAATAAGTAGCAGCATTGATGCCAATGGGACCTGGTGTCATCTGCGAAATGGCAACGACATCAGTAAACTCTTGCATCGTCATCCAGTGGTATTGTGTTACTACTTGTCCCTGTATGAGGGAAATCATAGAGTAACCACCTCCGAAACCGAAGATGCCAATCTGGATAAAAACGAGGAAAAGCTGAAGAAAAATCATATCAATAGATAATTAAGAATCGATAATAGACAAATCTATACCTTGGAAGATTCATCTTTTCTGAAGACTTACACCTTATTATATATAAGCAGAGGCTTCATTCTGTAGGCAGTATGAACTTGCCGTAAATGTAGCCAGCTGCGGCTGCGACAATGATGACCCAGATGGGGTTGACGTGCAGAAGCCAGATAAGCATGGCAGACAGAATGGGAATCCAGCAGTTGGCAAAAGTGATGTGTGCACTCTTGGCAAGTGAGAATGTAGGGACGGCTATCAGGGCAACGACAGCAGGACGAATGCCGGCAAACATAGCTGCCACAACCTTGTTGTCCTCGAACTGATGGAAGAACATGGCGATGGCCAATATGATAAGGAAAGAGGGAAGTGAGGCTCCGAGAGTGCAGATGATGGCTCCTGGAGTTTTTGCCAACTTATATCCAAGCATGGAACTCATGTTGATGGCCAGGGCTCCCGGACAAGTCTGTGTCACAGCGATGGCATCGAGAAACTCTTCCTTCGTCATCCACTGGTTTTTGTCGACCACTTCGTGCTCTATAATAGGAATCATGGCATAGCCACCCCCAAAGGTGACTATGCCAATCTTCGTAAATGTTTTAAATAATGTAAGATAACTTACGCTATTATTCATTTTTTACCTTTTTACCTTTTTACTTTTTCAAAGCTCTTTCTTCAATCCACTGGCGTGCATTGACGAAAGCCTCAATCCAAGGAGTTACCTCGTCGTTGCGACGGTCGGCCGGATACCAGGCGTTCTGCCATGGGAAGATGGCACGCTCCAAGTGTGGCATCATGGCCAAGTGGCGGCCATCTGCTGAGCAGATACCTGCTACGTTGTAGTCACTGCCGTTTGGATTGCCTGGATACTCAGCATAGTTGTACTTCGCAATCACATTGTAGTGATCCTCTGGCTCTGGCAAGTAGAAACGACCCTCACCGTGAGCTACCCAGATACCAAGCTTGTCACCGCTGAGGCTACCAAACATCACACTCTCGTTCTGAGGAATAGTCAGACCGAGGAAGGTGCTCTCAAACTTCTTGGAAGTATTGTGGCAGAGGTGTGAACGATGCTTGTGCTCAGGATTGATGAGGTTCAACTCAACCATCAACTGACATCCGTTGCAGATACCGAGTGAAAGGGTGTCCTCACGGGCATAGAACTTGTCGAGTGCCTCCTTAGCCTTAGGATTGTAGAGGAATGCACCAGCCCAACCCTTGGCAGAACCGAGAACGTCGGAGTTAGAGAAACCACCGCAGAATACGATGAAGTTCACATCCTCCAAAGTTTCACGACCAGAAATCAAGTCGGTCATCATTACGTCCTTCACGTCGAAGCCAGCGAGATACATAGAATAAGCCATTTCACGCTCACCATTAGTACCCTTCTCACGGATGATAGCTGCCTTGATGCCTGATGGAGTGCGACGGTTAGCGTCGAGACCATAGCTTGCGAGAGTGCCCTTGAAGCCGTAGCCGAAGTTCATCTCGATAGGCTGCTTCTTATAGTTGGTGTAGCGCTTCTTAGCCATACCGTTCATGCTCTGCTTGCGGTCGAGGAGGTAAGATGTCTTATACCAGTCGTCACGCAATGCATCGATATCGAACTCGTGCTCGAAGCCTTCCTTCTTGATGATAATCTTGCGGAGCTCAGGAGCTGGATAACCAATCTTGGCATAACCGATACCGTTCTCATCGAAGAATGCCTTCAACTCGTCCTTGTGAGCATCGCTTACCTGGATTACAACACCTGGGTTCTCAGCGAAGAGAGTCTTGATGATGTCGGCATCTGCGATGTCGTGGAGGTTGATCTTCATACCACCCTCTACGTTGGCGAATGTCATCTCGAGGAGAGTTGTAATCAAACCACCGGCACTGATATCGTGACCAGCCATTACCCAACCGCGGTTGATGAGTTCCTGTACAGCATTGAAGCAGTCAACGAAGTACTCTGGGTTCTTTACGGTAGGAACATCGCTGCCCACCTTGCCCAAGCTCTGAGCGAAGGCAGAACCAC
>ERZ1034980.1789-NODE-1789-length-12411-cov-22.063370_pt1 | contig 12411 bp, 9 predicted proteins | sample MGYA00520622_ERZ1034980 | MGnify/ENA primary metagenome ERZ1034980 (study PRJEB33766, sample SAMN09781791) | gut metagenome | biome: gut microbiome | host: Homo sapiens | place: Madagascar | study: EMG produced TPA metagenomics assembly of the PRJNA485056 data... | reverse complement strand
AGCTCTTCTCTCAGGCAGAGAAGATGGCTAAGCTCCGCTACCAGACTTACGTTCGCAAGAGCCAGGAGGACTGGAGCGAGGAAATCTAATCTGATTCTTCTATATCAGTAATATAATGCAAGCCGAGAGGATTTTTTGGTCCTCTCGGCTTTTTTTATGCGTTTTTGCATATTTATCGAAAAAAAGTCGTAACTTTGCAAGAAAAGACCAACATGAGACTAAACAAAACATTACTTACCTTCGGCCTGGCCACTGCCCTCCTGCAGATGCCAGCCACTACGTTTGCCCAAACCGCTGGTGCCAGTTCTTCCACCCATAATCCGCTTCTCGTAAAGAGCACTCTGCCTTTCGGCGCTCCCGATTTCAGCAAGATTCAGGAGAGCGACTATCTTCCTGCCTTCGAGATAGCCATCAAGATTCAGCGTGAGAACATCCAGAAGATTGTCAACAACAAGAAGAAACCAACCTTCCAGAACACCATCCTCGCTTTCGAAGAGAGCGGACTCCTGCTCGACCGTGTGAGCAACGTCTTCTTCGGACTCACCAGCGCCAACAAAACTCCTGGCATTGCCGAAACTCAGAAGAAGGTGATGCCTTTGCTTACCGAGCTGGACAACGAGATTTCTTTCAACAAGCAACTCTTCAACCGCATCAAGTTCGTTTACGACAACGAACTGAAGAAACTCAAGGGCGAAGATCTTCGCCTGACCGAGCAGACCTACAAGAGTTTTGTTCGCTCTGGCGCCTTGCTGTCGGCAGAGAAGATGGAGCGCATGAAGCAGATCAACACCCGCATCTCGCAACTGCAGGAGCAATGGGACAACCTCTTGCCTGCAGCCACCAACAATGCTGTGGTATGGGTACAGAGCAAGGACGAGTTGGCTGGCCTGAGCGATGCTGATATAGCTCAGTGCAAGAAAGACGCAGAGAGCCGTGGCGGTAAGGCTCCTTACTGCGTGGTAATCATCAACACCACCCAGCAGCCTAACCTCGCCTCGCTTGCCAACCGCGACCTTCGCCGCCGTGTGTACGAGGCAAGTATCCATCGTGCCGATGCCACCAATCCAGAGTTCAACACCTTCCCTATCGTTACCGAAATAGCCAAGTTGCGTGCCGAGAAGGGACAGCTCATGGGCTACAACAACTATGCCGACTACTCGCTCGAGAAGACCATGGCGAAGAACAGTCAGAACGTGAACAACTTCCTGGGACAGCTCATCAAGGAATACGCTACCAAGGCTGAGGCAGAGACCAAGGCTATCGAAGAATACGCTCAGAAACTGGAGGGTAATGACTTCAAGCTGCAGCCCTACGACCGATTCTACTATTCCGCAAAGATGAAGAAGGAACTCCTCAACATTACAGACGACGAGATAAAACCTTATTTCAATATCGACAGCGTACAGATCAACGGTGTGTTCTATGCAGCCCACAAGGTATATGGTCTTAACTTCAAACAGCGCAAGGACATCCCAACCTATCATCCCGACATGAAGGTGTTTGAGGTGAGCGACAAGAACGGTAAGCCATTAGCTCTCTTCTATAGCGACTTCTTCCGCCGTCCTACCAAGCGAGGTGGCGCATGGATGAGCGCTTTCGCCAAGCAGAGCAGACAACGCGGTCAGTTGCCTATCATATATAATGTATGCAACAACGCCAAGGCTCCCGAAGGACAGCCTTCACTCATCACCTGGGACGAGGTTTGCACCATGTTCCATGAGTTCGGTCACGCCCTGCATGGCATACTCTCCGACTGCCAGTACAACACCCTTTCCGGTACAGCCGTAGCACGAGACTTCGTAGAAATGCCTTCGCAGTTTAATGAGTCGTTTGCTTCCATTCCTGAGGTGTTCGACCACTTTGCCCGTCATACCGAAACAGGCGCTCCTATGCCAGCAGCCCTGAAGGAACGCATGCTCAAGAGCATCAATTTCCAGACAGCTTATTCCCTGGGCGAGAACTTGGCTGCCACCTGTCTCGACCTGGCTTGGCACGAACTGACTCCCGAACAGGTTCCTTCTGCCTACATGGCTGGAGCCTTCGAGAAAGAAGCTCTCTTCAAGGCTGGAGTTCTCAATACTCAGATACCTCCACGATACTCTACCACTTACTTTAACCACGTATGGGGAAGTGGCTATGCAGCAGGCTATTACAGCTATCTGTGGACAGAGGTTCTCGCTGTCAACGTAGCCGACTACTTCGCTCAGCATGGTGCACTCGACCCTGCTGTTGGTCAGGCTTTCCGCACCAAGATTCTCAGCCGCGGCAATACCAAGGATCAGCTCGAAATGTTTACCGACTTCACTGGCATGAAGCAACCTGATGCTTCTGGCCTGCTCAAAGCAAGAGGATTGTAAAAAAGTAAAAAAGTAAAAAAGTAAAAAGGTAAAAAGGTAAAACTGAATCTGCCGATAAAGATTTTTAAGGCAACAGAGCCTCAGTACATCATACAACAGGACAGGTGTCACGACCGACACACTGTCCTGTTTTTCGTTTATACTCATCTTAACCTTCTGAACCCAGCGACAACTCAATAGCTTTCTATTCTCCAGACTTTCATAAAGAAACTAAGAGACTGCACTTTTTCTGCATTTTTTTTGTATGTTACAAGAAAACGTTGTATCTTTGCATAAGATAAGCTGCACTCGGCAATTTGAAAGCAAGCTTTCATTGCGCTCGTTTGCATTATCTTTGCATAAGATAAACTGCACTCAGCAAAATATTCAAGCAAGCTTGATATTCTGCATTCGATTTGCATTATCTTTGCATGAATAACAGACAAGATGTTATATATGAGCAAAAAAATAACAGGAACACAAAGACATTACTATAAGAATCTATTAAGCATTGGCATACCTATCGTCATAGGACAGTTAGGAACCATCATCTTAGGTTTTGCCGACACCATCATGATAGGTCACCACAGCACGGAAGAACTGGCTGCGGCAGGACTTGTCAACAACATCTATACCCTGGTGTTCGTCATGTACATGGGCTTCACCTATGGTCTGACTCCTATCATCGGCCGACTCTATGGCGAGGAACGTATCGACAGCATCGGACAGAAGGTGCGCAACTCTCTCTTCGCCAATATGCTTACGGGCACCCTTCTCTCCATAGCGCTTGTGGTGCTCTACCTCAACCTCTCACACATCGGACAACCCGAAGAGCTGCTCGCCCTCATCCGTCCCTACTTCATCGTCAACCTCGTCTCGGTACTCTTCATGGGCATATTCTACACCATGAAGCAATTTCTTGATGGCGTGGCAGAGACGCGTGTGGCGATGTGGGTGATGATAGCAGGCAACGTGGTCAACATCTTCGGCAACTGGCTGCTCATCTATGGTGTGGCAGGATTCCCCGAATTGGGACTTCTCGGAGCCGGAATCTCTACCTTGCTGAGCCGTGTGCTTATGGCAGCAGCCATGGTGGGAATCGTGATAGGCAGGAAGAAGTTCGCACAGTACCGTCACGACATTTTGCATAGCAGCATCACCAAGGCCGACTTCCGCGAGATGAACCGCTTAGGATGGCCCGTAGCCCTGCAGTTGGGCATGGAGTCGTCGGCTTTCACCCTCAGTTGTGTGATGGTGGGATGGCTCGGAACCATACCTTTGGCAGCCCACCAGGTGATGATCACCCTCTCCCAGCTCTTCTATCTCGTACTCTCGGGTATGGCTGCCGCCATGGCCATCCGTGTAAGCCACTTCGTTGGTCAGAAAGACTATCAGGCGGTTCGCCGCAATGCCTATGACGGCTGGCGACTCAACCTGATGTTCTCCATCTGCATGGGTCTGCCCGTACTGCTCCTTCGCCATCAGATAGGAGGCTGGTTCAACGACAACGTGGAGGTGCAGCAATACGTGGCGTTGCTCATCATCATGATGATGGTCTATCAGTTTGGCGACGGACTGCAATACAGTTTTGCCAATGCTCTTCGCGGCATCGCCTGCGTGCGTCCGATGGTGCTCTACGCCTTCATCGCCTACTTCGTCATCTCCCTACCTATGGGCTATACCCTCGGATTCCCTCTCGGCATGGGTATCCTGGGCATCTGGATAGCCTTCCCCTTCGGACTCACCATCGCCGGCGCCCTCTACTGGCAACGGTTTGAGAAAGAACTCAGAAAAATGGAAGAAGCCAAGTAACAAGTAAAAAAATGATAACTTAAAAACCACATAACCGTGAAACATCAACAGATATACAACCTGGAAGAGTTTGCCAATAAATATCAGTTGACAGACATTTTTGGCGCTTATGCCGCCTATCTTTCAGTAGGGGTCACCCTACCTACGGGTGTCGATGTACTCCATCATTTCAAGGAAATGGTGCAACAGCGCACACTCTTCACCAAACTCCTGCTCATCAGGAAAGGCACAGCCACCGTAGTCATCAGCGAACAAGACGAGAGGAAGACGCTCAACGCCGACAGCCTCCTCGTCATGACCTCACGACACGTCATCAACGAGATAGAACTGACGCCTGACTTCAAGGCAGAATGTGTTCTCGTAGATACCGACATGGTGAACGAAAACACCATCTACCACCTCACGGAGGAGAAGCACAAGAGTGTGAGCGATGTGTTCAACATCATTCACAACATCGTGCGCCATCAACACATCAACAAGGTAGAGATGATTCAGTCTATGTTCAACGTGCTTCGCCTCATCCTCGAGGAGCTGCCCTACGAGGAACGATCCATCTCCCACGACTTCAAGCACAAGAAGGAGGTGTACGAAATCTTCCTCCATCACCTGTACCGCAACTTCCGTAAGGAGCGCCAGATCCGTTTCTACGCCAGCAATATGAATGTCTCCACGGCCTACCTCTCGCGCTTGGTCAAGGAGATAAGCGGCTCTACCATCAACGAGCACGTCACCTCGCTCATCTACAAGGAAGCCTGCAACCTCCTCTCCCATTCCAGTATGTCGATTGGCGAAATAGCCGATGCCCTGAGTTTCAGTGACCAGAGCGCCCTCACCAACTTCTTCAAGATGCGTGCCGGCATGACTCCCCTCGCCTACAGGAACAAAGGCTGAGAAAGACGATGAAAGGTGATGAAACCTAAGAGAAGGGCATAAGTAGCTTGCTTCTGATAGCCATGAGCATGGGTTTCGGGAAATTACATTAGTGACATAAAAAACGAAAAAAAGCATGGACAACTCTCTCAGCCATCCATGCCCATGTATTCTCGTATATCTGATCTATTCAATTCTAATCGTGTATTGTCATGGTGAAAGGATTACGCTAAATTTTAAAAAAACTACCACAATTATTTTAACTTCTTATAGCCATAGGCTGCGCGATTACCCAACTGCTCTTCGATGCGGATAAGCTGGTTGTACTTAGCCATACGGTCGGTACGACTCATTGAACCCGTCTTGATCTGCCCCGAGTTGGTAGCCACAGCAATATCAGCTATTGTAGTATCCTCGGTTTCACCCGAGCGATGGGAAGTAACCGTAGTGTAACCATGACGATGAGCCATCTCAATAGCATCCAGGGTCTCAGTAAGAGAACCGATCTGGTTTACCTTGATAAGGATAGAGTTGGCAGCACCCATCTTGATACCCTTTTCCAGGAACTTCACATTTGTAACAAAGAGGTCATCACCTACCAACTGGCAACGGTCGCCAATGGCAGCAGTCAACTTCACCCAGTTGTCCCAATCGTTCTCATCAAGACCATCCTCAATAGAATCGATAGGATATTTGGTAATCAGTTCTTCCAGGAACTTGATCTGCTCAGCAGCAGTCAGTTTCTTGCCATTAGGATCCTTCTTCTTACCATCCTTCAACTGGCGGTAATCATAATACCACTCACCATTCTCCTGAACGGCAAACTCACTGGCAGCACAGTCCATGGCTATCTTCACATCCTTTCCTGGCTCATAGCCAGCATCCTTAATGGCCTGACAGATGCTCTCGAGTGCATCCTCGATACCATCGAGTGCAGGAGCAAAACCGCCCTCATCACCTACGGCAGTAGAAAGGCCGCGGCTCTTCAGCAGTTTAGCCAATGCATGGAACACCTCGGCACCCATACGGATGGCCTCCTTCTCGGAAGGAGCACCCACAGGACGGATCATGAACTCCTGGAAGGCGATAGGTGCATCAGAGTGAGCACCACCATTAATGATGTTCATCATAGGAACAGGAAGGGTGTAGGTATTGCAACCGCCGATGTAGCGATACAAGGGGATGTGCAGATACTCGGCAGCAGCATGTGCCACAGCCAGAGACACACCGAGAATAGCATTTGCACCCAGGTTCGACTTGGTCTTGGTACCGTCGAGTTCCAGCATCTTGTAGTCAATGGCGCGCTGTTCCAAGGCAGAGAAGCCCACCAAGGCAGGCGCAATCACCTTGTTTACATTCTCCACAGCCTTCAAGACGCCCTTACCACCATAGCGGTTCTTATCACCATCACGAAGTTCCAAAGCCTCGTTTTCGCCTGTCGACGCACCTGATGGAACAGAAGCACGACCCACAATACCCGACTTTAATGTAACCTCAACCTCTACTGTAGGGTTGCCGCGGGAATCCAAGATTTCTCTTGCATGAACATTTTCAATAATCATAATACTTTAATATTTTTTTTATTACATAAAACATTAACAAAAACGCTTGAAGCACGATACTTATCGCCTCTATACGATTTCTGTTTCTGAGTGCAAAAATAGATATAATCTAAGATATCTCCAAATTTCGTACGTCATTAAAAATAGGTATTCCGATTAAATACCTACTTATGAGTAAAGAGACTAACACTATCCGAAACTTCTATCATTCACTCAACTTTCGCAAATAGAGAACTCAAAGAAATTAGAGAAGTTAAAGCCAAATGTTTTATGGCTAAGTATTCAACCCCAAATGGCTGGAAGCAAAATGCCTCCAGCCCAAGATTATCAACCTTAATTCAGAAAAACTTAAGCCCGCCCCTGCCAACCAAAGCCGCAGGAGCAGCAGGCTTCAACGTAGCTTTTTACTTAAACCATTAACACAAACGCGAAACATTCATTATTTCAAAGTGAACTTATGCGACTGCAGCATCTCGTTAGGATCGAGCGCCTTGTCGAGTTCCTCCTTGCTCATGATGCCCTGCTCTATCACGATGTCGTAGACTGAGCGGCCTGTTTCATGAGCCTCCTTAGCCACTTTGGTACTTTTCTTGTAGCCAATGATGGGATTGAGGGCAGTCACGATACCGATGCTGTTCTTTACCATTTCGTAGCAACGCTCCTTGTTCACAGTAATGCCGAGGATGCACTCCGAGGTAAGGGTCTCTATGGCATTCTTCATCCATGTAAGGCTCTCGAAGAGACTCTCTGTGATGATAGGCTCCATCACGTTCAACTCCAGCTGACCAGCCTCTGCTGCGAAGCTGATAGTGGTGTCGTTGCCGATTACCTTGAAGCAAACCTGATTGGTCACCTCAGGGATGACTGGGTTCACCTTGCCTGGCATGATAGAAGATCCAGGAGCCTTAGGAGGCAGATTAATCTCGTTGAGACCGCAGCGAGGACCAGAAGCCATGAGTCGCAAGTCGTTGCATATCTTAGACAACTTAACAGCCAGACGCTTCAGAGCTGACGAATAGCTCACGTAGGCACCCGTGTCGGGAGTAGCCTCAACAAGGTCGGTAGCAGTCTCGAAGTTCTCGCCCGTCAACTTGCTCAGGTTGGCAGCACAAAGCTTGGCGAAACCAGGAACAGCGTTCAGACCTGTACCGATGGCTGTACCACCCATATTGATTTCGTGCAGCAGTTTCACATTGCGCTCCAGATTGAGGATTTCCTCCTCCAGATTGTTGGCATAGGCATTGAACTCCTGTCCGAACGACATAGGCACAGCGTCCTGCAACTGTGTGCGTCCCATCTTGATGGCGTCGGAATACTCATCAGCCTTATAGCGGAAGGCGCTTATCAATCCTGTAAGGGCACCCACGAGATGCGTGTTCATACGGATGAGCGCCAGACGGATACTGGTAGGATAAACGTCGTTGGTACTCTGTCCGCAGTTACAATGGTCGTTGGGTGAGCAATACTGGTAGTCGCCCTTCTCATGACCCATGATTTCGAGTGCACGGTTGGCGATCACCTCGTTGGCATTCATGTTGACTGATGTACCTGCACCACCCTGTACCATATCTATAGGGAAGTTCTCATGCCATTTGCCCTCAATGATTTCTCGGCAGGCCTGAGCGATGGCACCCGAGATCTCATCGTTGATCACGCCCAAGGAATGATTGGTCTCAATGGCAGCCAGCTTCACGAAAGCGATAGCGATAATGAAGTCAGGGTTGTCGACCATAGTCTTGCGCGAGATGTGGTAGTTGTTGATACCACGCTGTGTCTGCACACCATAAAGAGCTTCTGCTGGAACCTTGAGTTCACCCAGAAGGTCGGACTCTACTCTGTATTTCTTTTCTTCAACCATAATACTATTATATTAAGCGTTAATATTTTTATTTTTTTCTCGCTGCAAAAGTACTGCTTTCTTTCCACATCGTCTTTATAAAAAGAGAACGATTATTTGTAAAAAACAAACAATCGTGTAGTTAGGGAGTTAAAAAAGGAGCTTACAAGAGTTAAGGAGTTTTCAGGAGTTAAGGAGTTAATGGAATTAAGGAGTTAAGACAACAGCCTTAAATGTCGAAGAATCAGGATATTATAGGCGGTAAGGAGTTAAAGGAAACAAGCCCTTTGCTCCACATAGCATTCGGAGATAATTTCGTGGCATTCGGTGTGACATTTCTCTGAGCGAGCGTGAGAAACATGGCATTCGGTGTGGGATTTCTCTGAGCGAGCGTGAGAAACGCAGCATTCGGTGTGAGAGAAGATTATGCCAACATGCGCTTCATATAGCCCCGCACTTCCTTTCGTGCTGCACCCAGTCGGTTTTCCACACACTTGTAGTTGAGCCCCAGTTCACGGCTAATCTCTCCCACCTTCATGCCGTCGCACACGTTAAGACGATACACCTTGCGCTGCTTCTCGCTAAGACGGGCAATGCCACGCTCCATGAGTTCGGTAATCTCCACAACCGAATAAACCATCTCGACCGACTCGCCACAACCTGCCGTACCCATGATGCCCTGTATGAAATGCTCATGCTCTTCTACCCGCTTCCTGTGCCGCCAAAAATCACATATCAGATGGCGAGCCATGGTGTAGACCAGGCAGGGAAGCGTAATGGGAGTAATCATCTTGTCGGTTTGCAGTAGGCGCAGGAAGATATTCTGGACAATGTCCTCAGCCTCATCAGAATAAACATGAAGGCGAGATGCCACGAAGGCAAGAAGCTCCTCGTAGTGAAATGTATAGTAATCAGCAATAATAGCTTGTTTAGTTATTGTATAGTCCATGATGGTCAAAATTCAGTGGGATTAGTCGAAGAGTCATCCACTTCTTGAAAGATGGTTGCAAAGGTAAGAAAAATAGTTGCTACGACCAAACAAAAGAGAACAAAAAGCTAAAAATAAATCAAAACATGACAGATGCCCCTCCTTTTTGGCACACATTTTGCGAGGACATGGTCAATCGAATGAATCGAACAATAATAAAAACAACTAAATAAACATATCAATATTATGGCACAAAAAGGTAATATCGGAGTAACGACAGAGAACATCTTCCCTGTCATCAAGAAATTCTTATATTCAGACCACGACATCTTCCTGCGCGAGATGGTATCCAACGCCGTAGACGCCACACAGAAGCTCAAGACTCTGGCTGCCCAGGGCGACTTCAAGGGCGAGATAGGCGACACCACCGTGCGCGTCACCCTCGACAAGGAGGCCGGAACCCTGACCATCAGCGACCACGGCATCGGAATGACCGAGGAGGAGATAGATAAATATATCAACCAGATAGCTTTCTCGGGAGTGACCGACTTCCTCGACAAATACAAGGAGAACGCCAATGCCATCATCGGACACTTCGGACTCGGCTTCTACTCTTCATTCATGGTAGCAAGCAAGGTGGAGATCATCACCAAGAGCTATCGCGAGGGAAGCAAGGCCGTGAAATGGAGCTGCGACGGATCTCCAGCCTTCGAGATAGAGGACGCCGACAAGGCGGAGCGTGGTAGCGACATCGTGCTCCACATAGCTGACGACTGCAAGGAGTTCCTCGAGAAGAACAAGATAGAGGAGCTGCTCAACAAGTACTGCAAGTTCATGGCTGTACCCGTGGCTTTCGGCAAGAAGACAGAATGGAAGGACGGCAAGAACGTAGAAACCGACGAGGACAACATCATCAACAGCGTAGAGCCCCTCTGGACCAAGACGCCAAGCACACTCAAGGACGAGGACTACAAGAACTTCTACCGCACCCTCTACCCCATGCAGGACGAGCCCCTCTTCTGGATTCACCTCAATGTGGACTTCCCATTCAATCTGACAGGTATCCTCTACTTCCCACGCATCAAGAACAACATCGACATGCAGCGCAACAAGATACAGCTCTACTGCAACCAGGTGTTCGTTACCGACCAGGTGGAAGGCATCGTGCCTGAGTTCCTCACCCTGCTGCATGGCGTCATCGACTCACCAGACATCCCGCTCAACGTGAGCCGAAGCTATCTGCAGAGCGACAGCAATGTGAAGAAAATCGCCACCTACATCACCAAGAAAGTGGCCGACCGACTCAACTCCATCTTCAAGGAGAACCGCAAGGAGTACGAGGAAAAATGGGACGACCTGAAGATCTTCATCAACTACGGAATGCTCTCGCAGGAAGACTTCTACGACCGCGCCAAGGACTTCGCCCTCTTCAAGGACGTAGACGGCAAGTACTTCACCTTCGAGGAATACAAGACCCTCATCAAGGACAACCAGACCGACAAGGACGGCAACCTGGTATACCTCTACGCCAACAACAAGGAGGAACAATACTCCTACATCGAGGCTGCCAAGAACAAGGGTTACTCGGTACTCATGATGGACGGACAGCTCGACACTCCAATGGTCAACATGCTGGAGCAGAAGCTCGAGAAATCGCGCTTCACACGTGTAGATGCCGACATCATCGACCGACTCATCGTTAAGGAGGATGCCAAGAAGACAGACCTGACAGACGAGCAGACTGCCAATCTGTCACAGGTATTCCGCTCACAGATGCCTAAGCTCGACAAGACTGAGTTCTTCGTAGAGATACAGGCCTTGGGCGAAGCCAACCAGCCTGTACTCATCACTCAGAACGAGTATATGCGACGCATGAAGGCCATGAGTCAGTTCCAGGCAGGCATGAACTTCTACGGACAGATGCCCAACAGCTACAACATCGTGCTCAACAGCGACCACGAGCTCGTAAAGAAGGTTCTCGCCGATGCCGAGCAGCATACAGCCGAGGCACTGAAGCCTGTACTGGCAGAGCTGAAGGGACAGGAAGCCCGACTGGCTGTTCTGCACCAGTCGCAGGACAAGAAGAAGCCCGAGGAGATTACCCAGGAAGAGAAGGACGACCTGCAGAACACCCAGAAGGCCGTGAGCGACGAGAAGCAGAAGCGCGACAACATCATAGCCGATTACGCTAAGGACAACAATATCGTACATCAGCTCATCGACCTCGCCCTACTGCAGAACGGCATGCTCAAGGGTGCTGCCCTCGACGCCTTCCTCAAGAGAAGCGTCAGCATGATCAAGTAAAGCGCTGACATGCAGAGAGTAATATGACTCTACTTTCTCAAATACGTAAGTTGAAACTTCCATAACTTCCGTACATAAGAAAGTTCTATAAAGAAAAAATAAATCACTTCATAATAAGACCCGACACCAAACTAAATTTAAATTTAGTGAGATGTCGGGTCATTTTTTGTTTATAGTATTTGCACCATTAAATAAAATGTTGTAATTTCGCAATCGATATTCAACCTCAGACATACAAGTAACTTAACTTTCGTATGTATAGCAGTGCTTGCCACAAAGCAAACCTACAAGAGTTATCAGAAAGCTCAGATAAATAATACTATAGAATGGATCAGATAGTAGTAGAACTCTTCCTGTTGAGCATCGGAGCCAGTTTTGTACAACGCACCACTGGCTTCGGTTTTGGCATCTTCATCATGACGATGCTCCCCTCTATCATGCCTTCCTTCGGTGAGGCAACAACCCTCTCGGGCATTCTGGCGATGACCACCTCCCTGATTATCGTTATTCAGAAATACAAGTACATCACCTGGAGGCGGCTGCTGCCCATTCTTTTCACCTTCATCATCATCTCCATCGGAGCTATCTTCGTGCTCCGGCGGATGGAATATCATATTCTGAACATATTGTTAGGCATTACACTGATCATTGTGAGCATCTACTTCGCCTTCTTCAGCAAGCGCATCAAGGTAAAGACAACGCTGCCTGTGCAGGTTACGGCAGGAACATTGAGCGGACTGATGGGAGGATTCTTCGGAATGC
>ERZ1034980.1788-NODE-1788-length-12412-cov-40.420248_pt1 | contig 12412 bp, 8 predicted proteins | sample MGYA00520622_ERZ1034980 | MGnify/ENA primary metagenome ERZ1034980 (study PRJEB33766, sample SAMN09781791) | gut metagenome | biome: gut microbiome | host: Homo sapiens | place: Madagascar | study: EMG produced TPA metagenomics assembly of the PRJNA485056 data... | reverse complement strand
CGCGTGTCGTTGCTCACGATCGAGGCCAATGCTGAGACCTGTATTTCCTGCGGGAAGTGTGCGAAAGCCTGCGAGATGGATGTCGACATCCTGAAGTCCCCGAACCACACGGAGTGCATCCGCTGCGGTAAGTGCATCAGCGCCTGCCCGACCGACGCACTTCACTTCCGCTACGGCTTCGGGGAGAAGAAGTCTCACCCGTCTTCTTGACGGTGACGAGTACATCTGCCATGCTGTTTGCCTGGTATATTAAAGATGCCTATTTCTGAAATTTAATATACGCCATCGCGTGTATTTCGATGAGAATGGATGAAGGAATATATGAAACTCTCGTATTTTTTAAAAATCATATAGTTTAAAGAGTGTTCCATGAAGAAATCAGTCCATTTTATATATGATTTTTTGAAAATCGGGCTTCTTCATATATTGGTTTGAAATAAAGTCAGGAGAAGCTCGAAATATATATATGATATTTTATGAATCGTTAGAAATGGAAAGAAGAATGAAAAAAACAGGAATCATAAGAAAATCAAGAATAAGAAAAATCGAAACCTTCGCCCTCGCTTTTGCACTGAGCCTGAGTCTTGCAGCGTGTGGCGGCGCTGCAAATGCGAACAGCGCAGCAGCTACTGCGGCGGAAGGTGCAGAAAGCGCAGAAAGTGCCGACGGAAGCATGGGCACTGGAAGCAGCGATGCCAGCAATGGAACGGACGGTACAGCAGGCAGCGGTGCCGGCATTGGCACTGGAAACGCAGCGGACCTCGCGACCCTGATGGCGGAGGAGCCGGGCGATGCGACCGAGGCGGCCGAGCTCTACCAGGCGCTGATGGCAGAGGAAAACGACATCCTCGCCGAGGGCAGCGCGCTCTGGGAGAAGGTTTTCCTCTCCATCGACAAGGATCAGCAGAAGCTCGATGAGGGCGCGGATTACGGCGACTACCTCCTGAAGGCCATCGACGGCGCGAAGGAGCAGTTCTCGGCGGATGAGCTCGCGCGGCTGAACGCGGCGGCGGAGAAGATCAAGAACATCGAGGGGAAGCTCAGCGCACTCGAGGAGCAGTATCCGGACTGCGCTACCCAGGCGGACGACAGTGCGAGTACCGGTGCCGCAGGAGATAGCGTAAGTGCCGGTTCTGCTGGCATGACAGGAGACGGTGCGAACACCGGGGTTAGTGGCATGACGGGTGACAGTGCGAAGGCGTTTCCAAGCTTTGAGGGCCAGGACCTCGACGGCAACCCGGTCGATAGCGCGACGCTTTTCTCGAACAACGCCGTCACCGTCGTCAACTTCTGGTTCACCACATGTAAGCCTTGCGTCGGCGAGCTGCCGGATCTCGAGGCGCTCCATCAGGAGCTCGCGAAGAAGGGCGGTGCCGTGATCGGCATCAATGCCTTCACCCTCGACAGCAACGCGAAGGAAATCGAGGATGCGAAATCGATTCTCGAGCAGCAGGACGTGAGCTACCAGAACATCTGCTTCGCCTCGGACAGCGATGCCGGCCTCTTCACCGCCGGCCTCTACGCCTTCCCGACCACCTACGTCGTCGACCGGAACGGCCGCATCGTCGGCGACCCGATCGTCGGTGCCATCTCCTCCGACGCACAGATGAAGAAGCTGAATGCCCTCATCGACCAGGCCCTGTCTTAAGAATTTCGTAAGGGGGTCTGACCCCATTAAATTTTTCTAAACAGAATCTAAACAGAAGTTTATGGGGTCAGACCCCATAAACTGAAGGGATGCAACATGATTCACATTTTCACCGCACTTTATCCGGAGGCGAAGCCGCTGATTCAGGCGCTCAGCCTGAAAAAACGCGCCGCCCAGACGCACTACCAGCAGTTCCTCTCCGAGGAGGGGGACCTCAGTCTGACCATCACCGGTGTGGGGCCGCTGCAGGCGGCCGCCGTGACAGCCTCGGTCCTCACGGATTTCGACGCCGGTGCGTCGGATCAGCTCCTCTCGCTTGGCACCGCGGCTGCGCTGACGGCCTGCCCGGCATCCATGTATCATGTGAATAAAATCACGGAAGCAGTTACCATGCGGGATTTCTATCCGGATATGCTTCTGAACACAGGGCTTCCGGAGGCCTCGCTGATCACAGGCGCGAAGCTGTATACGAAGCAGGAATCCGGATATGCGGCAGAGCTCTACGACATGGAGGCCGCTGCGGTCTACCAGGCGGCATCGATGTTCCTCGGACCGCATCAGATGAATTTCCTGCGCATCGTGACCGACGATGGGCTGACGCAGGAAGAGATGGAAACCGGAATGACCGTGCGTACGGTAACAAATGCAGCGTCCGGAACCGAGTCGAAGCCGGCAGTAGGCACGGAAGCGTCCGCCCATCGCTCTCTCGCCGCGCATGTGACCGACTGCGTCGAGCAGCAGGTGGATACCATCGGCGCGGTGGTGGATAAGCTCCGCGCGCTGACGGCGGTGGAGGCCACCGGGCACCAGGTGCTCACGGAAAACGAGCAGCAGCTGGTGGATAAACTCATCGCCGATGCGCACTTTTCGAAGGTGATGGCGGATGAATGTGTACAGCTCATCCGCTATGCGGCGCTCAGCGAGCTTGACTGGCAGCAGCCGATCGCGGCACTCTACGCGGAGGGCCTCGTGCCGACCCGCGATAAGCGCGCCGGGAAGATCATCCTGGAGCGGCACCTCAGGGCGCGTATCCTCGATGATCGCTGTAAAAGGGATACATCCGCAGGCATGAAATCGTGAAGGACAAGTGATCTCAGGATGCATGGATATGCAGCTGCCGAAATCAAACCGGGCGTGCAGAGCTTAGTGCCAGCGGCACAGCGTCAAGGCGCACCACCCAAGTGGTGGTCGCCTGCATTGGCCAGAGAAAGAGAAGGGAAACAGTATGCAAGGGGACTTTCTGAACTCGTCATTTTCACATATCTACATCGAGCGGACGGTCGACCAGAACCCGCGCTGGCGGGCGCGGGCGGAGCAGATCCTGCAGCACTTTCCGCGGGCGACCTGCATCCCGATCGAGCACTACAAGGATGTCTTCAACCGGCGGCACCAGAGCTATCCGGCGCAGCATCGCACGCAGGCGCTGATCCTCGCGGTGAAGCACGGCAGCTCCGTTTATCCGGGTGCGCCGGTGTGTCAGAGCATGGGCAATGAGCACTTCTACTACGCGAGCTCGATGATGAACTGCCTGTTCGACTGCGAGTACTGCTATCTGAAGGGCATGTACCCGTCCGGCAATCTCGTGATTTTCCTGAACCTCGAGGACATCTTCGCGGAGGTCGAGGCCCTGCTTCGCCAGCATTCGGTCTACCTCTGCATCTCCTACGACACGGACCTCCTCGCGATCGAGCCGCTCTGCGGCTACGTGAAGGCCTGGACCGAATTCACCGCCGCGCACCCCGATCTCAGCATTGAGATCCGCACGAAGTCCGGCAGCGAGCGCCTATGGGAGGGCCTCAACCCCTGCCCGCGGAACATTTTCGCCTTCACGCTGTCACCGGACTACGTGGTCTCGCACTATGAGCACCGGACCGGCACCCTCACCCAGCGGCTCGCGAGTATCCGCCGCGGCATGGCGCTCGGCTTCACGATCCGTCTCTGCTTCGACCCGATGATCGCCTGTCCGGACTGGCGCACGGTCTACGGTGGGATGCTGGACGAGGTGCTCCGCACGATTCCGATGGCGGCGGTGCGCGACGTCAGCCTCGGCAGCTTCCGTTTGAGCGACAGCTACCTGAAGCAGATGCGTCGGAATATGCCGGACAGTGCCGTCGTCCAGTACCCGTACGTCAATGAAAATGGCGTCTATCATTATGACGCAGCGCTGACGGAGGAGATGGAGCGCTTCGTGTTGGAGCGCCTCACGACCGTCCTGCCGCGCGAGCGGATCTTCCGCTGGGAGAGTATTTAATTATGGAAGAAACTAAGAAAAAAGTGGCGCTGGTGACCGGTGCTTCCTCCGGCATCGGTCGCGCGATCAGTGCGCGCCTCCTCGCGCTCGGCTACGAGGTTTATGGCATCGGCCGGCAGTTCCCGGCGGAGCTTCCGGAGGCTTCGGTCAATGCAACCGATCGGTCTGCAGGCACCCGCCCGCAGGCCCCGCTCGCGCCGGAAGCAGAGGCAGCGGCCTGGACGCCGACGAATCCGTCTGCTTCTGAAATCGCTGCAGCGGCCGGGTCGCCCGCTGCCTTCCACCCGATCGTCTGCGATCTCCTGGATACGAAGAAGCTACAGAGTGTCGTGGCGTCACTTCAGAAGGAGTGGAAGCAGGAGAAGAGGACATTAGCATTGCTCGTCAATAACGCCGGCACCGCGTACTACGGGCTTCACGAGGAACTGCGTCCGGAGGGGATCTCCGAGATGGTGCGCGTGAACCTTGAGGTGCCGATGCTCCTCACGCAGCAGCTGCTTCGGACACTGAAGCAGAACCACGGCACGATCATCAACATCTCCTCGGTGACCGCGATCGGCTCGAACCCGCACGGCGTCGCCTACGGTGCGACGAAGGCCGGGCTTCTCAGCTTCAGCCGGAGTCTCTTCGACGAAGCGCGGAAGTATGGCGTGCGCGTGACAGCGATCCTCCCGGACATGACCGACACCGAGCTTTACCGCCATGCCGACTTCACGGCGGATCCCGCGATGGACGCGCACCTCGAAGCAGAAGATGTCGCTGACGCTGTCGAGTATGCACTGACTACCCGCGCCGGCACCTGCATCCCGGAGATCATCCTGCGGCCGCAGCTCCACCGAATCAAGAAGAAGTGAAGCGTGTGTAACAGCTCAGGCAAGGGGACCCGGAGGGGCGGCAACGGAGGCCATGCGTAGAAACCGTGTGAAATCAAGCCGGGTCCCTAAGCGGTCTCGGAGTACTGTGCCTCCGTTGCCGCCCCTCCGCGGCCCCCCCCTGCCTGGACGGTTACGAACGAGTTCTAAAAAAACCATGAACTCCCGGTGACTAATTGACAGCACATAGGGCGAGTGGTATTCTTTTATAGAATTGGCACTCGTATAGGCAGACTGCTAACAGGCTGCAGCCTGCAGTGGGAGAGTGTCGTTCAAAAAGCCTTGTGTTCACAGAAACTCTTTTCAGGAGCATAAAATATGAAAGTTTTACCACTTTACAATGTGCTGGTGTTACCGCACTCCAATATATTTTTCCAAACCCAGGCCTTCCGTGCGATGGCCGGGAATAACATCTACCAGGGTGATGAGGTGACCATCCTCGTCCTCCGGGACCAGCAGACGCGCGAGGAGATGACGTCCGAGAGCTTTTATCCGATCGGCGTCGAGGGCGTCGTCGAGGAGATCAGTACGGACGGCTATGTCGTCGTGCAGACCGCGGCGCGTGTTGACGTGCATCAGGTGCTGGTCAACGAGAATCATGAGATCTTCGTCGAGACGACGAAACGCGCGGACATCATGGATATGGATTCGGCCGAGGCGCACATGAAGCTCGCGAAAATCAAGGAAGGTCTCCGCGAGATGGTGTCCCGCTTCCGTTTCGGCGACATGATGCGCACCTACATCGATCAGTACAGCTCGATCGAGGAGGCGGCGTCGGTGCTCAGCTCATGGCTCACCCTCTCGAACGAGGAGCGCTACAGCCTGCTGCAGGAGGACTCGGCGAAGAAGCGTTTCGAACGCCTCGAGCGTATCATCTATGAGTATTCCGAGATCGCGAAGGTGACCTCCGATGCGCAGTCGGCGCAGCAGGAGGATTACCAGAAGGCGTATAAGGAGCAGGCACTCCGTAAGCAGATCGACTATCTACAGAACGAGCTCGACGAGATGCACCCGGAGCAGGTATCCGATGCCCGGAAGTATGAGCTGAAGATCGAGGAATCCGGCATGAACGAGGAGGCGAAGCGCGAAGCGACGAAGGTCCTCAACCGTGTGAAGAACGACGGTGCGAATTCCGCCGAGTCCGGCATGCTCTACGATTACCTCGATTTCGTGACCGGTCTTTCCTGGAAGAAGGAAGCGCCGGAGACCATCAACCTCGGCGAGGCCCAGCAGATCCTCGATGAGGATCATTTCGGCATGAAGAAGGTGAAGGAGCGTATCATCCAGCAGATCGCGGTGATGAACCTCCGGAAGTCTCAGGCCGGCTCCATCCTCGTCTTCGTCGGTGCCCCGGGTACCGGCAAGACCTCGATCGGCAAGTCCATCGCGAAGGCACTGCACCGGAAGTACGTGCGCGTTTCCCTCGGCGGCGTACGTGATGAAGCGGATATCCGCGGCCACCGCCGTACCTATATCGGGGCGATGCCGGGCCGTATCATGGATGGCATCGCGAAGGTCGGCGTGTCGAACCCGGTCATGGTGCTTGACGAGATCGACAAGCTCTCGAGCTCCTTCAACGGTGATCCGGCGAGCGCCCTCCTCGAGGTCCTCGATCCGGAGCAGAACAACAGCTTCACCGATCACTACATGAACGTACCGTATGATCTCAGTGACGTGTTCTTCGTCTGCACGGCAAACACCCTCGACACGATCCCGTCTCCGCTGCTGAACCGTATGGAGGTCATCGAGTTCCAGGGCTACACCCCGAGCGAGAAGCTCGAGATCGCGAAGCGTCACCTCTTCCCGAAGGCCCTGAAGAACGTCGGCCTCGCGGAGGGCGATGTGGCGCTCGCGGATGACGTCCTGGACACGATCATCTCGGACTATACGCGCGAAGGCGGCGTCCGTGGCCTGAAGAAGCGCCTCGACACCCTCTGCCGTATCGCCGCGGTGAAGTACATCCAGGCAGAGGAGACCGTTGCGTCTGCCCCGGCCAATGCTGAGACGACCGTCGAAGCCGTCACGGCTGCACAGCCGGCAGCGAACGCGTCGACCGCTACGTCTACTCCGGTCAATGCTGAGACGACCGCCGAAGCCACCACAGCCACACAGTCGGAAGCTGCTACGCCGACCGTCAGCTTCACTTCGACCGCTGCAGTCGCTGAGAAGCATCCGGTGATCCAGGTGACCCGCGAGAATCTCCGCGACTTCCTCGACATGCACGCCCTCCCGCATAATAAGGTGAAGGCCTCTGCACAGCCGGGCGTCGTCACCGGCCTCGCCTGGACCCAGGTCGGCGGCGAGATCCTCTACATCGAAAGCCTCTTCACGAAGGGAAGCGGCAAGACGATCATCACCGGTCAGCTCGGCGACGTCATGAAGGAGTCCAGTGCCATCGCGCAGGCCCTCGTACAGTCGCGCTTCCCGGAGCAGGCCGAGCTCTTCGAGAAGAACGACCTGCATATCCACGTACCGGACGGCTCGACCCCGAAGGACGGCCCATCGGCCGGCATCACCATGACGACCGCCATCGCCTCCCTCGTGACCGGCATCCCGGTACCGCCGAACATCGCCATGACCGGTGAAGTTTCCCTCGAAGGCGCTGTCAGCGCCATCGGCGGCCTCCCGGAGAAGCTCATGGCCGCAGAGCGCGCCGGCGTCCAGAAGGTCTTCATCCCGAAGGAAAACATTGACGACCTCCGCGACGTCGCCGCCGAAGTCCGCGACAGGCTCGAGATCATCCCGGTGGAAAGCATCGAAGAAGTGCTGACCGCACTCGGCATCCTGAAGAACTGACTACACTCGGCGGCTGGAAGACGGAAGCATAAAACCGTATTCTTCGAGGATTCTGGTCATATGCTCTTCTGGAATGAAAAGGATAAGTTTAACGAAGTCGTATCTGAATTTGTGTGCAAGCACTAAAAGAATGGCCGGAAAGTATCGGAGGATACCTTCCGGTCGTTTTGATTTTCTTTTTCTGTTAGAGAATCGTAAGCGACAGAGCTTGCTCTCCTCTTGTTTTTGTTTACGAAGATGCGTAGTATATACATAACGAAATACAAATTCTCGGAGAGGAAGGATATCGTGAAATCCCAAACCACTTATATGAATATAAAGCGCATGGTAGCCCTGACCGTTCTTCTCAGCGTAGTGCTCGCCCTGACCGCCTGGGCAGGTACAGGCACATGCAAGAACATGAATACAGACACGAAGCCATCACAGAAGACGAAGGTAGCCTGCATCGGAGACTCGTTGACGCGCGGCTATCTCCTCGAGGACGCGCAGTCCTACCCGGCGCAGCTGCAGCAGCTGCTGGGCGCGCAGTACGAGGTGCGGAACTTCGGTCATACCTCGAGCTACGTCATCGACGACGGCCCGGTCGAGTACCGGAATACCGAGGATTACAGCGCGGCCATCCGGTACGACGCCGACATCCTGATCTTTATGTTCGGGTCCAATGATGTGGGCGCCTACAACTTCACGCCGCTCTACTTTCAGAATCAGTACAGGGAGCTGATCGACAGCTTCCGACAGACGAAGAAGAACCCGAAGATCTACCTCATCATCGCGCCGGACTCCCATGACCTTCACTTCGGTCTGATCCAGCAGACGATTCAGCCGGTGATGACCCTCGGGCAGCAGCTCCCGGCGACCGTGATCAACCCGTACTACCTCTTCCTCGGGCACCCGGAGGACTACCTCAGTGACGGCCTGCACCTTACCGGCACTGCGTATGGAAAGCTCGCACAGCTCGTGCTTCGGGCAATGCAGGGGACCGATGCTTATGTGGAGGCACCGGTCGAGCCGATTTCCCCGGAAGTGCAGGCAGAGAACAACCGCCTCTTCCGGCAGGCCACCGAGTACCAGGCCGCCGAGCGCGCTTCGAAGGCAGCCGCCCTCGCGGAGCTCCGTCAGAAGTACCCGAATTATGAAACGACCGGCCTCTGGATCGCCCACGGCGTTCATATCTGAACCGTAGCAGATCATCATTTCCAGGTTTTCTACATCGCTTTTTCAGATGCAGACCGTCCGCTTCGGATTTTTGAGATTACATCATCGGATTTCGAGGCATAGCATCGCCCAGATCCGAAACCTACAGGACTTTACATCATATATGCCATTCACTTTTGAAATCAAAACCGAACGAAATCGTACCTTTGCGTCCGTGACGGGCCATGACGGCCCGGTGCGGACGCTTTTTGTGCCGGCAGAAACCGCGGATCACATCCCGGTCGAGGAAATCGCCGGCCGCGCCTTCGCCTCCCGCGCAGACCTCGAGGAGCTGATTCTCCCGGAGAGCATCCGCTGTATCCGCTCCTTTGCCTTTCACAACTGCGCACACCTCCACTACGTGAAGCTGAGCGACAGCGTCGTCGACTACTATGACGGCGCACTTCGCCAGTGCCCCGAGCTCCAGGACATCGAGCTTACGCTCCACACCCCGGGCCACTTCCGCCTCCTGAAGGAGCTCGTCGGCGACAGCGACGCGATGCTCCCGCTGATGATCCATTTACCTATGGGCGCGACCGCGGCGCTGACCTTCCCGTCCTATGCGGACAACTATCAGGAGGACACGATGGCGCGCGCGATCCACGAGCACATCGAGGGTGCCGGCTACGCCACGCGCCAGCTCGTCACCCGGACCGGTATCGACTTTCAGGGCTATGATCGCCAGTTCCCGCGCTTCACCTACGACGAGCCCGCGAGTGCGGTCAATGCTGCCTTCGGTCGTCTGATGCATCCCTATCGTCTGGAATCCTCGTTCCGTGCACAGTACGAGGACTACCTCCGCGCGCAGAGCTCGACGATCCTGCCGCGCATGCTGCGCGGCGAGCGCGAAGAGCGCTTCGGCCAGGAAGGGGAGCTTCGCTGGATCCCACAGGATTCGGCACGGACCGCCGAGCGCCTCAGCTTCCTGGTTACGCACGAACTCATCCTCGAGGAAGCGATCCAGCCGGCTCTCGATGTCTGCACCGAAGTGCAGGACATCACCAGCGCTGCCCTCCTCATGGACTATAACCGAAAGCACTTCGTCGCTGCCTCAGGCAGCGGCCCGGAAATTTTCGAACTGTAATCATCATATAGAAAGGAGCCGTCGTGGCGAAACTGGAACGCATGCGGTCCCATCAGGACCTGATCGATTTCGGAAACCGAATACTGAACGAAGCGCGGACCGAGCTCTACATCCATCTCCGCTTCATGGCGCGAGCGCTCGACAGCCTCGGCTACACGATGGACCTCGCGACGCAGTCCATGGGCACCGACGCGCGGACGATCCACTATAATCCGAACTTCGTCTTCGCGCTCTTCCTCGAGAGCCCGCAGAAGCTGGACCGCCTCTACCTGCACATCCTCCTGCACTGCATCTTCCGGCACATGTTCAGCTCGGATCAGTACGAGGATCAGGCGCTCTGGGACCTCGCCGCGGACATCCAGGTCGAGTCCGTCCTCGACTCGATGGACTACGACATCATCAACCGCCCGGCCTATCCCTTCCGCGAGGAGTGGTACGAGCGCCTGCGGGCGGAGTGCCGCGTGCTGAGCGCCGAGCGCATCTACCACTATTTTCACCTGAACAAGCCGGACCTCGACACCCTGCAGATGCTGACCCTCGAGTTCCACAAATGTGACCATCAGTTCTGGAAGCGGATGGAGGATCCGGCGGGCGGCGGCCAGCCGGAGATCCCGGAGGATCTTCTGAACGACACCCAGACCCCGCCGGCCGCCGAGCCAGACCCCGCCACGCCACCGAAGAACGGGACAGGAGCATTGGCCCGGGTAGACGAAGCGGCGCTCGATGAGCAGTGGAAGGACACGGCGGAGCGACTGCAGACGGAGCTCACGACCTTCGGTGCCGAGGCGTCGGACGAAACCGGCAGCCTCGCCTGGGTGCTCGCCGCGCAGTACCGGCAGGAGACCGACTTCCGAGACTTCCTTGAGAAGCTGACCGTGCTCCGCGAGGTCACGCACGTCGACCCGGACAGCTTCGACTACGGCTATTACAATTACGGCATGGAGGTCTACGGCAACATGCCGCTCATCGAAGAAAACGAATTCCGCGAGGAGCGCCGCATCTCGGCCCTTGTCATCGCCATCGACACCTCGGCCTCGACCGAGCAAGGACAGGTCCAGCGCTTCCTCGATGAAACCGCGGCGATTCTCCGCCGGCGCACGAACTTTTTCCAGCGGATCCGCGTGCACCTCATCCTCTGCGACGACCGCGTACAGGAGGACATCGTGCTGACGAAACCGGAGGAGATCGAGGACTACGCTGCGCATTTCGAGATGAAGGGCGGCTACGGCACCGACTTCCGCCCCGTTTTCCAGTACGTGGAAGAGCTGCGCGCCCAGGGCGCACTGCCGGAGCTCCGCGGACTCATGTACTTCACCGACGGCCACGGCCCGTACCCGACGAAGCCGACCGACTACCAGACCGCCTTCGTCTTCGACCCCTGGGCCGACATCGACGACCAGGCCGCCCCGGACTGGGCCCTGAAGCTCTACCTGAAAGATTCAGATACACCCGCCCGTTCCCATACAGAAGCATGATCATGACAGCTCAGACAGGAGGCCCGGAGGACTGTGCTTCTGCTGCCAGTCCTCCAGCCTCCACCTAAGCGGCATTCAGATACATGAAAGGCATAGAAATGAACATCATCGAAGCAAAACAGGAAATCATCCACACGGTCCGCGCCTATCTCATGAAGGACGAGACCGGCGCCTACCGGATCCCGGTCGAGAAGCAGCGCCCGATGCTCCTCATGGGCCCGCCGGGCATCGGCAAGACCGCCATCATGGAGCAGATCGCGTCGGAGCTCGGCATCAACCTCGTGTCGTATACCATCACGCACCACACGCGCCAGTCCGCCATCGGCCTCCCGTTCATCTCGAAGCGTGATTTCGGCGGCGAGGAGTATTCTGTCACCGAGTACACCATGTCCGAGATCATCGCCGCAGTCTATGAGCAGATCGAGCGTTCCGGCATCCACGAGGGCATCCTCTTCCTCGACGAGATCAACTGCGTGTCTGAGACCCTCGCCCCGATGATGCTGCAGTTCCTGCAGTACAAGACCTTCGGCACTCATAAGGTCCCGGATGGCTTCGTGATCGTCACCGCCGGCAATCCGCCGGAGTACAACCGCTCGGTGCGCGACTTCGATATCGTAACCCTCGACCGTGTGAAGCGTCTCGACATCACCGCGGATGTCGAGGCCTGGAAGCGCTACGCCTACCAGATGGGCGTCCACGGCGCGATCCTCGCCTACCTTGACATCAAGAAGGAGAACTTCTACATCGTGAAGGCCGACCTCGCCGGTCAGCAGTTCGTCACCGCCCGTGGCTGGGAGGACCTGAGCCGCATCATGACAGTCTACGAGGAGATGGGCCTCCCGATCACGCGCGAGCTCGTCCTCCAGTACCTCGAGGACCCGGAAGTGGCGCGCGACTTCGCGACCTACTACGCCCTCTATCAGAAGTACCGCACGAGCTACCATGTGCCGGAGATCCTCGCCGGCCAGCGCCCGACCGACCTCCACGCGCTCGTCAGCGCCCCGTTCGACGAGAAGCTATCCCTCATCGGCCTCCTCACCGACGCCCTCGGCCAGGGCTTCCGCGCCTATGGTGAGCAGGTGGACATCCAGC
>ERZ1034980.1786-NODE-1786-length-12418-cov-25.998948_pt1 | contig 12418 bp, 9 predicted proteins | sample MGYA00520622_ERZ1034980 | MGnify/ENA primary metagenome ERZ1034980 (study PRJEB33766, sample SAMN09781791) | gut metagenome | biome: gut microbiome | host: Homo sapiens | place: Madagascar | study: EMG produced TPA metagenomics assembly of the PRJNA485056 data... | reverse complement strand
TATGTTTAGGACGAACCTCTTAATTGCTCAATGTAAACTTAATGACATTGGCCCAGTGGGCTGCTTTTTCTGCTCTACTATTCTTAGACGATCCAGTGCAGCGGCTTCTGCGGTTCGACGCGGCGCACGACGTCGATGATGCTGCCGTCGCGGGCTTCGATGATGCCGACGACCTCGTCGTGGAACTCGATCGGGTCCGGGCGGCCGACGATGCTGTACGCGATGTCACGCAGCTCTTCGATGGTGATGAGCGGGAGCTTCGCATCCCGGAGCCACTGGAGGAGGTCCTTCCGGCGCGGGTTCACGGCGATGCCGTAGTCGGTGACGAGGACGTCGATGTTCTCACCAGGGGTCACGCAGGTCACGACGCGATCGACGACGGTCGGGATACGACCACGGATCAGGGGTGCCACGATGATGGAGCATTGGCATCCGGCTGCCGTGTCCGGGTGTCCGCCCGGGGCGCCGCGGAGCACGCCGTCGGAACCGGTGGTGACGTTCACGTTGAAGTCGGTGTCGATCTCGAGCGCGCCGAGGATGACGAAGTCGAGCTTGTTGACGAAGGCACCCTTATTCAGCGGGTTCGCGTACTCGGAGGTCGAGATCTCGTAGTGCTGCGGGTCCTCGCGGATCGACTGGATGGCCGTCTGATCGAAGCATTGCGCATCGACGATCGTGCGGATGTAGCCCTTATGCAGGAGGTCGACGAGTGGCTTCGTGATGCCGCCGATGGCGAAGCTCATCTGGATCTGGCGCTCGGCGAGGAACGGCTCGAGGAAGCGGGTCGCAGCGAGGGATGCGCCGCCGCCACCGGTCTGGAAGGAAAATCCGTCGCGGAAGTACGGGGTCGCGGCCATGACGCGGGCGCAGTCTTCGGCCATCTTCAGCTCGCGGACGTCCTGGGTCATGCGGATGACGTTGCTCGCGATCTTCGCCGGGTCACCGATTTCGTCGACGACGCAGACATAATCGACGTCGACCATCGGGATGGATGGCGGGAAGTTCGGGAACGGCACCATGGTGTCGGTGATGGCGACGACGTGGTCGGCGTAGCGGGAATCCACGACGCTGTAGGACAGCACGCCGCAGTCGCTCTTGCCGCCGACGCCGCGGAGGTTACCATACTCGTCCGCGGTCGGCGCACCGATAAACGCGATGTCGATATGCACGTCCCCTTCTTCGATGGCGCGCACGCGGCCGCCGTGGCTTCGGATGATCGCCGGCGTCGCGAGTCGGCCGAAGGATACGTCCTCGCCGATACGGTCACGGATACCGGAGGTCTGGATGCCGATGACGGTGCCCTCTTCGATCATCGCTGCAACACGACTGTGCGACTTGCCGAGCGACGACGCGCAGATCGTGAGGTCGCGGAGGCCCATCTCCTGTGCGGCCTCGAGCACCATGTTGACGATGTGGTCACCATCGCGGAAGTGATGATGGAAGGAAAAGACCATGCCGTCCCGCGCGCCGCATTTCTCGAGTGCCTCGCGGATACTGCCGACCATCTTGCTTCTCCGTGGGTCGACCATGCCGCGCACTGTCGGCGCCGCCTTCGTATATGGTTTGTCGTCCCGGTAGCTGCTGCCCCGGAACGGCTCCTTCCCATAGCGCTTCAGAATCTCATCCGGGATGTCCCGGCCTACTGCGTTTAACATAATTGTGTCCCCCTGGTGTTTGTGGTGTTTGTCTGCTACGCAGTTCTGCAGAACCGTGCACAGAAATCGATGTAAGCTCGTCCTGTACGAATGAACCGCTGCAGATGATCTGCTTCGCAGGCTAGGTTGTGGTTGTACGACGGCCCCCGGAAGTTCATGGGGGGGTGGCGGCTAGCTGGACCGCTCGTCGCATGGTGATTTGCATCTATTATAGCATCTGCGCGCCATAGTCTCTAGAGCGAAAAGTCAGACGACGGAACGGGAGCGACGGTACCCGACTTTTTCGCAAACTGGCTTCAACCATCGTTCTTCTGTTTCATCTTGTATGCAATTTTTCTTCCGCTTCCTTCCCGTATGAGTTCACCGGAATCGCATAAATCCCGGATCACGCTCCATGCTTTCGTGGTACTGATGCCGATCAGATCTTCGATTTCTCTTCGAGTAATGCTGTCGTGCGACTCAAGATATCGCAGGATATGCGCTTTCCGGGCTTCGGATTTTGTGATGTATTTCGTCCTATCTCTGCCGTACTCTCTCACTTCTCGCGTTCTGCACTTCTCGTAGCTTCCGCCGCCTCCATAGATCCGATCTGTCCAGTCACTGCGGAGCTTCGTGTGTCCACGCACCAGGCCGCCATTTGTGTACTGTACCGTATGGTAACGATGATTGCGGCCTGTAGATATGTCCATATATGGGGCTGCATCATCCGATGGTGGTTCGTTCATATTCGGAAGCGTCACGCGGAAAACGCCTTTCGCTGTTTCATACGATGGGTGGACGACAGCATTGGCATACGCCCGCTCGATTTTTCCGATCCCTGTGCCGTAGCTCTCGATCAGCTGCATGCGATAGAAAACGCCGGCGAGGGCTGGATTTCGCGGCTGCGACACGCCGATGAAAATTGACTCTAGTTCAATGCTGGGAACGAGACCGCCCATGGACACAAATTCGAGCCGATCGTCATACATGTTGACGAGGTTGCTGCCGCTGATGGCATAGTCGCGATGAACGATGCTGTTCAGCAGGGCTTCGCGCACGGCTTCCTCCGGATAGTCCCGAGTATCCGTCCGGTGCAGGCCGGAGAAAGTCGCCTTCGTCTTATTCAGGAAGTCGATGAAGCTGTAAATGTCGTCTATCTGCTTCAGGATGGAGCCAGCGAACTCTTTACGCTCGCGAAATACCTCCCGGTCTGTTCCCTGGAAAAGCGCCACCTTCGTCGTCGTTTCACACTGATCGGACAGAAGCAGCGCCAGATTTGTGTACAGTCCATCCTCGCCGATCAGCTTCAGCGTGCGCATCTGCGCCGACCCGAAGTCTATCGAACGCTTCGCCATCTCCGCTTCCAGTGTCGTAAACGTCAGCTTCTGGTCCATGCTCCGACTCAGCTCGTAGGAACGGGCACTGTTCTCGCGGATCATTTCACGGATGCCCTCCTCGGACAGTGGCTGCGTCGAGCTTCCTTTCCGAACATACACGCCACTCGGCTTCAGGCCTTTTTCACGGAGATAGTACGGGCGACTGGTTCCAGTCGTCACGACGATTTCGATGACCTGCTTTTCGTCGACACTGATCGTATCCACCTTTACAAACGGCATCACATCCGGCGCCAGCGCGTCTTTCAGGGATCCGACGATCCGCAGCATCACGCCGTCCGGATCCTCCACTCCCGCAACGCTTCCATCCTTCCGCACGCCCACATAGACCGTTCCACCATCGGTATTCGCAAACGCCATCACTTCTTTTCGAATATCTGGAACATACTCCTGCTTAAACTCCACATTTAAAGATTCAAATGAAAACATCGGGTGCCTCCTTTCGGTTAACGCAGTGACTTCTATGGTTTTGGGGTATCGCTGGGCTGCTTCCCCTCGCTTACGGTTAATTCAGTGACTCCTATGGTTTTTCTTGGTGTCGCTGGGCTGTTTTTTCTCGCTTACGCATTATCTTTCGATCATTTCTTTCACTTTCATTATATGAAAGAAAGGAGCAATCAGCAAGAGCAGTGATATAGTACTATAAGCACTGAGTCTATTACTGGTCAGACGTAGTCAAGTCGTGGCCCGTCGGACAGCAGCCGTGACTCGACAGACAGTAGCCAGAAGCCGAGCTACGACCGAACCGTAACCTGATTCTCGCTTCGCTCGGAATTAAATGATCGCGCTTACGTGCGAAAAATAAGAGGCGCTGATGAACAGATCGTATTTTCTGAAGCTTATTGTGCTCACTACTACTCGGCTTTTCACAAATCAACCATTCCTCTATCAGATGCCATTAGGTATTTCGCTGTCATCTCGTCCGTTCATGATCCCGAACGCCTGCAGCCACTTGGTATTTTCGCAAACCATCCATATCTCGCTCGCATGCCATTAGATATACCCAGTCGTCATTCTCGCACGTGATCTCAGATGCTTTCTGGCACCCGGCTTTTTCGCAAATCAGACTTATCTCGCTCGCATGCCATTAGGTTTTTTCGCAGTTTCCTCTTCTGGCAGCTCAGTGACATTAAGTCACGTCGCTCTCGCCCTGCGACATCCGAGTAAAATCACGGTTTTTGACGCAAAACCGCCTCTTTCAGAAGCTGTGACTTTATCTCCGCCCAAACTTTTCTTCGGAAATCAGCGCATCATCGCTCCGCAAAGCCAAATAATTAATGTCACAGCTTCGAATATTTCCCTGTCTGTGAAAAAATCTAATGGCACAGCTCCCCGAAATCCTTGATTTGTAAAAGTCACTTAATGTCACAAAGTCGTGAATCGCCCTATCTGTTACAAATTTCAAAAAATATAATGTCATCGGTCTCCGTAATCCTCGCTTTGCGAAAACTACTTAATGTCACGATCTCAAGGAACCGCCCGTCTGTCACAAGCTTCAGCAAATATAATGGCATGTCCACTGGAAATTCTCGCATTGCGAAAAGCACTTAATGTCACGCTCTCCAGGGACCACCCGTCTGTCACAAGCTTCAGAAAATCTAATAGCATCCCTCTTTAAGCGAAGAAATAATCAATCAAGTAATCAACAAATTTCAAATCCAGTGGTTCTTCATCTGTTTCACTCGTGATAATCAGGTTCTTCATCGGATAATACCCGGCCTTCGCATACTCATCCAGCTTTTGCGACGCACGCCCAGCGTAATCTTCTGTGTCCATACGTCCCAGATGTTCCCAATAGTAGATCCGATTCGTGCGTGGATCCATGATCGTAAAATCCGGATACACCGTCGTGTGATTCAGCTGCAGCCAGCACTCATACCGCACGGCCAGCCCGCGGGCCTTCAGTCTCGCCGCGATATATGCTTCCGATTTCGACCGCACATCGACCCCCAGCACACTCGCCACCGGTGTCCTGTTCGGATACGAATTAGTCTGAAACTTCTCCGTCTCCCACTCCTTATACTCTTGTGCCAGCGGCGGAATATAATCTGCCATCGCACATATTTCCGGAACATTCGAAACCCGCCGTTCCATCGCCGGAAGCCTCTCCGCACACCCGTCCAGATACGCTTGTATCCGCTTGTACTCCGCCTTTTTCTCCTGCAGATCTTCCATCCCCAGCGTCTTCTTCGCGAGCTGCTCCATCTTCACCTTCTCCGCCGTCGAAATATACTTACGCACACGCTTATGCGTCTTCGGATCCTGATACGCCTGAGAACAGCGACGATACCCATTGATCACATAAACCACCAGCCTTCCATCCGGATAATGCCTCAGCCTCCGCTCCAGCTCTTTAATATCCTTTCCCAAACGCTCCAGTTCTCGCCTCGCATGCTCCTCCAGTGAAATCACCATTACATTTCTCCTTTCATAGTTTCCGCTCGTGCTACATCATTGATTATTGAATTCTCTTTAAACATTTCAGTTCCTGCCACATCAATGATTATTCGAGTTCTCTTTGAACATTTCGCTTCCTGCCACATCAATGATTATTCGAGCTTTCTTTGAATATTTTCTGATCCAAACAAAAAATGCGTTGCTCTTCCTCATAACTTTCGATTTCATATCGCTTCATTATCGAAATTTTCATTTGGATTCTTTACGATTAATTCGAGTGTAACCCGATTTGTGAAATCTGAAAACGTCTGAAAACAGACTATAGTCCTAAAACAGACCATAAAAAAGGACCGGATTCTGCGCCCAAATCCACTTTTTCACATTTCAAAAAATATTTTTGGCATCACACAACCGAAGCCTTTTCCTGCGCTACAGATGGTTAGCACAGCACGATCACAACCACTAGATCATTGCTCGAATTTTCCTGCTCCACATATGACTGCCGCAGCACGATCACAACCAATGGATCTTTGCTCGAGTTTCCTCTCTCCGCACATAAGTGCCACGACATGACGGCAGCAATCGGAAATCAATAGTTAATTTCCGCAAAGTCCTGAAGGCCGGAACGAAGTCAAGAGACAGTACGCTGGGCGCTACGCGCCCGGGCAGCTCTTGACGGAGTGACGAGTCACATCCTTCTGCATGGGCAGAAAACATGTTGCTGCCCTGCTTCCGGCAAGGACGGGTCTGGGCAGCGCCCAGATTACACTATGAGTCATCATTCAGACTTCTAGGTATAATGTCTAACAGATCCCGACGCCTCCACGATTGTACACTCCGTATTATTCATGCACCTAACGAAGTATTCCCATTCCCTGGTCACCCGTTGCATCCGATTTTCGCAAACGCTCTTGTTCTCAGGCAGATGCCATTAGGTTCTTCACGGTCGCATCTCAGCGCCCTGATTTTCGGATATCTGCAGACCGCGACTTTTCACAAACTAACTTCACCTCGGTCGGATGACATTAGATGCTTCACGATCGCCTCTTCGCTCCACGATTTCCAGATGTCTGCCGGCCACGACTTTTCGCAAACAAGCCTTATCTCGCTTGTATGACATTAGGTTTTTTCGCAGTTTCCTCTTCTCGCAGCCCTATGACATTAAGTCACGTCGCTCTTGCCCTACGCAATCCGCGTAAAATCACGGTTTTTGACGCAAAACCGCCTCTTTCAGAAGCTGTGACTTTATCTCCGCCCAAACTTTTCTTCGGAAATCACCGCCTTTTTCTTCGAAGAAGCCAAATACTTAATGGCACAGGGTCGAATATTTCCCTGGCTGTGAAAATACCTAATGGCACAGCCCCCGGAAATCCATGATTTGTAAAAGTTACTTAATGTCACGAAGTCGAGAATCACCCGGTCTGTTACAAACTTCAGAAAATATAATGGCACCTCCTCCGGAAATCCTCTTTTTGCGAAAGCCACCTAATGGAACGAAATCGAGAATCCGCCCGTCTGTGACAAACTCCAAAAAATCTAATGCCACATTCCTTGATTACCCGCCCTTTGCGAAAACCATTCGGCAGTCGCTGCCTTCCCCCATCATCAAACCAGCTTCGCTTCGTATGGAATCCGCCCGTGCCGGCGCTTGCCCATTGCATAATCCCACACCTGAGCCGCGGTGATCCGCGATCCGCCCGTTTCTTTATACGAAAAAAAGACCACCGCGTCTTGCGATAGCCTTGCGATGGTCTTGTGATAATCTTGCGATAGCCTTGTGATGATCTTCCACTGACTTATTTCAGCCAGTCGTTGGCAAGTTGTTTATTCCGGCACATATTATATACTTCACTTCTTCTGAAGTTTCTTATATTTTCTGTACAGATACACCGGGATGCCGATCATGACACTCAGGCAGATGATGATAAAGACGATGGTCAGAACTACTTTACTCATGATGCTCACTCCTATCCTTTAGCTCGAGTTTCCACCAGCGATGTCTCTCCTGTCCTAACTCGAGCTTCGGCTCACGATATCACTTCTGTTCTGTATACTCGAACTTTTTTCCGCACTTCGGGCAATACTCGAAGTCTTCCGTCGTCGTGTAACCGCAGTTGTAGCAGACCTTCGTCCACTTGCCCTGCTGCTCCAGGAGCCTCTGCTGCGTACTTCCTGCCGAAGCCCCGGCCGTATTCTGCCCGCGCGCTGCCCCGGCCTGCCAGTACGACTGATCAGCGCCATGCGACTGCCACGCACCAGCATTGCCCTGCTCATGCTGACCTGCCGAGCGATTCTGCGCCCCGGCCTGCCCACGCTGCTCGAGGTAGAGGTCCGTCTGCTGTATCGTAGCGCTCTCCCCACGCTCGATCGCGCGACCGACCTCCGGACGAAGCTGATACAGCGAGCCGCAGCAGCTCGTACGCACATAGTACGTACGCCCCCACTTAAAAATCGGAATGAAGAAAATCGACAGCACCATATACGTCACAAACACCTGATACTGCCCCATGCGCCCGCACACATCGCAGGTCATCGGCTGATGAAAATCGAGATCCTTCTGATCATTCATGATTCCGAAGAAGAAAAACATGTGCACCTCCACGTGCTTCCGCCAATGCTGGCGACCTCTACGGGTTCACCGCGCGCCGGATTATATCACCAGTACCGTCCGATGGCGATGATCGGTGCGTAGTGTATCGCAGAAGAGCCGCTGTCCTCGAAGACCCAGCCGCGGGAGCTGTTCGTCGCATGGACGATGGAATTCTCACCAGTATAGATGGCGACATGGTTCACGCGACCACCGCTGCCATAGAAAATCAGATCGCCCGGAAGCATCTCTGCCTCGGAAACATAGCGCGGAGCAGCTGCGCACTGCTCGGCGGAGGTTCTCGGAAGCGAAATGCCGAACTGACGGAACACTGCGAGCACGAAACCAGAGCAGTCCACCGGACCACCATTCAGATTCGTACCGGCACCATAGCGGAGCTTGCCTGCACCGACATACTGCCGTGCGAAGTTTACGATATCCTTACGACCAGTGACCTGCTGCAGTGATTCCTCCGAATGCATATAATTCTTGCCATCCTCGTACGCACTGCCCGCCACCAGAAAGCTGTCCGACGACATATCCGAGCTGCCCGCCACCGTACCGAGACGGCCCAGCGCATCCGGATCCGAAAGCGGAATCACCTTTTTCTGAACGCTTCCATCCTGTACCCAGGCGCCATCCGAATTCACGGTATAGCCATCCGGTGTCGTCGTATCGATCGCTAAGCATCCATTCAGATCAAAATAATACGACTCGGCGATGCCGTCCTGGTTGCCATCGATCCACGCCCAGCCCGTCTGAATCTGTCCGGCGTCGTTCAGATACACCCACGAACCGTTCTGCTGTACCCAGCTTCCGGCCAATGCTGTCATCGTCGCTGTGATGGTCAGAGCCGCGGTCGCTATGGCTGCACTCATTATTTTTTTCACTGGAATCTCCTTTGCATAGACGCCCCTGAGGGTAGTCTTGACTGAACTACGTTTGAGCAGTAACGCCGACGCATCCGTCAGCTGTGTTACAAAAAAAGTCCTGGTTTCTCGCATCTGAAACCAGGACTCTGTCTTCGGTAATATTCGCTTTACGATTTAACGGTAGTCACTCTAGTTCAGATTGCCACTGCTGTCACAAGAGAATATCGAGCTACTGACCGGATTCGAACCGGTGACCTTCTGATTACGAATCAGATGCACTACCGACTGTGCTACAGTAGCATGCGCCTCAAAACGCCATTACAATATAGCACGTCGCCCGCCAAATGTAAAGCAGAATTCTCACAGTTCACAAACACCGACGCCACGGCGGTTACTGTTCACTCGTGGCTCGGCAGACAGCAGCCCTGTCTGAACGGTAACACCCAGTGGTAAGCGTTCAGGTAGCAGGGGACCCGGATTTCGGTATCGGCTTCTCCCGGGAGAAGCCCTCTCCCATGACCTCGCGGACATCCGAGAGGATCACGAAGGCGTTCGGGTCGATTTCATGTACGAGGTCCTTCAGGTACGTGATCTCGCGGTTCGACATGATGCTGTAGAGCATCGTCGTTTCCTTACCGGAGTACATACCGATCGCATGCACACCGGTGACACCACGGTCCAGCTTCTGCAGGATGGCATCCGAAATCTGCGTCGGCTCCGAAGTGATGATCCAGACCGCCTTCGCGTAATGCATGCCTTCCATTAGGCCGTTCGACACCTTCGTCATGACATAGACCGAGATGATCGCATACAGCGCATGGATGCCGCCGAACGCACCGACACCGATGGCGACGATCACCCAGTCGATGACCTGGAGAATCTGCGGGATGCTGTACTGCGGAAACGGAATATGCAGGAGCGCTGCCAGGATATCTGTACCGCCGGTCGTCGCCTGTCCGATCAGGATCAGACCGAAGCCGAGCCCCGAAAGGATACCGCCGAATACAGCTGCCAGCAGCAGATCACCATCCGGAATCAGACTGACACCCGGCAGCAGCCAGAGGAAAAAGGACAGCATCGCCGCACCATACAGGGTCCTGCCGATAAACTTCGCGCCGAGGAACTTCCACGCCGCAAGAAACAGCGGGATGTTGAGCAGTGTATTACTGATCCACAGCGGCATCCCGATCCAACTCCGCAGGATGATGCCGAGACCCGTCACACCACCAACGACCAGCTGATTCGGATCATAGATATTTTTACTGCCGATCGCCATCAGCAGCGCGCCCAGCGCAATCAGCATATAATCCCGCATCGGTGTTCGTTTCATCAGCATTTCCTGTCCTCCCGGCTCTACATAACTCTTCCTTTTCTGATTCGACACATCTCCAGACATCCCATCAGAGAGCCAACCTACAATCCTCTGTATGTATGATCTCGTCTACCGAATCTTCATGAATCGGATGTGTTTTTACCAGATATCGTTTATCATAGCATATTTGATATGGCAGATATAGATAATATTCATTCACGCCGCGCTGAGGTATCCATCCGCGTCGATCGTCACGCCACTGCTGAGACCGCTCATCTTTTCATAGAAAGCTGCGATTTTCTCCGCCTCGTCCAGCTTCCGCGTATAGCCGGCGGCAGAAGTACCTGGTATCAGGCGAAGCCGGATGCCCTCATCATCGACATCTGCCTGCAGTAGTGCGGTGCTTGGAATCGAGCTGCCGAATACGAAGTTCCCGAGGGAGTACGCGATCGGCACACCCTGATAGTATTCGAGGCCCTGCAGGACGTGCGGGTGTGCGCCGACCACCAGATCTGCGCCCGCATCCACGAGGCGATGCGCGATGCTCTTCTGCACCTCGTTCGGCGTCTCCTCCCGCTCGATGCCCCAGTGCACATAGGCGATGACATAGTCCGCCTGCTGCTTCGCCGCCTTCACTTCCTCCGCGAGCTGTGCACCGCCATCATAGGCCGAAAACATGCCGGCAGAATCCGTGCCCGCCGCCCAGTCCGCCTCCGGATACACACGCGTCGCGCCGATAAATGCAAACGTCCGCCCGTTCAGCTCGACGACGTCCGGCTTCCGTGCCTCCGCAAGGTTCTTTCCGGCACCCACATGACGGATCCCTGCATGGTCCAGCGTGTCGATCGTATCGAGCATCGCGTCACGCCCATAGTCAAGCGCATGATTGTTTGCGAGCGTAACGAGGTCGATCCCCATCTCCTGCATCAGCTTCACCTTCTCCGGATGCACACGAAAGGTGAACTGCTTGTCCGGTGCCGGCGTTCCACGCGTACTGAACGGGAACTCTTCATTCGTCATAAAAAAATCCGCCGCCTGAATCTCCGCCTGGTAGTCCTGTGACAGGACACCGTCGATGCCGCCGGCTGCGTCATACGCTTCCAGCACGTGATCGCTGAGATACACATCGCCCGCAAACAGAAGGCGCGTCGCTCCCTTCACGGCTTCTGCCCCTTCTGTTTCGGCATTCCCAAAAGCCCCAGCGCTCCCGGCCGCATCTGCCTCCATCGGATTTTCGATCATGATTGTGGTGTCGTCCGCTCCGCTCTCACTTTCATCTGATTCGGAAACGGACCCATCCATTTCCTTTCCTGTCGAGTCTGCCTCATCTGCACCGGCTTCTCCATTCATACCCGTGGCTTCACTGGTAGCCGTCCGATTTTCTCCTATATTGCCGACAGCTGATGATATACGTCTCCCATCATCCGGGCGCAGTGTAATCGCCCCCAGCGCCACGATGATACCAAGCAGAAGGACACTCCACATCCAGACCCAGCGCTTCGTTCCGCGTGGTGCCCCGGAAGCCGCCTGCTGTGCTTCTCTCCGCTGTTCCGTTCTCGTCACCTGTGGAATCTCGGACTTCCGACGACTCTTTCCACGTTCACTACAGCTGTCATCCAGCTGATGCGAAGGTCCCGGGTTCCGGTCACCGGCATTGGCCGAATGTGCACGCGCGTCTATATGCACCTTGCAGTCATTTGTGCCAGTAGAAGCTGTGATCGAGGCTGAATGTGCAGGCGCGTCTGTATGCACCTCCCGCCTCTCCAGTTCCTCACTATGTTGCCGCTCCGCACGCGGGCCCTGATACCTCGTCCGCCCGTGCTCTCTCCGATTCTCCTGCTCCATCTCGCTCCCTCTATTTTCCCGCCCTGCGTCGGGCGCTGTTATAAGAATTAATTAGAACATCTGCTCGTTTTTATAATTGACATCCGTCTCATTCACGGTTATCATAATAAAAAGAACAGATGTTTGTCAAGCATTTCGGATACTTTTCAACGCATCTTCAGAATGGAAGATGTAACAGTTCAGACAGTGGGGACCCGGAGGGACGGCAACGGAGGCCATACATAGAGACCGTGTGAAATCAAGCCGGGTCCCCTTAGCGGCACTTGGTACTATTTTCCTTAGCACCCTCTGCAACGCTGAGTTTTCATAAAGAAAACTCAGCGATTGCGGAGGGCCTAGTGCCGCTTAGGGTCCCCGGCTTAGATTGAACCGGTCTC
>ERZ1034980.1785-NODE-1785-length-12422-cov-4.803105_pt1 | contig 12422 bp, 9 predicted proteins | sample MGYA00520622_ERZ1034980 | MGnify/ENA primary metagenome ERZ1034980 (study PRJEB33766, sample SAMN09781791) | gut metagenome | biome: gut microbiome | host: Homo sapiens | place: Madagascar | study: EMG produced TPA metagenomics assembly of the PRJNA485056 data... | reverse complement strand
ATCGTGATCTGCTCCATCGAGAACCTCGATCCCATGGGCGTCCACACGGGCGACTCCATCACTGTCGCTCCCGCTCAGACCCTCTCCGACATGGAGCTCCAGCGTCTCCGCGACGCCTCGCTCGCGATTCTCGAGAAGGTCGGCGTCGCTACCGGTGGCTCCAACGTGCAGTTTGCCGTGAACCCCGAGGATGGCCGCATCATCGTCGTCGAGATGAACCCGCGCGTGAGCCGCTCCTCCGCACTTGCTTCCAAGGCCACGGGCTTCCCGATCGCCAAGGTCGCCGCCCGTCTCGCCGTGGGCCTCACGCTCGACGAGGTCAAGAACGACATCACGCAGGCCACGCCGGCTTGCTTCGAGCCCTCCATCGACTATTGCGTCGTCAAGGTTCCGCGTTTCGCCTTCGAGAAGTTCAAGGGCACGGACGAGACCCTCTCCACGCGCATGAAGGCCGTGGGCGAGGTCATGTCCATCGGCCGCACCTTCGAGGAGAGCTTCAACAAGGCCATGCGCTCGCTCGAGGTTGGCGAGAACATGCTCGGCGCGGACGACCCGGCGCTCTTCGACGTGCCTGACTTCCGCCAGCGCGTCTCGGTGCCCACGGCCCAGCGCATCTACTACGTCATCGAGGCGCTTCGTCGTGGCTGGGAGATCGACGATCTCTACGAACTCACGGGCATCGATCCGTGGTTCCTCAGCCACCTGCGCAACCTCACGGACACCGAGAAGTGGCTTGCCGGCCACAAACTTACCGATATTTCCGGTCGCGACATGCGCTCCGTCAAGCAGATGGGCTTCTCGGACGAGCAGATCGCCCACTTCACCGGATCGACCGAGCTTGAGGTCCGCACCTGGCGCAAGGCCAAGGGCATCGTTCCCGTCATCAAGACCGTTGACACCTGTGGCGGCGAGTTCCCGGCGCGCACGAGCTACCACTACAAGACCTACGAGTGGGGTGCCACGGAGCGTCGCGACACCGACAAGCCGCGCGCGATGATCCTCTCCGCCGGCCCGAACCGCATCGGCCAGGGCATCGAGTTCGACTACTGCTGCTGTCATGCCGCCTACGCCCTTCACGACAAGGGCTACGAGACGGTTATGGTCAACTGCAACCCGGAGACCGTCTCCACGGACTACGACACCTCCGATCGCCTCTACTTCGAGCCCCTGACGTTCGAGGACGTCATGGACATCGTCGACGTCGAGCAGCCCGAGGGCGTCATCTGCACCCTCGGTGGCCAGACGCCGATCAACCTCGCCGCGCGTCTGAAGGCCGCCGGCGTGCCCATCATGGGCACCCAGCCCGATGCCCTCGACCTCGCCGAGGACCGCGAGCGCTTCAGCGCCCTGCTCGACGAGCTGGGCATCGCCTACCCGGTCTCCGGCGTCGCGGAGACCTACGAGGAGGCCGTCGAGGTCGCCCACCGCATCGGCTTCCCGCTGCTCGTCCGTCCCAGCTACGTGCTTGGCGGCCGCGGCATGGTCATCGCCTATGACGAGCGCCACCTCAAGAGCTACATGGAGGCCGCTACGCGCGTCTCCAAGGACCACCCGATCTACCTCGACTCGTTCCTCGACTCTGCCGTCGAGCTCGACGTCGACGCCCTCGCTGACGGCGAGGAGTGCTACGTGGGCAGCGTCCTCGAGCAGATCGAGGAGGCCGGCATCCACTCCGGCGACTCCGCCTGCTGCATGCCGCCGTACTCCCTGGCAGACTCGATGGTCGCCCAGATTCGCGAGACCACGCACAAGCTTGCGCTCGCCTGCCACGTCGTGGGTGCGCTGAACGTGCAGTACGCCGTCCACAACGGCCAGCTCTACGTCATCGAGCTCAACCCGCGCGCGAGCCGCACCGTGCCGTTCTCCTCGAAGTCGACCGGCGTGCCCCTGGCTCGCATGGCTGCCCTCATCATGGCCGGCGAGAAGATCCGCGACCTCAACCTCCCGGCTGAGGACCGCACCTTCGACTACTTTGCCTGCAAGGAGGCCGTGCTTCCGTTCGACCGCTTCCCCGGTGCCGACATGACGCTCGGCCCGGAGATGAAGTCGACGGGCGAGGTCATGGGCGTCGCCCCGACCTTCCCTGCTGCCTACGCGAAGACCCAGCTGGCCATCAGCTACGGCCTGCCGACGAAGGGTCGCGTGTTCGTCTCCGTGCGCGACCGTGACAAGCGCGCCATCATCGGCGTCGCCCGCGACCTCGTCGGCATGGGCTTCACGCTCGTGGGTACCTCCGGTACCGCCAAGGCGCTGCGCGCGGCCGGCATCGAGTGCAAGACCGTCCGCCGCACGAGCGAGATGCGTCCGAACATCGGCACGATGATCTCTGGTGGCGACATCCAGCTCATCATCAATACCCCCGGCGGCCACGATACGCGCGGCGACTTCTACGCGCTGCGTCAGATCGCCGTCCGCTATCGCGTCACCAACGTCACGACGCTCCCGGGTGCCCAGGCGATGGTCGAGGCCATCCGCACCGCGCGCGAGGGCAAGCTCGACGTCGTCGCCCTCCAGGACCTGTAGGGGATAGGCATAGCCTGACAACAAGAGGGTCCGACCGGCTTATGTGCCGTGTCGGGCCCTCTTCTGCTTGGGGCTTATGCAAGAATCGCGCCTTACTCGGCATATTTCGTCACTATTACGCATTGGGTGCCTTTTGGCGAACGTTTTCCCAAAAGGGCTATCCTATGGGGCTACCCGCGGATGGATTGCAAAAGGTTTGTCGTCCCGTGGGACAATCTACGGTGACCTCGTTTGACGGGGCGCCCCACGAGACCGCAACGGTTTTAAGGAGCAAGATCATGGCAGTTGAGAAGAAGGACCTGGACTGGGGAAGCCTCGGCTTCGCCTATATGCAGACTGACTACAGCTATGAGGCCCACTGGAAGGACGGCGAGTGGGACGAGGGCGGCCTGACCTCCGACCACACGATGCACGTCTCCGAGTGCGGCGGCATCTTCCACTACTGCCAGGAGGTCTTCGAGGGCCTCAAGGCCTACACCACCGAGAGCGGCGAGATTGTCTGCTTCCGTCCTGATCAGAACGCTCAGCGTATGTACGACTCCGCCCAGCGCCTCGAGATGCCGCCGTTCCCGAAGGACCGCTTCGTCGAGGCCGTCAAGGAGGTCGTCAAGGCCAATGCCGCTTGGGTCCCGCCGTTCGGGTCTGGCGCCACGCTGTATGTTCGTCCGTTCATGATCGGCTCTGGCGACGTCATCGGCGTTGCCCCCGCGCCCGAGTACACCTTCCGCATCCTCGTGACCCCGGTTGGCCCGTACTACAAGGGTGGCCTCAAGTCCGTCAAGCTCCGCGTTTCCGAGTACGACCGTGCCGCACCGCACGGTACCGGCAACATCAAGGCCGGCCTGAACTACGCCATGAGCCTGAAGCCCTCCGTCGAGGCCCACGCCACCGGCTATGCCGACAACCTTTATCTCGACTCTGAGTCCCGTACCTACGTCGAGGAGACCGGCGGCGCGAACGTCCTGTTCGTCGACGGCAACCCCCTCGTGGTTCCCAAGAGCCACACGGACTCGATCCTGCCCTCCATCACCCGTCGCTCCCTCGTCCAGGTCGCTGAGGACCTCGGCATGACCGTAGACAACCGTCCCGTCGAGTGGGCCGAGGTCAAGAGCGGCAAGTTCTCCGAGTGCGGCATGTGCGGTACTGCCGCCGTCATCTCCCCGGTGGGCGAGATCGACAACAAGGTCTACGGCGCTGACGAGACCGTTGTCTTCCCGGCTGGTCAGACCGAGATTGGCCCCGTCATGAAGAAGCTCCGCGAGACGCTGACCGGCATCCAGTCCGGCGCCGTCGAGGACAAGCACAACTGGGTCTTCAAGATCTGCTAGACCTAGCTACATAGATGGCTATCTGCGGCCCCATCGGTTCTCCGGTGGGGCCGTTTTTTGTGAGGGCGCGTATCGCGTCACCCCGTAGCGTCAGTAATACGCGCGGTTACTAAATATGAAGAAACAATGAAGATGCATTTGGAATAATGTTTGGAATATGCAAATAGCGTAAATAAATATACACGTACAACAGAGGTGAACTTCACAACTTGCATGAATTGTGAAGAATCATCATGAATTCAAATCGGTAAACGGTAATAGTAGATAGCAGAATAACAGCGTAAACGGTATTTGCATACCGTTTATCGGCACGCGCTTGACTGTGAAGAACCTGACATCGATATTGTGGAGGAACTTAAGGAAGGAATTAGAAAAAAATGCACTAATTCCTTATATGCAAAAGGAGGTAACGGGGATGTTCTCCAAGGATGCAGAACGTGTAACGCGGAGCTTGTGATCATGCTAGCGCTCAATGAGGCCCATGCTCACCTTGAGATGCTCCAGAAGGTGGTGGCCCTCCTCCAGAACCAGGACCTCGTCGCCGAAATCGTTTCGAGTGACAACGCCGCCGAGGCCTACTCACTCGTCAAGGATCAACTTCTCTAGTCAGATGACATTCAGTCGATATCGATTAGTCGGAGGAACAAATGCGGGATTACAGCAGGGAACATTGGAAAGTCGCTGGTACAGCCGTTACGTTTGGTAAGTTCTATAAGGGCAGCATCGAGCGTCTTGAGGCTGCTGGCTGCGAAGTTAAGCTCAACCCGTATGGCCGTCCTCTCACCAACGAGGAAATGATCGAGTTCGCAGGTGATTGTGACGCCCTTATCGTCGGCAATGACAAAGTGCCCGCCAACGTCATCGAGCACTTCCACAACATGAAGGTCATTGCAAAGCATGGCGTTGGCGTTGACGCCATCGACAAGGACCAGGCAAAGAAGCAGGGCATTCTTGTCACCAATGCTCCGGGAACCAACAAGGACGAGGTCGCGGATGCGGCGATGTGTCTTGCCCTGATGGTTGCGCGCGACTTCCACACCATGAACGCCCACACCAAGAACCACGAGTGGATCAAGTATCCCGGCGTGGATGTGGTCGATAAGACCATCGGCGTGATTGGCGTGGGTGCGATTGGCACCGCTTTCGTCCGCAGAGCGACGGGCTTCACGGACAAGATTCTGGTTAATGACCTGGTGGAGCGCGACGAGGTCAAGGCCATGGGCGCTAAGTATGTCAGCAAGGAGGAAATCTACTCCAGCTGCGACATCATCTCCCTTCACGTCCCGCTTGATGAGAGCACGTTCCATCTCCTTGACGAGAGGGCCTTTTCGCTCATGAAGCCCGGCACCATCCTGGTCAACACCGCTCGATCCAAGTGTGTCGAGGTCGAGCCACTTACGAAGGCGCTTAAGGATGGCACGCTCCGCGGCTATGGCGTCGACGTGTATGACTTTGAGCCTCCCGCATGGCTTGATTTCTTTGATTTTCCCAACGTTGTCATGACGCCGCATGTTGCTGGCACCACGTATGAGTCGAACCAGCGCATGGGCGACACCGCGGTTACCAACGTCATTGCGGTCAAGCAGGGTCAGACCCCTCCCAACCTCATCACTTTCGGGGGAGCGTCGGCGTAGATAAAAGTCACTGGATTTGAAATCTACCGTCTCAAGCCGCGATGGGTCTTCTTGAAATTCATGACCGACGAGGGAATCGATGGCTGGGCGAGTGCATTTCCGGAACCCGTACGGAAGCTGTTGTTTCCTGCCTCGAGGAAGCCATGAGCACGCATGTCGTCGGTCGCGGCCCACATGAGATCGAAGACATTTGGCAGTGCCTCTATTGTTACTTCTTCAGGGGTGGCCCGGTTCACATGACATGCGTGTCCGGCATCGAGATGGCTCTTTGGGATATCAAGGGCAAGGCTCTTGGCGCTCCCGCGTACCAGCTCTTGGGCGGAAAGGCACGTGATCGCATCCGAGTCTATTCCTGGATTGGCGGAGATTCACGACGGTCGGCCCCCTGTTCACCCAGCTCGCCGCTAGCGTTGGCTACGAGATGCCTGCCGGTGCCTCTGCCATCACCTACTTCAAGGCTGGCCCCTTCATCTGGGACGTCGTCATGGCCGTTGAGGGCAACTGGTTCGTCTTCGTTCCCCTCACCATTCTCTTCGCCGTTGGCTTCTGGATGATCTACAAGTTCTACTACAAGCCGCGTAACGCCAAGGCGGCTGAGGCGGAGAAGTAAGCTCCATCGCCTTTCTTCTCAACCTTCCCGCGCGCTGTCTGACGCGCGCGGGAAGGCCTCATGGGCCCATCTGGGTCGATGGTTCCATGAGGCCTTGAATCCGAACACCGGAAAAGGAGTCCATATGCTTCGCAAGATTGACCAGCTTGAGCCGTTTCAGCGCGCCATCTCCAAGGCACACCTCGCCGCTGCCGGTATCTCCATCGATTCGCTCGAGAACCCGGACAAGCCGCTAATCGCCATCGCCAACAGCTGGAATGAGGTCTGCCCGGGCCATGAGCCGCTCAGGCAGCTTGCCGCCGAGGTCAAGAAGGGCATTCTCGAGGCGGGCGGCGAGCCCATCGAGTTCAATACCATCGGCATGTGCGACGGCGTGGCGCAAGGCCACGCGGGCATGCGCTACTGCCTGCCCCACCGTGAGGTCATCGCGGATTCCTGCGAGGCTATGATTGTGGGCGAGGGCTGCTTCGATGGCGTTGTCTACATGGGCTCTTGCGACAAGATCATTCCCGCCATGCTTATGGCCGCCGCCCGCATCGATCTTCCCTCCGCTCTCGTGACGGCTGGCCCCTGCTATGACGAGATCAAACCCTCCGAGTCCAAGGCCCTCCGCGCGCGCTTCCTTCGTGGCGAGGCCACGGAGCGCGAGGTCATCGAGGGTACGCTCAAGTACTACACCGGTCCCGGCATCTGCCCGTTCCTTGGCACCGCCAACACCATGGGATGCCTCACCGAGGGCCTTGGCATGATGCTGCCCATGGGTGCCCTTTGGCCGAGCTCCACGAGCCAGCGTCGCTTCTCGGCGCGTCAGACCGGTGCTGCCGTCGTCGACCTCGTCCGTCGCGACATCAAACCGAGCGACATCATGACGCAGGCGGCGATCGACAACGCGGTCAAGCTCCTTGCCTCCGTCGGCGGTTCGCTCAACGCGCTCATCCACCTGCCCGCGCTCGCTCACGAGCTTGGTCTCGAGTGCACCTGGGCCCAGGTTGCGGAGACTACGTCGCACACACCGGTTGTCTGCAACGTCGTGCCCAACGGTGATATCTCCTGCGTCAACCTTTACAAGGCCGGTGGCGTTCCTGCGGTTCTCAAGACCATCGAGGGAGACCTGGACACCACGGTTATGACCGTGACGGGCAAGACCCTTGGTGAGAACCTTGCTGGCAAGATTCACATCGACCGCTCCGTGGTTCGCACCCAGGACGATCCTGCCTCCATCGCCAACGGCATTCAGGTGCTCTATGGCAACCTCGCTCCGGAGGGCGCGCTTGTGAAGACGAGTGCCGTACCTGCTGACCAGCATGTCTGGAGTGGTCCCGCCATGGTCTTCAATTCCGAGGACGAGGCCTTCGTGGCCTACAACGAGGGTCGCATCGTCGCTGGTACCGGCGTTGTTATCCGCTATGAGGGTCCCAAGGGTGGTCCTGGCATGAAGGAACTCCACCGCGTGACGGAGATCATGAAGGGCATCCCGAACTCCGCCGTTATCACGGACGGCCGTTTCTCTGGCGCATCCGGCGGCCTCTCCGTTGGCTACCTCTGCCCGGAGGCCCTCGATGGCGCGCCTATTGCCCTTATCGAGGACGGGGACATCCTCCACGTCGACCTCACGAAGAACCTCATCGAGGTCGAGGTCTCCGAGGATGAATTCGCTCGTCGAAAGCAGGATTGGAAGCCGGTCATCCACGAGAACGGTGGTAACCTGCTCGCGAGGTACGCAAAGCAAGTCGGTTCCGCAAAGACGGGTGCTGTGCTCGCATAACGTAATTAAGTAGGCGGCCTGGGTTTTCCCGGGCCGCTGGCTTCTCATCTATTAGACTGTCCCTAGCCAAACCATCGTCGAAGAACCTCAATGCTCGCTGCCAAATCTCATCTCAAGGTCTTTTCCTGTGCCGCTTCTTTTGGTGTTTTTACCAAGGAGCCGCTGGAGCGCTTGGAGGCCGCCGGATGTGAGGTCTGGGTCAACCCGACGGGCCGCGTCCTCACGAAGGCGGAGATTCTCGAGCATGCGTACGATGCGGACGTCGCTATCGTGGGTAACGACGACTTCAACGGCGACGTCATCCGCAGGCTGCCCAGCCTCAAGCTTATCGCGCGCCACGGCTCTGGCGTGAACAATATCGATTTCTCCGAGGCCAAGCACCGCGGAATCGTCGTGACGAATACCCCGGACGCCAACATCGAGGAGACCGCGGATCTCACCTTTGGCCTCATTCTCGACCTCGAGCGCCATCTCTCGCAGATGAACGCCGAGCTCAAGGATGGTATCTGGCGCAAGCGCGCGGGGCATAGCCTCTACGGCAAGACCATTGGCATCATCGGCGTTGGCCGCATCGGCCAGGCCGTCGCGCGCAGGGTAATGGGCTTCGGCCTCGATATCCTCGGCAATGACATCAACCCGGACGAATCTGCGGCGAGGACCGGCCTCATCTTCACGAGCCTCAATGACCTCTTGAAGCGAAGCGACATTGTGACCATTCACACGCCGCTTACCCAGGCGACGGAGAACCTCATTGGCGCCAAGGAGCTCCGCATGATGAAGGATGACGCCATCCTCATCAACACGTCTCGTGACGGCATCGTTCGTCACTCGGCGCTCACGAAGGCCCTCGCGGAGGGTAGGCTCTACGGCTATGCCTCTGACGTGCACGCGGGCGAACCGCCCAAGCACTCGCCATTGTTCGATCTTCCCAACGTCATCGTGACACCTCACGCGGGATCCGCCACGTACGAGGCCAACTATCGCATGGGTATGGCCGTGGCGGACAACGTCATCGCCTTCATGGACGGATGCGTGCCGCCCAACGTCGTCACGTCGCTTGGGCAGTTCTACAGCCGTTAGCGCGGTGCCACAAAGAAGCGGGGCGACAGCGTTGTGCTGCCGTCCCGCTTTGGTTTGCGCGCGGGCGTGTCATTCGGGCGTGTGCCTCGCGCGCCGATGCGATTGCTCCGTGCTCGCGGCTAGGCCTTGAGCTCCGCCTCGTCAAGCAGTGGGAGGATTCCCGGCGTCACCGTGAGCGTCTCGACGTTGGTCGAGGCGCAGCGCGCGAGGGCGCGGTAGTTGAGCGGCGCGTAGGGCATGAGCTCCGCCACGTAGGCATCGCACTCCTGCATGGCCTTCACGCGCTCGTCATGGTCTGCGACGGAGCGCGCTTTGTCGATCATGGCGTCGTACGTCGGGTCCGAGAAGTGACTCACATTGTCGTCGCGGCCGGTGTAGAACATGGGGTACAGGTAGTTGTCGGCGATGGGGTAGTCGGCGTACCAGGCGCGGGCGCCCACGGTGTAGGTGCCGTCGAGGTAGCTCTGGTACATGGCCGCGTACTCGACCTTGTCGATCTCGACGTCGATGCCGAGCTCGGCCCAGTCAGACTGCATCGACTGGTACTCGTCCTGGGTATTGGCAGCGTTGGTCATGAACTTGAACGAGATGTTGCGCTTGCCGTCCGCGTCCGCCGGATAGCCGGCCTCGTCGAGGAGCTTGCCAGCCTGCTCGGGGTCATAGGCGGCGTACTTCCAGGCACCCTCGGTGTGGCCCTCGATCGCCTCGGGGAGGATGTCGTCTGCTGGCTTCGCGGAGTCCTCGTAGATGGCGTCGCAAATGGCCTGGCGGTTGATTGCGAGGGACAGTGCCTGCCTCACGCGCGGATCCTTGGTGAGCGGGTCATTGACGTTGAAGGCGAGGAACTGCGTGTAGAGCATGGTCCCGTCGAGGAACTGCTTGCCGGGTGTCGCGGTGTAGCCGTCCTCGGAGGTGCCGTAGCTGCTCTCGGCGTCCTTGGTGGCCGTGATGGGCACGAGCGAGCAGTCGAGGCTGCCGGCGTCGAGCTCCTTGTATGCGGTGTAGGAGTCGCGGTAGATGGCGAAGTGGACGCCGTCGAGCTTGGCGACGTCGCCGTTCGTGTAGTCATCGAAGCGCTCGGTGTCGACGTACTGGCCATCGACCCACTGGCCCTTCATCTTGAACGGACCGTTGCCCACGGGCGCGAGGGAGAAGTCCTTGTAGCCGTCGCCGGCGCCAAGGCCCTCGGGGATGGGCGAGAGGACGGGTGCCGCGCAGACGTAGTCGAAGTCCGCATAGGGTGCGGAGAGCTCGACCTGGAGCGTGTAGTCGTCCGGGCAGGTCACGCCGGCAAGGTCGTTCGTGGTGCCGGCAACGACATCCTCGTAACCCTTCACCATCGCGAGGTGGTAGGAGACGTTCGAGGGCTGGTCTGCGGTGTTGGGGCTGCAGAGGCGCTCCCAGGCGTACTTGAAGGACTTGGCCGTGACCTCGGACCCATCGTGGAACTTCGTGCCCTTGCGGATCTTGAAGGTCCAGACGTCGTCGGTGTCGTTGTGGGAGTGGCTCTCGGCGACGAGGTCGACGAGCTCGCCGGTCTTGTAGTCGTAGTAGGTGAGAGCGTCGAACAGGTTGAACGCGACGGCGACGGCGTTCTCGTCCTCGAGGGTGTAGGGCTCGATGCCCGTGGGGCTCTCGATGTGGTAGGAGAGGGTGCCGCCTGCGGCAGACGCTTCGTCCGCGCCCTGCTCCGCGTCGTTCTTCTTGCACGCGGCGAGCGCTGACGCTGCGGCTGCGGCACTGCTGGCAAGCATCGCGCGACGAGTGATGAGATGGTTGAGCGGGGTCTTCTCGTTCATGGATTCGCCCTTTCTCTGTGTCGCGACCGCGTATCCGAGAGCCGGCGTCGGCGCGTTCGGCATGCGGCGCGAGAATTCCTAGTTCGTTTGAGTGAATATAGGCTTGCTGCCGTTGGCGGCCGCGGTTGCCGCCTGACTGTAATCGCATCGTTACATCGTGCGCGGCTTGTGCGGGATCGGCCGGGAGGGGCGCTAGCATTGGTGGCCAATTTGAAGGACGTCGTGGCGCGGGGCGAGATGGAGCCAGCTGCCATCGCATGAGGACAGCGCCCCGGGCCCCTGAGGGATCCGGGCTGACGAGAGGAGCGAGCCGAATGGCGGAGGAACTCAAGGTCGTCAAGGGATACATGCCCTTCAAGGGCTACAAGACGTGGTACCGCATCGTGGGCGAGAACGACCTTGGCCGCCTGCCGCTGCTCACCATTCACGGCGGTCCCGGCAACACGCACTGGTACCTGCGCTCTCTCGACGAGCTCGCGCGCAAGTACCACCGTCAGGTCATCTACTATGACCAGATCGGCTGCGGCTACTCGAAGACGCCGAGCAACCCGGACATGTGGTCTGCCGAGCTCTTCGAGGAGGAGCTACACGAACTGCGTCGCCACCTCGGCCTCGATCACGTGCACCTGCTGGGCCAGAGCTGGGGCGGCATGCTCGAGCTCCAGTACGCCACGCATCGCCCGAGCGGCGTCGCCTCGATGGTGGTCGCGAGCTCGCCTGCCGACATGGACCTGTGGCTGAGCGAGGCGCTTCGCCTACGATCCTACCTGCCCCACGAGATGGAGGAGGCCCTCGCCCAGGCCGACATCGACGGCGACTACGAGCGCCCCGAGGTCAAGGCGGCGAGCGCCGAGTACTATCGCCGCCACGTCGCCGCGGTGCCCGAGGCGGAGCGTCCGGACAACGTGCGCAAGCCCTTCGCGGACCCGATTGGCGACGAGGTCTATCACACGATGCAGGGCATGAGCGAATTCGTGGTGACGGGCAAGCTCAGCCACTGGAGCGTCGTGGACAAGCTCGCCGACATCTGCATTCCCACACTCGTGACCTCGGGTACCGCTGACGAAGCGACGCCGCTCATCTCCAAGCAGATCGTCGACGGCATTCCCGGTGCCGAATGGGCGTTGCTCGAGGGCACCCACTGCGTGCATCTCGAGCGCGTCGAGGAGTACAACGCCACGGTCGAGGAGTTCCTCGAGCGCCACGAGTAGGCGGGCCGTACGCGGCGCCGGCAGCGCGTGGGCAGCGCGGGCGGCGTGCGGCGTGCGGCGATGACTCCGCCCGCGCCGCCGCGCCCGCCAGCCCTGCTCGCCGGGTACAATCACTCGCGTGACAACGAGCGCGAGGGAGGCGTGATGGCAAGCGAGATGCGGGAGGATCCCGAGGAAGGAAAGCCGGTGGCAGTCGGTGAGGCGCCTGTCGCCGCGCCCGGCGACGCCGAGAAGCTCGACGCGGCCCTCATCCAGGCGCCCGCCGCCGCGGCAGCCGCGCGCGACGCCTCCTCCACGCCCTCCATCGCCGAGCAGGTCGCCCTCGTCCCCACCGACCCCGGCTGCTACCTGTGGAAGGACGCCAAGGGCAACGTCCTGTACGTGGGTAAGGCGAAGAACCTGCGCTCCCGCATGCGCCAATACGTGCAGCTCACGGACGAGCGCCCCATGGTGCCGCGCCTCATGGCCGCCA
>ERZ1034980.1776-NODE-1776-length-12447-cov-8.126775_pt1 | contig 12447 bp, 8 predicted proteins | sample MGYA00520622_ERZ1034980 | MGnify/ENA primary metagenome ERZ1034980 (study PRJEB33766, sample SAMN09781791) | gut metagenome | biome: gut microbiome | host: Homo sapiens | place: Madagascar | study: EMG produced TPA metagenomics assembly of the PRJNA485056 data... | reverse complement strand
GCGACCACCCCATGGAGACCTGCATGTCGTTTGGCGAGGAGGCTCAGTACTACATTGAGAACAACCTCGCTCGCCAGATTGACAAGGAGGAGGCCGCGGCCATTCTCCAGCGCAACGTCGACCTGGGCATGGTCATCCAGAGCGCGTACTCCAAGGCCAGCGAGGTCATCTGCTCGTGCCACGGCGACTGCTGCGACATTCTTTCCACGTACGTCGCCCTGGGCGCCGAGGGTTGCGCTGCCATCAACTCGATGCCGCAGGTGGGCCACTACAACCTGGTTGTCGACGGTGACGCGTGCATCAAGTGCGGTGCCTGCGTCGAGCGCTGCCCGCTCTTCGCCATCACCATGACCGATGACGGCCCCGTGGTTGACGCCAAGTGCGTGCGTTGCGGCCAGTGCGCCACCGTTTGCCCTGTTGAGGCGCGCAAGCTTACGGTAAAGGACGACAACCCCGAGCTGCCCGAGGACATGCTCCAGGACTACAATCTCAAGGCTTCTTACCGCTTCCTCAACGGAATCGTGCACGAGTAAAGCTTAGCGCGAGAGCGCAAACATCTAAATAGCTGCTCCACACGCCGGTCGACGAAAGCCCCCTGCATCGTCGACCGGCGTTTTGTGTTTGGGAGATGCGGGGTCGGGGGAGGCCGAGCGCAAGGGTTTGCTGGCGTTTGGGGCGGCGATGGCCGGGACACTGCTGAGGGGAGGCGGGGTGCTGGAGGGTTATATGTTGATGGCTGGGCAGCGCTAGCTGGGGCCTTGCTGGTTGAGGAAGCGTGCCAGGGAGTTGTATGCAGGCGCTGGCGTGACTTTTCGTGCGTTTTCCCTGGCGATTCGGGAAAATTCAGTTGGTAGCGGATTGCGTGGAGGAGGGGATGCTGGCATACAATGGCCGGGATTGGAGGTCGTTTGTATGACTGACTGCCCTTCTTCTGCCGATGATTCGCGGGTGCCGGAGTCGCCTGCGTCTTCGGATGATTTGACTACGTCGGACGCCGCCTTGGTGGACGGATCGACAATGCCGAGTGATGTCGGCGAGACCACTGAGTGCTGGGCCGTGTCGGACGATGAGTTGCCACCCCAGGGTCTGACGGAGTCGCCTTGCGCATCTGAGGTGCCTGGCGGTAACGAGATAAAGTCGAGTGATGCCGACTTGACGGATGGAATGACAACGCCGGATGCCACCCCGGAGGGCGGATCTTCGATACTGGATGACGCCGTCTCGGTAGCTGGTCCGGCGGCGTCAGACGGTGCTGCTTCGCCCGACGCGCCGCACGGCCTGCCTTTCTGCTGGTGGCACTATGCGATCAAGGCCGCAGCCGTTGTTGCGTTGCTCTTTCTGTTCAACCGTGTCGCCGCATGGGCACCTGGTTGGTGCATCGCCGTGGTTTGGGCGGCGTGCAGCGTGCTGCTCGCTGCGGGCATCACGTACCATGAGGTGGTGAAAAAGACAATCAACCAGGCTGCGCTCCATGCCGGCGGAATGTTGGGCCGCATTAACGGGGGCCGCACGTTTCGGTTGATTGCGGCGTTTCTCGTCTCTGCCGTGGGCGTCGCCGGTCTTCTCGTTGCCTCTGTGGGTTGGGATGTTTGGCAGTGGGGCCTGGCTGTGGTTGCCGTGCCCTTGTTTTTGCTGGTACACATGCTTGTGGACAAGGTTGTGGGCAAAGAAGCCGCACTGCTGTTCCGGGCATCTCTCGATGTGCGAGTGAGCGCAGGCATTACGGGCGCGCTCTTGCTCGTTGCGAGCTTCGCACTCCTTGCGGCGCAGCCTACCCCCGAAGTGACGAGCGCGACCGAGGCATTTCTCAGCGCGGAGAATCCCTTCGCCTCCTCGCCGAGCACTATCATGTCGGAGGCCGGCCTTGCCGTCTCGTATGCCGATGCGCTGTCGACTTATGGCCTCTCCAGGCTTGGCGAGCTGAACGCCTTCGGTCGTTATTGCGCCCAGACGTTGCTGCTGGTGTCGTCCATCTTCGGTCTAGCTGGCCTATTGGGCACATGCGCGCTCGATTTGCGCGAGCTTAAGCGCGTGTTCTTGCCGCTGGAGAAGATTGGGACGGGGCAGGAGAAGATGGCCCGCGTCAGTCGTGGCGCCGGCGCCCCTCAGCCGCCTCTCCTTAAGGCTCCCGTCGTGGCTGCGGTCGCGGCCCCTCTCGTGTTGGTCGGTGCTTTCATTGCATCGGACACCGCCCTTGCCCAGATGAAGGACGCCGACGAGCTCACGCCGGCTGAAAACCTGGTGCGGGAGGCGTTCGGTACCACGGCATATGTGCTCGACAACAAGTATTACGACCAGCAACAGGTCCAGGCTCTCATGGAAGAGACGACCGTGACGTCGGCTGCTTTGTCGGAAGACGCGCGCAACGACCTTATCCCGCGTGTCAACGCGGTGTTTGACGCACGCGTGGCCAACGTCGACTCGTATCTCGATTGGTATTACAGCCTGGGCGCCGATTACGAGCGTCTGGGCAACCTCATCACGGGTACGATTGAGTCGTTCGTGGCCGACCAGCTCACTTCGAGCCTCGAAGCGGGCGTGGACGACTCTGAGTTTGTGTCCACCCTGCAGAGCTATGTCGACCAGGCGGCGGCCATCAACGCAGAGTACGAGGAGGGGCTGGCGAACAGCGAGCTGATTGGAATTCCCGAGTGGCTCCTGACCTCCACCGAAGCCATTACGGCCGACTTCCTCTCTGGTCCGATCGAGCCCACGCAGCGCCTGCTTGATGCGGGCGAGCGCTTTGGAATCAGCGCGACGGTTGGCGGCGCCGGAGGTATTGCCGCTGGCGTGGCGACGTCCAAGGTCGTAGGTGGCGCGGCCGAGAAGGTGGCGGCCAAGTCTGCCGAGAAGGCAGCAGTGGGCGCAGCTGGTGACGCGGCTGAGAAGGCCGCGGGCAAGCAGGCGACGAAGACTGCAGAGAAGGCGGTAGCCAAGAGCATCGGCTCCAAGATTGTCGAGAAGGCTGCCGGCAAGGCCTTCTTCAAGGCGATTGTCTCGCGCATCGGAAGCATGCTCGGCTCGCGCGGCGTCGGGGCTGCCGTTGGTGGGGCCGCAGGCACGCTCGTTGGACCCGGAGTGGGCACGGCGGTGGGCATTGCCGCAGGCGCCGCTATCGGCGTCGGCGTCGACTACGGCCTGCTCATGCTCGACGAGGCGCAGAACCGCGAGTCCTACAAGGCCGAGATCGTCGAGGCCATCGAAGAAGAACGCGCTGAGGTGCTTGCTCAGATTGAGGCGGCCGCGTAGCGGTACTCGCCCATCCGAGCAGGGCACGCCGGCACGTGCGCCCTGCTCGGATGGGACGCGCGGACCGGCTCGCCCAGATTGAGTGGGAGATACCCGAGCGCGTCAAGCTTTGCCGGTCACACGGCTCGTGAACGCGAACTGGTGACGGAAGACTGGGCTCAGTGTGACTATGGCAGTCATGTGGGACCCGCCTGCTGTTTCGAGGCGGGTCTTTTCGTCGAACTCCTTGGCGTAGTTTGCATGATGCGTGCGACTGTTGCAGGCACGACTTGGCAGCGCCTTTCCAGTTCCTTGCGGATGGTTTCGATGCGCTGTTGCGGCATGATGTCGTTCTTTGAAAGGATGTCGGCCGCCTCGTCGGGCCACCCTGTAAGGCGGCTTGCGTCGAACCAGGCGTATTCATCGAACAGCTTGACCTGGCGCAACGGTTCCATTCCCTCGCCAAAGGGCGGTGCCATGTAGTCCCAGTCCTGGGGATAGGTAAGGTGGCGCTGCCAGCACCAAAGCGAGGCGCCGCTGTCGAAAATGGGTGCCATGCGCGTATACTCGAGCGTTTCCACATTGCGGATGGCGCCGAAGTTGCGCAGGTGACGGTCGTAGTTGGCAATGAGGTAGTCGCACAAGAACATTTTTGCAAGGGCCTCTTTGACGCGGGCGTCATCGAGGCCGGTGGCGACGAAAGCGTCAAGAACCTGGGGGTACGTTACGGTGCCGCGCACGCTGAGCAACGTGTGCACAAGGTCGTGCGCCGGCACGAACTCCTCATCTGCCCCAAGGAATTCCGGGCATGAGCTGTATACGCCGCGCGTATCAAAGACGAGCGCATAGGGTACAAAATCGTCTTTATCGAGCAGTCGTCGATGAAGACTCGTTGCGGCGGCCTCGTTGAAGGGCTCCTGTCCGAAGAGCCCGGTCGCCCCCTTGATGAGCTGGCGTTGCCCGTCGGCTACGACCCACTTTTTCTGGAGGTTGCCCCCGGCTGTGGAGTTTGGGCTCATGAGGTTGGCGTGCGCGCCTGCGGAGGGTGTCTCGAGCGTGAGCATGCCGAGCTCGTCGGAGAAGTCGTTGTCAAAAAAATTGACGTCTTCCCAGGTAAGCCCACTGTTGGCTGGTCTAATCCAATAGCGATCCGACAGGCTGAGCCCCAGGCTCTCTTCGGCAAGCACTGCGGTTGAATCAAGGCTGAGCGAAAGCAGCAGACGTTCGATTTGGTGGCGTGAAGCCGGGATTCCGCGATGACGCCACCAGGTGTTGAGTGCCGCTAGGTTTGTCGTGCCGTCGTTGAAGAGAATTGCCGGGGGTGCCCAGGCAATTTCTTCGAGCGAGATGACGGCCGTTGCGGCATGCAGTGCTGAATCGTATGCAAACGAAAGCACGCAGTGGTTCTTGTTCATCAAGTCGAACTGCGCCATCCCGCACTCCTCTCGCTCGAACGGTGAGCCAACGAGTCAGTTACATGCGCAAAGCATAGCGCAAAAGAACTTGGATCTTGTCCCTCTCGAATAATCGCAGCGCATTTGCCCCCAAAAGTCTTTCCTACGTGACTTGTTGGCATTGCGGTCGAGTACTGTCGAGGCATCTCGTATATTGTGGCGAGCACCAGGAAAGAGCAGGCGTGCCGATACGCTTGCACTGGTCGAGCAAGATTAGCGCCTGGGGCTGGTGACGCTGGTGGGGCGTTGCGCGTGGTTTTCGAACGCAGGCGCCCGCCCTCGATACGGTCGGGGCGGGCGCCTGTCGTGTGATGGAATCGCTTGTTACTCGACTACGATGCCCTCACCGGTGGAGTAAGTTACATGCACGCCGTTGACGGTCATGTCGACGGACTGCACGCTGTAGTGGTTGTGGTACTGCTGGCTGTCGGCGCGGGCGGTCTGGGAAAGGACGGACGTGATCGTTGTGACGAAAACGCAGGAGTCCAGCGTCAGATTCGCAACGTTCTTGTAGGCCTTTACCTGGTTGAAGAAGTCGGCGAACTTGGCGTCGTCCATAGAGACCGTAGCGGGAGAGTCATCCTTCGTAAGGCCCAGGTCGCAGGTGGTGAGGAGCTCGGAAATTGCCATGATGACCTGCTTGGCATTGGTGCGCGCATCGCTCGAGTCGTACGCGGCGACCTCGATGGAGCCCATCTCCTCCACAATCTTTGCGGCCTCGTTGGCGCTCACGCGACCACCGTTGAGGCACTCGGCGCTGGCCGATCCGGGTACGTCCATGGGATAGACGTCGCGGTAGAGCATCATGGAGTCCAGGCCGATGACGAAGACGTTCTCCATCACGCCGCCTTGGTCGAGCACGGGACGGAACGTGCGGTCAATCTTGACGCCGCCGAGCGGGCCCTCCATCGTGGGGTGAATCTTGGTGATGTAGAAAGGCGCAGTCTCGATCTTCGCCATGTACTCAACGGGCTTGCCAAACCAGTCGTCCTCGCCCGCATCGCACGCGGCGTTGTACTCGTTGACGGCGCTCACGAAAGCGTCGACGTCCAGGCCTGCATTCTCGGCTGCCTCCTCGAGGGTGTCGCCGACCCAAACGTCGTCGCCGGCATCGATGAGCCCCTGCATCTGCTCGTCGAGGTCGTCACCCCACTCGTCGGCCATGTCCTTCCAAGCGTCCTTCTGCTGCTGGTAGACGGTGGCGTCGAAAATGGAGTAGCAAATGGTGTGGGGCTGCAGGTGGATGGGCGCCGACTGGGAAATCGTATTGCCCACCTCGAGCGCGCAGGCCTCATCGACGAAGCGCTCGCAGTTCTCGTTGAGCCACAGGAAGGCGCCGCCGAAGCAGAAGGCGCTCCAGAACGGGCCGAAGGTCTCGATGCCGAAGTCATGGCCGATGCGGTTGTACTTCAGGCAGCACACACCGGTGTATTCCGCGGCACCGCCGGCGATGGCCATGTTGATGCCGTCGCCGTAGTGGCCCGGTGTGCCCACGAGTTCAAGCTCGTCGAGGTCGAAGCCGTAACGGACGCAACGCTTGGGGTCGTTGGCGAAGCCGCCGGTAGCCAGGATGACGGCGCGCGCCTTGTAGTTCACGATGTCGCCGAAAGCGTCCTGCGCGTACACGCCGTCAACCTTGCCGTCCTCGTCGTAGGAGAACTCCAAGCCGCGGTTGTTGAGGCGGATGTCAACGCCCTGCTGGCGGGCATACTCGCTCATGAAGGGGATGTAGCCGGCGCCGGCGGCGCCGTTCTTCCACCAGTGGAAGGTGTCTACCTTGCCAGCGGTCGGGCCGATGGGGTAGTTGTCGATGAGACCGGAGAGCACCGCGCCCTTTTCGGTCGCCCACTTGATGTTTTCGGCGGAGGTCTGGATGAGGTCCTTGTAGAAGAGGCCGTTGACGAACCACTGGGGCTTTCCGAGCTCCTCCTGCATGATGATGGACTTCTTGACCTCGATGCTCTGCTCCTTCTGGAACTCAGAGTCAACGGCAAAGGTTCCCTCGACGCCCTGACCGTTGCCGCCCAAGACGGACTGACTTTCAATAAGGATGGTGTTGAGGCCGTTCTCGCCAGCCTGGGCTGCGGCGGCGAGGCCGGCGAAGCCACCGCCAACAATGAGCAGGTCGGAGTAGATGGTCTCGGTCACTGTCGTGGGATCGACGACGATGCCCGAGCAGTTGATGGTCTGGACGTCGGTGTCCGCGGTAGCCTCGCTGGCCGAGGCGCGGGCAACGGGCATGACGATGTTCCCGGCCAAGCCGGTCGCTGCCAAGCCGGCGGCGCTGATGCCAATGAGGTTGCGACGAGAGATGTTTCCAGCAAACATGTTTGGTTCCTTTCCGTTCGACAATGGTCCGCTTCAGGTGCCAAGGTAGTGCGGCCGAAACAAGCGCATGAAAGCCGATATCCACGTGTCGCCGCCTGAGACGATCGCGTTGGGCCATGGCTTGAATCTGGTTCGAACGGTAAGGCATCGCTTTTCCACCTGGGCTCTACGAATGTAGTGAGAATGGCCATTTCGCTATGTCACTACTTAGTAATGATGCTTTTACCTGCTATTATGTTGAGCGTCTTTTGGTGCTGTTGGAAAGTGCACCTGCGCACGGTTCAACGGTCCTTGGGTTTAGATGTGGTGCAGGGTTCATAGGGGGAGATATGACGGCCGGGGATAAGCCCATGTTTCAAGGTTCTGCCTCGCCGCTTGCGATTGCCGGTGCGGCGGCGTTTTGGCTGTGGATGGACCAAGCGGTGTTTACGAGTGTTCTGGCCGGCGAGGCATTCTATGAGACCGCCTTTTCGGTCATGACATTGTGCACGGTCGTGGCCTTGCCCCTCCTTTTCCGTGCCTTTAAATTCGACACGGTGTTTCGGCCTCATAGCGGGGTCGCGACCTGTGTTTGGGGTGCCCTCGGGGTCCTCGGGGGCATCCTGTTGCTTTTCGCGGGCGCCTCTATGGCGCTGGGCGTTCTCGGGGCCGTCATATGCGGGGCTGTTTTCAGTTGGGGCAATTTGCTATGGGGTCGGGTTTGCGTGGCTCAAGGGCACAGTCGCGCCATTGTGCATATTGCAAGCGCCTGGGCGGTGGGCCTTCCATTCAACTTGCTGCTTAACGTGCTTCCCGCTTCCGCCTGCGCGATGTTGACCTGCTCGCTTATTCCGTTGAGCGCTGTCTTGTTTGTCGTGCTTTCTGGTCGCCAAAACGACCCTGCCCTGCGCATCGAGCAAGAGCAACCGCACAAGGTGGATGTCATCAGCCCGAAGGCAATGGTCTTCGGCGTCGATGGCAGGCTGCTCGCGCTCATACTGGCGTTCTGTTGCGTGTTCGGGCTCATGTATGTTCAGCAGCAGATTGGGCCCGGTTCGGTCGGACTTGCCGGGGCGCAGCCTGTTGGGGTGCGCGGCGCATGCTCTCTCGTTTTCCTTGTTGCCTATCTCACGGTTTTTCGCGATCACGTGGGTGTTCTGTTCAAGACGTGTTTCTATGTGCTTGTAGCGGGATTTGTCGTGATGGTCATCGGCTTGTTTGTGCCGACGTTGAGAAATCTCTCTGGCGTTATGGTGTCGGCGGGGTACTGCGGGTTTGACATCCTTGTTTGGACGATGATCGCGTTCCATGCCTACGCTTCGCCCAATCAGCCTGCCAAGACGGTCGCTGTTGCTATGACATGCGAACAGGTGGGTATTTTGCTTGGAATGTTCCTGGGCAAGGCGTTCGGTTTGGCCGAGCTTGATCCGTCGGCAACCTCCATTGTCATGATCGTGCTCGCCATGGTGGCCCTTGCTGTTCTTGTGGCTTATACCGAATACGGCTCGCGTATGTGGAGCCTGCTGATAGAGACGTCTCTTGGCCGAGAGCTCCCCGCTTCGGAAGACGGCGGTGTCCTGGCGCTGGCCGAGCAGTTCGGTCTTACCAAGCGCGAAAAGGAGGTCATCGCGCTCCTTCTTCAGGGTCGATCCATGGGCTATATTGCTGAGAAGACCTTTGTTTCTGAGAACACAATCAAGTCGCATGTGCAGCACGTGTATCGCAAATGCGGGGTGCACTCCAAGCAGGAGCTCATCGACCTCGTTCGCGGGGAATAAACGCCTCTTTAGCATCTTGTGTTCAAGTTGTGGACAACTCAATAGTTTGGGATCTATACTGGACAACGCAGTTCTTTTCTTGCTATATTGAAACCCTCGCAGCGACGCGAGCACATAAGTGGGGTGGTAGCTCAGCTGGTTAGAGCGCCGGCCTGTCACGCCGGAGGTCGCGGGTTCGATCCCCGTCCATCCCGCCACTTGTTACTTTGCGAACACCCGCCTTCTTGGCGGGTGTTTTTGTTTATATCGACAAGTTCATCGTCATCAACATCGTCAAATGCAAAGCAAAGTCGCAGCTCATCGCCTACGACAACGATTTTTTGCACGAACATGTCGATGATGGCCCAAGGGTCTGGGTCGACGGCAAGCGAGTCAAGCCAACCCTCGTAATCCTGCCATGTAATCGTTGAACTTTCCGATTCTTCAGCTTCGCGCAGTTCAATTTCCAATTCAGACTTGTGTTTTTCAAGTGATGAAATGCGCTCCTTAGCGCCTGGTGGCGTAATTCCGCCCTCTATCGCTTTCCAAATATTCTCAAACGCCGAGTCGATTTTACCGATCTCTTTGCGCAGCCGTTCGATTTCCTCGGCGCGCGCATCCTGCTCGGCGCCCTCTTCCTCTCGATATTCCTCCCAAGCCTCCTTGAGCCTTGCCCGTGTGGCAGGCTTTGCGAGCGAGTCAAGGATTGCGTCGCACACGGCTTCCTCCACCACATCACGGCGGAATGTCCTGCGACATCCGGGGCACTTGTAATAGGTGTATACCTTGCCGCTTTTGCCCGTGCCGCTTGTGCCTACGTAAGCGCGGCCACAGTCGCCGCATGCCATCTTGCCGGACAATGGCGCTTCCTCTGCGGTATTGATTCTGCGGTGCGAGCGGTATTTCGAGTTTAAGGCGCTCTCTATCCTCTCCTGCTCCTCGCGCGACCAAAGCGCGGGCATGCCGCCCTCTATACGGTGCCCTGCGTAGTCGTAGACGCCGCAGTTCTGCTCGCGGCGCAACAGGCGGTCGACCGTTGAGAAGCTGAAGGGATTGCCGCGCCACGTGCGCTCTGCGGGGAACGCAGCCGCAATCTCTGCAACGGTGCGACCAGTGAGGAGCATGTCCTTCATCTTGCGCAGCACTTCGGCCTCGTGCTCGTTGATCTGGTAGTAGCCATCTACGATGTCCCACCCGTAGCGCACCTGCCCATTGGCCATGCCGCGCTCGGCGTTCTTCTGGATACCGTCGCGCACGCGCTCGGCGTTGAGGGCGCTTTCGTACTCGGCAAGTACCTCAAGCATCCCGAGCTGCAGCACGCGCGTGGAGCCGCCTCCGAGTGACTCTCCGGCATAGAGGATCTCTACGCCCGACTTGCGTAGCATGATGCGGGCAAGCGCCATCTCGTCTCTATTGCGCATGATGCGCGTAACCTTGTAGATCACCACATAGTCGAAGATGCCAGCTTTGGCGTCTTCCATCATGCTCTGGAAGCCCTCACGGTCGGTATTGGTGCCCGTGTGCGCGTAGTCTGTGTAGACCCTCACCACATCCAGGGCGTTCTCTTCGCAATAGGCGCGAGACTTCTCCACCTGGATCTCGATAGACTCCGAGCGCTGGTTGTGGCTTGAGAATCGCGCGTAAATCGCTGCCCTGTTCCTGTTTTGCATGGTATGATGCACCCGCTTTCCTATTCTGGTGGGAAGCTTTGCCCCGCACGTGTCGTGATGGATGACGTGCGGGGCGCTTTGTATTCTTTCGGAAATTCCGAAAGAATCAATCGCACTCCACAGCGGTGAAAAAGCCTGTATCGCCGGCTTTCAAATGTCGTTCGTCAGCCTTAACGCGACGTTCAACTTTCTTTGTATCTTCCTCTGCGGGCAGTTCTTCAGGACGAATGCCACGGTCGACAAGCGTTTTGCGGATGCTGCCATTGTTGCCCATATGCTCATCGCAGATTGGCTTTACGCCCCGCAAGTCCTTTTCAACGACGTTGTGCGCGGTCATCGAATTGGCAAGGTTTTTTGCGGCGATGGCCACATCTGGCAGAAAGTCGGCAAGTGCCGCCTTCTCGGGCACGCCAAGCTTCTTCTTCATTGCGCTCGTGCTGTTGCCGCCGAAGAGCACCGAGTCACCACGTGACTTGATGCGTGCAAAACCCGTGCTGTCAACGTCTCTTTCGAAAGCTACTGCGGCAAGGGCCTTCTCGGATTCTGCCAAGGTTTTGCGTGCGGAAAGGCGTTGCAACTCTCCCATGCGCTGCTCGATGAGATCTTGCTTGTGGGCTGCAATGGCGAAGTAGGACTGGGCGAAAGCAACCTCCTCTTTGCGTGGGTCGCCGTTCATGGCGATGAGGTAGCAGGCATATCGTGTGAGCTTGTAATCGCGCACCGGGCGTTGGGTACCAGCGCCGAGGACAACCATTTTCGTGACCTCACGAAAATGGTTGTCAACTGGTGTTTTGCCAGTCTCGCATGAAATCATTGCGCGTTTAATTGCCTCATGGAAGTTCTCCCAGCGCGCATACCCAAGGTGCCCCATGATTTCTCGGGCATACCAGAACTCTACTCCGTCCTCTGTATGGGCAAGTTCATCGAGTGTTAGTCTGCGTTTTTCAATCTCAGTGCTCTGCATAGTGCTCCGTTTCGTATCTAGTAGACTAATCCGCCTACTTCTTATATTGGCCGCTAATCTTGTTTGGACTCGCCGGCGGCGAGGCGGGCGGTGGTGGCTATGTTCTGTTGCCAGGCCGGGGAGCTTTGGCGGTAGTTATCTACAATCTCGCGCTCCAACCCAGTAAGGTTATCAGCAGAGCCGACTTCCCCTGAGTTTGGGAAGCCACATAAATCATTCGGCGTGCATTTCAGGGCCTCGCAAAGTACAAACGCGTCTTCAAGTTGGATGCCAACCTCACCACGTTCCCACGACGCATACTTACGCTCTTTGATGCCTAAATAGTCGGCAAACTCCTTTTGTGTTGCGAAACCCGCAGCCTTGCGTAGTTCCTTCAACCTTAATTGGTACCCCATCCGTCCTCCTTATGTTGCTTCAACTATTAGTCTACGTGATTCACGTACATTAATCAAGAAAATACGTAATTTGTGCTTGCATAGAACGTGATATACGTATATGATGTTAATCAATCAACATGAATCACGTTGATTTTTTTGGTTCTTTTACCTAGTAAAAGAATACGTGCATTGTTGACTTTCGTCACCAATGCACGACATGTCCTCAATGGAAGGGGGTGGATTTCATGACTGAACTGAGGCTTGCGTTTGCGGATAACTTGCGCACGCGTCGCACGAGAAAGCACTGGTCGCGCCAACAGTTGGCGGCAGCATCCGGCGTTAGTGTCGGCGCTATTGAGAAATACGAGAGGTGCCTCTGCTCTCCGATTTTGGAGAACGTAGCCAAGCTCTCCAACGCCCTCGGCTGCACACCGAACGATCTCTGTGTTTTCCCGGAGTTCAAGTAAACACCATCACTGTTCAATAACCCGCGCATGTTAGGTGCCACCGGGGAAATTCCGTCGCGCAAGGCCGCAGGCGGGGAGCGTCACCTGAAGAATATCCCGGCTTAGCTCAGTGGACAGAGCGCCCGCCTCCTAAGCGGGCTGTCGCAGGTTCGAGTCCTGCAGCCGGGGCCATGGTTCCCCTTTTCACCTGCGTCCCCGGCGGGGCGGGCGGGCACTTCGGGAG
>ERZ1034980.1774-NODE-1774-length-12450-cov-19.629528_pt1 | contig 12450 bp, 14 predicted proteins | sample MGYA00520622_ERZ1034980 | MGnify/ENA primary metagenome ERZ1034980 (study PRJEB33766, sample SAMN09781791) | gut metagenome | biome: gut microbiome | host: Homo sapiens | place: Madagascar | study: EMG produced TPA metagenomics assembly of the PRJNA485056 data... | reverse complement strand
AACTTTGTACGCTTTTCGATATGGAACAAACACTAGCTAGAGCAAAAACAGGATTCAATTGAGGATAGAGCAAATCGTATTAGCTTATAATTTAAGATATTTTGAATTAACTAGTACCAGCCACTCCTCATAAATTACGCCATACAGGAGCAACACTTGCTAAAAAAGCTGGTCGTTCCATCGAAGAGATTTCAGAAGCACTTACTCATAGTGACATCCAAATAACGAAGACTTATGTCAATACTACTGAAACAGTAAATCAAACAGCAGGAGAAATATCCTTTAGAAGTCTCAAAAAGCAATAGGGTGAACTTGGGGGAATTTTGGTGGAAACTTTTAATTTTTGGACAAAAAAAGACATCCAAGATAAAAATCTTGAATGCCTGTAAACGTTGATATAATCGTATTGATTAACGTTTACTAAATTGTGAAGCTTTACGAGCTTTCTTAAGACCTGGTTTCTTACGTTCGACCATACGTGCATCACGTGTGAGAAGACCAGCGCGTTTCAATGAATCGCGGAAGTCTGGGTCTACTTGAAGCAATGCGCGAGCGATACCGTGACGGATCGCACCTGATTGACCAGCGTATCCACCACCTACAACGTTAACGTGTACGTCGTATGAACCTTCAGTTGAAGTAACTGCGAAAGGTTGGTTGATAACGAGACGAAGGTCTGCGTGTGGGATGTATTCTTCTACATCTTTTTTGTTTACAGTGATTTTACCTGTACCTGGTACCAAACGAACGCGTGCAACAGCGTTTTTACGACGACCAGTACCTGTGTATTGTGCTTGTGCCATTTAGATAATACTCCTTTCTCTCTTAGATAAGACCTGTAATGTCAAGTACTTCTGGTTGTTGTGCAGCGTGTGTGTGCTCTGAACCAACGAATACTTTCAATTTCATACCTTGTGCGCGTCCAAGAGTATTGTGTGGAAGCATACCTTTAACTGATTTTTCAATCAAGCGAACAGCGTTTTTAGAACGCAATTCACCAGCTGTGATTGATTTCAAACCACCTGGGTACAATGAGTGAGTATAGTAAACTTTATCAGTTGCTTTTTTACCAGTCAATTTAACTTTTTCAGCATTGATAACGATAACGAAGTCACCTGTATCAGTGTGTGGTGTGAATGTTGGTTTGTTTTTTCCGCGAAGTACGCTAGCAACTACTGCAGAAAGACGTCCAAGAGGTACATCTGTTGCGTCAACAACGTACCATTTACGTTCAACTTGGCCTGGTTTAGCCATGAATGTTGTTTTGTTCATGATTTCTCCTATACGAATTCGTAATATTTGTTTACAAGGGTGATGGGTGTTCCGTCCCATCGAAGGTATTTGGAAGGTTCCGGGGCCTTTCAAATGGGGTAAACAATACCGTTTATTATAATACCAAAAAAACAGGCTCTCCGTCAAGTGATTTAAACCTGTTTTCCGTTTTATTTCCCATAAAATCATTGACTTAAGTAGGTATTCGCTTCCAGCTACTAACTATCTAAACTAACTAGGAAATTTCTTAGCGTGCTTGATTCCCAACGGTGAAGACAGCTAGGGTTCCTGGTCCTACGTGGCTTGTGATGACTGGTCCCAATGGGAGTACAATGACCTTGTCTATACCATCCTTAGCCAACAGCTGTTCTTTAAGAGATTCTGCTGCCTCTGGGTCTTCGGCATGAGCAACCAAGGCTGTTGTATGGTCTAAATCTTGGCTGGCTTGATTGAACATTTCTTTCATACCTTTTTTGCGACCACGTGTTTTAGATAAAGGCACGAGCTTGCCCTCAGTATCCAACCATAAAAGAGGTTTGATGTTAGCTAGACTTCCGATAATAGCAGAGCTTTTTGACAAACGCCCGCCACGCATCAAATGATACAAATCATCAACTAGGAAGTAGGTCCGCAGACGTGGCACAACATCCTCTAACAGAGCTTTGGCTTCATCCAGAGACTTGCCTGCATCACGCGCTTCAACCGCCAACATGGCTAAGTAGCCTTCTCCCAAGCTGGCAGCCAAGGTATCAATAACCTCAATTCTTGCGTCTGGGTATTTTTCCAAAATCATCTCACGCGCAATCGTGGCACTCTGATATGTCCCTGAAAGAACAGATGAAAAGGCTAGGTATAAGATTGGTGTGCCTTCTTTGGCATAGGCTGAAAATGCCTCTTCAAACTGACCGACGTTCACCTGGCTGGTTGTTGGTTTAGCGCCAGCCTGCATTTTTTCAATTAAGAAAGAATTGGTGATGCGGTCTGGTCCGACTGTTTTATAGGCTTGTCCATCCATTTCGATGCTTAATCCAAGCAAGCCCACTTGATTATCAATGGCCCACTGCTCGTCTAAATCTGCTGTTGAATCCGTAAAAATTTTAAAAGACATATTGATCCTCTGTGTTAAAGTATTTTGATTGTCAAAGTAATTTTACTTATTATACCAAAAAAATCCGCCAGTGGCGAATTTTCTTTAAAGATCTTTTAAAAGATTTTGTAGTTTTCCTAGCTGGTCATCATTCCAGGGACGTAATTTAGGCGTGGCTAAATCAATCTGGCTGGACATCCTATCCAAGTCAGACTTAACTGTGTTGACACGTTGTTCCAACTCACGAGCAGACACACGAAGGGCACCTTGAGAAAAAACAGTCCACTGCTCGTTCAAATCGCTGGTTGCCACAGAAACGAGATTGAGTGCTGACTGATTGAGCTCTGCTGCCGTTCGTTCGATATAAGAATCCGCAGTCTCATCTTCTTCGGTAAAGACGACTGAAATTTTGTACTGGTCATAGCGCTGACGAACACCTGGCACATACTGGGCGTCAAAGACGACTACAATATCAAGGTGTTCAAAGTGGGCGTAGTGGTTGAGTTTTCGGAGCAATAGCTCACGCGCTTCATCCAGACGATTGGTTTTAAAGAGTTGACGGGTCTCTTGCCAGAAAGCAATCATATTGTAGCCGTCAACTAAGAGAATGTTATGTTTTTTCATGATTGGCTTTCCTTAATCAATAATTAGAGACGATTCCTGAAGACTTCGTACATAAGAATGGCTGCTGCAACACTAGCATTTAGGCTTTGGACATGTCCGTTCATTGGGATGGTAATCATCTCGTCCACTTGTTTTTTGATGTTTTGGGAAACGCCTTTGCCTTCGTTGCCGATGATAAGGGCTAGTTTGCCTGCTGTGTTCCATTTGTTGGACGGTGTGCCGTTCATATCAGTACCAAATACCCAGAAACCTGCTTTTTTAAGTTTATCAAGGGTTTGGCTGAGGTTGGTCACACGGGCGATAGGGACATGTTCAATAGCGCCAGTTGATGTTTTTGCTACCACCGGAGTCACGCCTACTGCGCGATGTTTAGGGATGATAATCCCGGTCACATTGGTCGCGTCAGCGGTACGGAGGATAGAACCGAGATTATGTGGATCCGTCAGACCGTCCAAAATGAGAATAAGAGGATTGTCTTCCTGCTCTGCTTTTGCCAAAATGGCTGAGAAATCAGCATAGGCAAACTCTGAAACGCGAAGAACAAAACCTTGATGAACACCTCCTTCTGTCATCTCATTGAGGGTCTTTTTAGGGGTCCAAGAAATCGAAACTTTCTTCTCCGCCGCTAGCGCTTTAATCTTATCGACATTTTTCCCGCGAAGGTCGTCTTGGAGGTAAAGTTTGTTACCGGTATTAGCCTGAAGGCTTTCTGTGACGGCGTGGTAGCCGTATACGATGTCATTATTTTCCATAGTTTTATTATAGCATAGAAATACCAAAAAGAAGCTAGACGTCTAGCCTAACTTCTCAAATGTCAACCTTCTCTGTGTTTGTTGTTGTAGAAATGATTAGCAAGCAAACCCGCTAAGCCAAAGGTCACCCAACCGAGGACGGTCATGGCAACACTATTTTCACTAGAAGTTTTTGGCAAAACGTTCTTTTGTTGTCGAGCAGGTCGTGTTGGCGTTGTTGCTTGGCTTGTCTTAGCACTTGAACTTGCTGAAGTCGTTTGATTAGTCTTAGGAGCAACGTAGGCTGTCTTATGGAAAACGTTAACTTTACGATGTTCAAAGACAGTTGTTTCATTGTAATCAGGGAAAACAGAAACGTGATAAGTACCGACAGGAAGGTTCTTCAAGCTAAACCAAGCAGTGAAGAATTTATTACCCTTAGGCATAGTATAAACGAAGCTTGATAGCAATTTCAAGTTGTCATCAGTCAATTTAACCAAGATTTTAGTGTCTTTAGACATGGCTTGGTCAAATGTGACGGGCACATCAACTGCTGAGTTGTCTGAACGAATTTGAGCAGATATGCCTGTTATGGTACGGTTTTCATAAGTTGGTTGTGTCGTCGTGTCAGTTGTCTTAGTTATTTCTGTTTGTTTTTGACCTTCCTTAGGCGTTTCAGTTGCCGTTGCTTCGCTTGATGGTTTTGTTTCTGTCTTGGTTTCATCGGTCTTAGCGGCAACTGGTTTGGTATAGGTAAAGGTTTGCGTCATAGGGTCAATCTTAGCGTCAGCCATTTCTGGTTCAACTGAGACAAGATAGAGACCTTCTGGACGATTCGTTAAGTCAAACCAAGCGGTAAAGCTAGAACTGCCTGTTGTCATTTTATGAGTAAGGCTATCAACTTTATTACCGCTAGTGTCAGACAAAGTAACTGTCATCGGAGTCGCTTCTTTAACGGGTGCTGACAAGCTCATAGCAATGTCAACAATAGACTTGCTATCACGTTGTTTGATAGTCAAGTTAGACACTTGTGTCATTACTGTTGTTGGCGCTGATGTCGTGTCTTCTGCACGAACAGCTTGTACTAGTGATAAACTTGCAAGTGTTAGAACTGCAACAGATGCGTATAAAAATTGACGTGTCCTCATGACCTAAAACCTCCTATCATGATCTCTTTTCAATTATATTATAGCACTTGAAGTAACCGTTTCCAACCAAAAAACTGTCGCTTTTTTGTAACAAAAATGTCACAAAAAATTAAAAAGAGAACTAGCCGTCTGCTAATTCTCCTCAACTATTTTAATGCAGTAATCAATCAATTCTTCCAGGCGATCAATCTGCCCAGTCATGTGTAGGTAGCCCATAACCGCCTCAAAACCCGTCGACATCTTGTAGGTCACAATGTCCGTGTTCTTAGCCTTGGTGTGGCTGTTGGCGTTGCGCCCGCGCTTGTAGATGTCTTCTTCTTTTTCGGTCAATAGCTGCGCTTCTCTCATCTTCGTGATGAGCATGGCTTGCGCCTTGGCTGACACATAGCGAGTCGCCATGCGGTGCAGTTGATTAGGCTTAGTCTGTCCTTGAAAGATTAGGTGTTGCCGAATGTAAGTGGAATAGATGGCATCCCCTTCAAAAGCGAGAGCAATGCCGTTAATAAGATTGACATCAATCACGTGTCCACCTCACACCATCCTTGGTATCCAGCAACTTGATGCCTTGCGTAGCCAATTGGTCACGGATAGCATCCGCCTTGGCGAAATCGCGATTAGCACGCGCAGCTTGGCGTTCTTCGATGAGAGCCTCAATATCCGCATCCAGCACTTCTTCCTTAAAGACGATACCGAAAACCTCAAGTAATTTAGCAAAAGTTTCTTTAACTTCCTGCGTGTAATGACCAGAGTTAATCCATTTAGCCATGTCAAAGAGAACGGTGATGCCGTTGGCTGAGTTGAAATCATCGTCCATAGCAGCCTCAAAGTCTGCAACAAACTTAGCTAGGTCTGTTGTGTCAGCCTCTTCTTGCACAGGAAGAGTGTAAGTGTTTTTGAGGTATTTCAAATTGACCTCGGCATCGTGAACCGCTTTTTCAGTAAAGTTGACTGGTTTACGGTACTGCTGAGTGGCTAGGAAGAAACGAAGCACTTGCCCGTCAACGCTTTTTAGCATATCATGGACGGTCACAAAGTTGCCTAGCGACTTAGACATTTTTTCGTTATCCACATTGACAAAACCGTTGTGCATCCAATAGTTGGCAAATGTCTTGCCTGTTTTAGCTTCTGATTGGGCGATTTCGTTGGTGTGGTGTGGGAATTCCAAATCGGCTCCGCCACCGTGAATATCAATGGTATCGCCTAAGATTTCTGTCGCCATAACCGAACACTCGATGTGCCAACCTGGGCGCCCTTGTCCCCACGGACTTTGCCATGAGACTTCACCTGGTTTAGCGGATTTCCAGAGGGCAAAGTCAAGCGGATTTTCCTTGATATCGCCCTCACCGTCTACACGACCGCTAGCGCCGACCTCAAGGTCTGCAAGAGTTTTGTTAGCAAGTTTGGCATAGTTGTGTGACTTGGCTACGCGGAAATAAACATCGTCGTCAGATTCATAAGCGAAGCCATTGTCCACCAAAGCCTTAACAAAGCTGATAATTTCGTCCATGTAGTCGATGACGCGAGGATTTTTGGTGGCTGGTTTAACGCCTAGGGCCTTGACGTCTTCCATGAAGGCTGCGATGAACTTGTCAGAGAAGCTCTTGGTGTCCATGCCAGCTTCGGCAGCGCCCTTGATAATCTTGTCGTCAACGTCGGTGAAGTTGGAAATGTAGTTGACCTTGTAGCCGCGGTACTCGAAGTAGCGACGAATGGTATCAAAAGCCACGACACTTCGGGCATTTCCGATGTGAATATAGTTGTAAACTGTTGGTCCGCAGACGTACATGTTGACCTGCCCCTCATTGAGGGGAACAAAATCGCGCAGACTACGAGTCATGGTATCGTAAATTTTAATCATATAGTTTTACTTCTTTCGATTGTCTAAGTAGATGTATAAAGCCCATACAACAGCCACTAGTAACCATAGCCAGCCAGATAATAAATGCCCGTCTAAAAAATTCCAGACACTTAGAATTAGACTAAGGATAAGCGTTGCACAGCGAATGGTAGTTTGAGAAAGCCATTTTTTCATTGCTTAGCTCTCCTAAAGGTCACAAATTTATAACAGCGATAACACCAGTAGATAATGCCTAGCGCAAGAACAACATAAGTCGCCTCTTGTCTGCCTGCAATCCATAGTTGCAAGGACGCAAGCAACCAAACCAAGGTCAGCGTCACTTGGGTCACGATTAGTAAATAATTTTTCATCTTAAACAGCCTTTATCATAATTTATAGTTTATACTCATAACTGATTTTTGATATTTTCTTCGCTTCTTAGTTTCCTATCTCAGACCTCTAATAGTCTCCCAGACTGTTAGAGCATTCCTAATCTTCGAGTCTCTTCGCTTTTTTATTTCTAGGATCAGGCAGAAAATGCCACTGAGAATTCCACTACGGCGAAAATATCAGGTTTGGCTCACTTCGTTCGCCCTCATCAATTAGCCCTATTATACCATAAAGCCCACCCCACTCCAAATAAGGCCTAGAGGGGAGATAATGGGACTTATCCATGGTTGATTGCTGGGTTTTACTCGTCAGAATGGAGAGTGGGACAGAAATCGGTAAGACGAAGTCTTCGATTTTCCCTCACGTCTTTATTTCTCGGTTTGGGCTGAAACAGTCTCTCCCCAGACTGTTTCACTCCCACCCCCGCACAGTTGAGTAAGTCTCTAAGTGCTGATTTATCAGTACTTAGATGCCACTCAACCACTGTGACTCACAATTTCCCCACAGGGAGATAAAATTCCATGGTAGCTGATGTCTTTTAGCTTCTAGGAAGATGGGGGACGGACGGAAATGCTCTGCCTAGCATTCCGAAGAAGTCGACGGCGGGTGGCGCTGACTGACCCGCTTTATACCACAAAGCAATCCTACAAAAGTAGCCCGCACCAGCCACCTAATCCGCCAACCCGCTCGCAATCATGAGCGCAATGTCAAAGAAGACCATAACATCCAGCGTCCGTTCCTCGTGGCGGGTATCCCAGACCTCCTTATGATGATTCACATAGTCAGCTGTGTAGAAAAACTGGTAAACTTTGGCTTGCCTAAATTGTGCCCAAGCCATGATGGCTGATGCCTCCATATCCACCACAGTCGCGCCCGCAGCCAAGCGCCGCTTTACCTTAGCAGCTGTCTCGCGGTAAAAAGCATCAGTCGTCCAGCTCTTAGCCCTGATGTGCTCAATTCCATGACGGTCTAAGATGTCTTCCATGGTCAATAGCAGAGCTGGGTCGTAGCTTATCTCATCGCTAGCTACTGCATAGTGATAACTGACACCCTCATCACGCAGGGCTGTCGCTGGCAAGATAATCTTGTCTGCCTGGATGGATTTATCCAGCACACCGCAGGAACCAACTATGATAAAGTTTTTAAAGCCCTTGGCTTTCAATTCTTCCAGTTGTCCAACAGCCATAGGAGCCCCAATCGTCGCCGTCATAACAGCAACCTTACATTCCTCATTTTCATAAATGTACCAAGGATGTTTGCCATTGAGGCTAGACAGATGACCGCCTTCATAGACCCCTCGCAGCCACTTCACGCGATTGACAATTTCCCCATCAAAAGAATAAATCATGGTATCACAGAATAAGGCTCAATGACCGCCCTCGTATCTTCAAATTCATTTAATAGCATGATTAGCCCTCGCAATTTTAAAATTAAGACTTATTTTACCAAAATATCGGCTAAAAAAGAATCCTGCTACCACAAATGGATAGCAGAATTTCTCTATAAATTCGACGAATGAAAACTAGCGTCACGCATTTTTTCCAGCTTTGAGGTGTAGTACCTAGTGTCACGCTCCTCTTCAATCTGGTGAATGACCAGGTCGTCTTTCTTGCCGTGGACACGGACAACCTTGGCTGGGATACCGACAACGGTCACATCTGCTGGGACATCCGCAACCACAACCGCGGCTGCTCCCACCTTGGCATTTTTCCCAATCTCGATAGGACCGATGACCTGTGCGTGGGCAGATACCAAGGCACCTTCACGCACAGTCGGATGGCGTTTGCCGACGTCTTTACCAGTACCACCGAGGGTCACGCCATGATAGAGCATGACCCCTTTTTCAACAACAGCGGTCTCACCGATGACCAGACCTGAACCGTGGTCGATGAAAACACCGCTGGCAATTTGGGCGCCGGGATGGATTTCAATTTGTGTCCAGAAGCGCCAGAATTGACTGTGCATGCGCGCCAGCAATTTAAAACCGTGTCGCCATAAAAAATGCGAAATGCGATGCGCTGCTAGGGCTTTAATCCCTGGGTAAGTGAGAACAACCTCCAGCGAGGTTCGGGCTGCTGGATCCTGTTCCTTAACAATAGCAATACTTTCTTTCCACCAACCCATAAGCACCTACTCGCTATCTACATCTGACCAATCGACGAGAATTTGTTGGTCATCAAATGGGTCAATGGCCACACCAAAGGTTTCGTCAAGGTCATTTTCACCATTGCGTGGTTTGTAAATGTCGTCAATAGTCCAAGTCAAGACAACACCTTGCGCCTTGCGGAAGGCACCACCGAAGTGTTCTTGGTTGTACCATTTGGCAAAGCTTTGAAGGTTTGAGAAGGCTGGCACATAGCTCTTGCCTTCTGGTGTTGACATGGTTGGGAACATACGGTCAAAACTTTGGTCATCGCGTGGGTGAACAAAGGCAGGAACCAAGTAAATCTTGTCCATGGTATCAGCTTCCAAATTTTCCTCGCTCATGAGCGCGTTCAAAACAGCTGTATAATTGTTCATGAATTGCACAAAATCATTGTTATGGAAAATGGTTGAATTGCCGAAATCACCATCTTTTTTCAAATTGTAAACCAAGCCTGACAAGCCATTGACAATGGATTCGTCAAGAACATCAAGGCTTGAACGTTCTTCCCAAGTATGATCTTTAGCGCTAGCCTGATCTTTGCAGAATTGATCCCAGTCTGCTGGGCTAGTAAAGACTGGAACAACACGCTGGCCGTCAATTTCAAGGGCATAAGGGTCACGGCTGGCCATGACTGGAAATTGATGCAAGGCATTGACTAGAGCAATACCGTCTAAAAAGTTGTCAGGTGCATTGATAAAGGCACGAAGACGTAGATCAAGTTCATTTGTTGTCATGTGATTCTCCTTTCTTAGCTGGTCGTGGGAGGAGGGCTTTCATTGAGGCATCAACGCGTCCTTTTTCATCGATTTTAATAACCTTAACATCCACTTCTTCACCCACTTCTAGGACATCTGCGACATTAGCTGTGCGGGTCCAAGCGATTTCTGAAATGTGAACAAGGGCATCAATCTTGTCAAAGAGGTTGACAAAGGCACCGAATTTTTCGATACGAACAACCTTGGCATGGTAAACTTCACCGACTTTAGCTTCACGGACAAGACCTGCAATGATTTCTTTGGCACGGTCGATAGCTGCTTGGTCACTTGAGAAGATTGAGACATTTCCTTCTTCATCGATGTCAATTTTGACACCTGTTTCAGCAATGATTTTATCGATAGTTTCGCCACCTTTACCGATGACAATTTTAATCTTGTCAACGTCAATCTTAATCATGTCAATCTTAGGAGCTGTCGGTGCCAAGTTTGGTCGTGGCGCAGCAATTGTTCCCTCAAGAACATCCAAAATCTCAAAACGAGCTTTCTTAGCTTGCGCAAGAGCTTCTTCCAAGATTTGAGGGGTAATCCCTTCAATCTTGATATCCATTTGGAGGGCTGTGATACCATCGCGAGTACCAGCAACCTTGAAGTCCATGTCACCAAAGTGGTCTTCAAGCCCTTGAATATCTGTGAGGACAGTGTAGTTAGTGCCGTCTGAGATAAGACCCATGGCAATACCAGCTACCGGTGCCTTGATTGGCACACCACCAGCCATAAGGGCAAGGGTTCCCGCACAGATTGAAGCTTGAGATGATGAACCGTTTGATTCCAAGACTTCGGCTACCAAACGGATAGCGTATGGGAATTCTTCCAAACTTGGAAGAACCTGAGCGAGGGCACGTTCACCAAGAGCCCCGTGACCAATTTCGCGACGACCTGGCGCACCGTAACGACCGGTTTCACCAACTGAGAATTGTGGAAAGTTGTAGTGATGCATGAAGCGTTTTTTGTATTCGTCATGAAGACCATCAACAATTTGCGTCTCACCCATAGGAGCCAAAGTCAATACTGACAATGCTTGGGTTTGACCACGTGTAAAGAGACCTGAACCGTGCACTTTTGGCAAGAAATCAATCTCCGCATCCAAAGGACGGATTTCGTCAACCTTACGACCATCAGGACGAACCTTGTCTTCTGTGATGAGACGGCGCACTTCAGCGTGTTCCATTTGCTCAAGGATTTCAGCCACGTCGCGCATGATGCGGTCATGTTCTTCATCCTCAGCGTAGCGTTCTTCATATTCAGCCGTCACGCGCTCTTTGACCGCTTCTGTCGCAGCTTCACGCGCTTTTTTCTCCTCCACTTGCACCGCTCTTTGGAGGTCGGCATTGTAGGCTGCGATGATTTCAGCTTGGAGGTCAGCGTCCACATGAAGGAGCTCAACTTCCGCTTTTTCTTTTCCGACAGCAGCGACGATTTTTTCTTGGAAGGCAATGAGCTGGCGCACCGCTTCATGTCCTTTAAGAAGGGCTTCTAACATGACATCTTCTGACAATTCTTTTGCTCCAGACTCAACCATGTTAATAGCTTCTTTAGTCCCCGCAACAGTCAATTCAAGAGCTGACGCTTCTTGCTGATCAGCCGTTGGATTGATGATGAATTCCCCATCAATGTAAGCCACCTGAACCCCAGCGATTGGACCGTTGAAAGGAATATCTGAGATAGAAAGCGCAAGCGAACTACCAAACATAGCTGCCATCGGAGCGCTAGCATCTTCATCATAAGAAAGCACCGTGTTAATGACTTGAACTTCATTTCGGAAACCTTCCGCAAACATAGGACGGATTGGGCGATCAATCAAACGCGCTGTCAAGGTTGCATCCGTTGACGGACGACCTTCACGCTTGTTAAAGCCACCTGGGAATTTACCAGCCGCATACATTTTTTCTTCGTAGTTGACTTGCAGTGGGAAAAAGTCACCAGTTGACATCTTTTTAGACATGACTGCTGCTGTGAGGACGGTTGATTCACCGTATCGGATAACCGCTGCGCCATTAGCCTGCTTAGCCACCTGACCAATTTCAACAACAAGCGGTTTGCCTGCAAAAGTTGTTTCAAAAACTTGTTTTGTCATAAGATTCTCCAAATTCATTATGCTTACGTGTTTTTCTACAAAGGTCAATCTAGCAACCTGCTAAATTCAGCTTTGTATAAAACCCACGTATAAGGTCTATTTTATCATATTTTAGACAAATAAAAAACGCTCAGCCATCTTGGTTGAGCGAATAAATGTAATCGATTTTATCAGAATCAAGTCGTTGTCTATGAACATTAAGCTAATTCTGTAAGAATCACCCCGTTGTTCATAAACATTGAACCAATTCCGCGAGAATCAAGCCGTTGTTTATATACAATGGAGTGATGTGTTGTGGATTATTTTAAACCGGCTCTATAATTTCTGTAGTGGGTAAAACCACTGTAGAGATTATAGAGCTTTTT
>ERZ1034980.1767-NODE-1767-length-12485-cov-3.936122_pt1 | contig 12485 bp, 9 predicted proteins | sample MGYA00520622_ERZ1034980 | MGnify/ENA primary metagenome ERZ1034980 (study PRJEB33766, sample SAMN09781791) | gut metagenome | biome: gut microbiome | host: Homo sapiens | place: Madagascar | study: EMG produced TPA metagenomics assembly of the PRJNA485056 data... | reverse complement strand
AAGGCCCTTAACGAGGGCATGGATAAAAAAGCCAAAGAGGCTACAAAGGATGTCCGCGGAGAGAACGACGGGCACAGGGAAACTCTTAAGACATATGTCAGGAACCATAAGCTTCCTCCTGTATTTAAGAGCAGGCTCTATTACGCCCTGTTCTGCCCGGGGATCATCGGATATGTGATACTTGCGGCGCTGTTCTGTATCATAATGGGCATTTCCGGCGCCATGATAACAAGGAGCGCAGCCGCATCGGCAAGCATAGCTCCATGGGTATTTACGGGTGTCATAGCCATAGTTCTGGCGTTTGCCTACATTATCATATGGGCCAACACCAGGATAAGATACAGGGATGAGATAAAAAGCTGCTTAAATATAATAAAGAGCATCCGCAAAAACGAGAAGCAGGCCAGGAAGATCGAGCGCAGCATAAAGAAAGCCGGAGACGATGATTCCTATGATCTGCATGAGTACGACGAGGCCTTAAAGGAAAAGCAGACAAAGCTCGAGGAGGCCGAAGAGGCCAGGAAGCAGGCTCTGCTCAAGTTTGATGAGGATACGGCTCTTAAGCTTAAGGAAGAGATAGAGGCGCGCCACGCTGAGGAAAAAACTTCCCTTAAGGACAGGCTCTCTGCAAATGAGGCTGAGATAAACAGCGCTAAGGAGCGGATAAGGGCTTCGGAAAATGAGATCAATTCAAGGTTCATATCCTATGTGGGAGCCGCAAACATAGATCATGACAGGATAGCCGCCATGATAAAGCTTATAGATGAAGGCACCGCGGGTACGGTTTCCGAAGCTGTGGCAAAGCTTGATGAAAAATAACAGATAAATAAAGATATAAAAAGAGGAATATTTGAAAATGGAAAAATTAGTAACCGTCAGTGAGTTATTTAAAAGTCCGGATAAATTTATCGGACAGGATATAAAGGTAGGGGGATGGGTAAGGTCCGTAAGGGATTCCAAGACTTTCGGATTTATTGTGCTCAACGATGGCAGCTCGTTCAACACCCTGCAGGTAGTTTATCACGATAAGATGCCTAACTTTGCCGAGGTGTCAAAGCTGAACGTGGGATCCTCCATAATAGTTTCCGGAAAATTAGTGGCCACCCCTGAGGCAAAACAGCCGTTTGAGATACAGGCGGAGAGTGTTGATATAGAGGGAAGCTCCACACCGGATTATCCTCTGCAGAAAAAGAGGCATACCCTTGAGTATTTAAGGACCATGCCGCACTTAAGGCCGAGGACCAATACATTCATGGCAGTATTCAGGGTCAGGTCAGTGCTTGCCTACGCCATCCATAAATTCTACCAGGAGAGGGGCTTCGTGTATGTAAATACTCCTCTCATTACGGCCTCTGACTGTGAGGGAGCAGGCGAGATGTTCCAGGTGACCACTCTCGATATGGACAGGCTCGCAAAGGGAGCTCCGGGAGAGGTGGACTACACAAAGGACTTCTTTGGAAAGCCTTCCTTCCTTACGGTTTCAGGACAGCTCAACGGAGAGACCTACATGGAGGCCTTCAGGAACATTTATACCTTCGGACCTACCTTCAGGGCGGAAAATTCCAACACCACGAGACACGCCGCGGAGTTCTGGATGATAGAGCCGGAGATGGCTTTTGCGGATCTTGACGACCTTTTGGAGGTGGAGGAGAGCATGTTCAAGTACATCATAAACTATGTACTTGAAAACGCTCCGGAGGAGATGAAGTTCTTTGACAGCTTTGTGGAAAAAGGACTTATCGACAGACTGACAGCAATAGTCGAGAGCGATTTTGGAAGGATCACCTACACTGAGGCCGTAGAGATCCTTAAGGAGCATAATGACAGATTTGAAAATAAAGTAGAGTGGGGCGATGATCTGCAGACGGAGCATGAGAGATTCCTTACGGAGCAGATATTCAAAAAGCCGCTTTTCGTTACTGATTATCCAAAGGATATCAAGGCTTTCTATATGAAGCTCAACGAGGACGGAAAGACCGTGGCCGCCGCTGACTGTCTTGTGCCGGGAGTGGGCGAGATCATGGGAGGCTCGCAGCGTGAAGAGGATTATGATAAGCTCTTAAAGCGCATGAATGAGCTTGGACTCGATCCTGAGGCCTACGGTTTCTATCTTGACTTAAGGAAATACGGATCCGTCAGACATTCCGGCTTCGGCCTTGGCTTTGAAAGGGCCGTGATGTATATAACGGGAATGCAGAACATCAGGGACGTCATACCGTTCCCTCGTACTGCGGGAAGCTGTGAGCTCTGATACATAAAACCATGCCTCCTTTAACGGATGTTTCCGTTGGGAGGCTTTTCGGGTTAAAGGGAAGTTTTACGATGAAATTTATCCATTTAAGCGACATTTGCATAGGGAGCAGCTCGGAGAGCGGGATGCGCTGGGAAGGCGAAAGGCGAAGAGAGCTCGTGGAAAGCCTTAAGGCTGTTATGGCAAGGGCTGAGGAGGAGCGTGTTGAGCTTATTATGATAACCGGAGGCCTGTTTTCACACGTGCCTGTATCTGAGGAGCTTAAGGAAGCTGCAGATATATTTATGGCTCACGGAGGGATAGAGATCGTTATAACGGCAGGCCTGACCGATGCAGTCTCCTTAAGCAGTCCGGTAAAAAGCATGCAGTGGCCTGAAAACGTGCACTATGTGTCGGAGGAGGGCGTTAACAGGATAGTCCTGGAAAAGCTTCATACCGAGATCTATGCGGCTTCGGTGGTACGGATTCCGGTGCTTGTGGAGCCGGAAAATGAAGAGGAAAAAGGACCGGAGATCCTGCCCTTCAGAGAAATGACGGAGGAAGAAAAGCATATGAGGGCAGGGGCGGAATATACCGAAAAGATATCTGTTCCTGACCCGGAAGCCTTTATTAAGGCAGCGGCCTCGGATGAGGACCGGGAAGCCATACGCATTGCCATGATCACCTTTGCGGACAGATCAGGGCTCGATGCCTTTAAGCTTTCTGATTTTTCATATGTGGCCGCGGGAGGGCCGGGAAGCGGGGAAGGCTGTGAGGTCATAAAAGACCTTTTATATATGCCTGGAAGCTTTGAGCCCCAGGACCCTGCTGATACCGGCTCACATGGAGCCATGTCAGGGGAGATAAGCCTTAACACGGGAAGACTTGAAAAGATAGATTTCGTTCCGATGGCCTCGACCTCATATGTAACTCTCAATATCAGGGTCAACAATAAAACCACTGAAAAGGAGCTCTGCGATTCCTTAAGGACAGAGCTTGAAAAGCGCAGGGCTAAAAATATATACAGGCTGAGGGTCACGGGCAAAAGGGATCCGGAGCTTAAACTTAATTTTGAGTCCATCAGAAGGGACTTCCGCATAAGGGAGATAGTGGATGAAACGGAGCCCTGGTATGACTTTGCGGAGTTGTTCAGGGAGCATCCTCAGGACATGATAGGATTTTACATAAGCACCATAATCAACGACAGGAAAGAAATGTCGGATATGGAAAAAAGGGCAATGTTTTACGGGATAGACGCGCTTATAGATACGGCGGACGATAAGGAGAGCTTATGATCATAGCTAAAGCCAGCATTAAGGGCTTCGGAAAGCTTAAGGACCTTGACATTGACATGTCGGGCGGGATCAATATAATAACCGGTCCCAATGAGGCCGGAAAAAGTACTATGCACATGTTTATACGCTCCATGCTGTACGGCGCTCCCCTGAAGAAAAGATCGGGCGAAAGATCAGTTTATGAGAGGATGAGGCCCTGGAAGCATCCGGAGACCTACGGCGGAAGCCTTGAGATAATAAACGGAGGCGGCAGATACCGCATAGAGAGGGATTTTAATAAGGCGCCGGACGATATCAGGGTCTTTGACATTACGGGGCCAGAGGAAAATGAAGTAGCCGATCCGGAAGGATTTATGTCGGAGCTTTTGAAAAACTTAAGCGAGACAGCCTATGTCAATACGGTAAGCTCCGGACAGCTCAAAGCGCGTTCAGGCAGGGAAATGGCTGACGAGATAAGATGCTATGCGGCAAATATGTCGTCAACGGTGAATCCTGGACTTAACGCGGACAGGGCGCTCATGCATCTGAAAGAGGAAAAAAAGCGCCTGGAGCTCCTGCTTGACCATTCTGCGGCAAGGGAATATAACATGACCCTTGGAAGGATCGGGGCCGTTGAGTCGGAGCTTAAGGATCCGTCCATGGCCAACAGGATAAATGAGGTAAAAAAGGCCGGTGAGACGGTCAGGGAAAATGCAGAGCGGACCGCAAGGCTGATAGCTGATAACGAGATAGTGATAAGCGGCTATGAGGAGGGGCTTAAAGCCGGAGGCTTAAGAGACTCCGGGGATGTTGAAGCGCTTAAAAATAAAGCCGAGACTCTGTACAGAGACCTTGAGGATAAGAAAAAGGCAGTTCCCGTATACACGGTTACGGGTATCATCAGCATAATTATCGGCATACTGTGCATAGCCTGCGTTTCGATGGACATATTTGGAGTGATGGACAGGCTCCTTCAGTATACCTATGTGATCATGATCATAGGGGCGGCGGCTTTTGTGTTCGGCATTGCCGTGGAGATCGAGGGCGTTTCCCTCAGAAAGAAAAGAGAGGCCTTAAGCTTCGAATTAAGAGAGCTTATAGCAAGACATACAGGTATCGATAAGGCTGCCGGAGATATCGGGGACGGCATGAAGCTGTTTTTGGAGAAAATAGATTCGTATGCCGGGGAGGCGCTGAAGCTTGGCGACGCCAGGACTAAAAAGGACGGCCTCATAGAAGAGCTTAAAGGCATAAACAGGGAAGAAAGTCTTAAGGCGGATGAGCTTAAGGAACAGTTCGACGTCAGCAAAAAGGCTGAGGACAGGCTTTCAGAACTCGTGGAGCTTAAGCGCAAAGCCTCAATATTAAAGCGGGCAGTGGATAAAAACGAAAAGATAAGGGACGATATCGAAGCGGTAGAGCTTGCGGAGGATATAATAGGGCAGCTTGCGGAAAATATTTCAAAAGCGGCGGGAACATATATCAACAAAGAAGCCGGAAACATGCTTAAGGGATTTACCGGCGGAGCTTACGACAGCTTAAGCGCCGGAAGTAATTATGAGATAAAAGTAAACTCCCCTGACGGAATGATACCGGTGGAGGAGCTGAGCCAGGGCACCATGGATCAGGTATATATGGCGGTAAGGCTGGCAGCGGTGAGATTTATAACCGGAGATTCGGATCAGGTGCCGCTTATACTGGACGACAGCTTTGCAATGTATGATGACGACAGGCTTGAGAAGGCCATCAGGTTCCTTTCGGATAATTTTAAGGGGCAGATGCTTATATTTACCTGCCAGCAGAGGGAAGGGGACATACTTGACAGGGCCGGCATAAGCCACAGGAGCATAGCCCTCAAGGCGTCTTAAAGGAGATCACATGTCAAATACGGATAAATATGACGTAATAATAATAGGAGCGGGACCCTCAGGGATATTCTGCGCCTATGAGCTTAAGGAAAAAAAGCCTGATCTAAGGGTCCTTATCATAGAAAAGGGAAGATCGATAGAGGCCCGCTCATGTCCCAAGAGGCTGACCGGCAGGTGCATGGGATGCAGGCCCTGCAATATCACTACGGGCTTTGCCGGAGCCGGGGCTTTTTCGGATGGAAAGCTCTCGCTTTCTCCTGACGTAGGAGGAAATCTGCCGGAGATCTTAGGTTATGACGAGGCAGGAAAGCTCATACATGAGGCTGATGACATTTATCTTAAATTCGGGGCTGATAAAAATGTATACGGGCTGGATAAGCATAATGAAATAGCGGAGATACGAAAGAGAGCCATCAAGGCAAATCTCAAGCTTGTGGAATGTCCGATAAGGCACCTTGGGACCGAGGAGGGGTATAAGATATATACCCGTATACAGGAGCATCTTAAGGAAAAGGGCGTTGAGATGAAATTCCTCACCATGGTTGAGGATATCATCATAGAGGACAATACTGCCAAAGGAGTTGTGACCGATAAGGGAGAAAGACTTTATGCGGATCATATAGCTGCCGGCATAGGCAGGGAAGGCTCCGACTGGTTCTCACATATCTGCCGCAGCCACGGGATAGAAACAAAGGTCGGTACTGTGGATATAGGAGTAAGGGTCGAGGTCAGGGATGAGGTAATGGAATTCCTTAACAAAAACCTTTACGAGGCAAAGCTGATCTATTACACGCCTACCTTTGACGACAAGGTGCGTACCTTCTGTACCAACCCGTCGGGAGAGGTGGCGACGGAGTATTATGACGACGGCCTTGCCGTAGTGAACGGACACGCCTATAAGTCCCAGGAGATGAAGACGGAAAATACCAACTTCGCCCTGTTGGTATCAAAGAACTTTACCAAGCCCTTCAAGACTCCGATAGAGTACGGAAAGCATGTTGCCGCGCTGTCCAACATGCTCTGCGACGGAAAGATCATGGTGCAGACCTTCGGGGATTTCCTAAGGGGAAGACGCACCACCGAGGAAAGGCTGTGCAGGAATAATATAATACCTACACTTAAGGACGCAGTGCCGGGGGACTTAAGCCTCGTGCTCCCTTACAGGATAATGCTGGATATAAAGGAAATGCTGTTTGCCCTTGATGAGGTATCACCGGGAACTGCTTCGGAAGAAACCTTATTATACGGGGTCGAGGTCAAGTTCTATTCGAACCGGGTCATGGTGGACAGGGACTTTAATACATCGGTAAGGAACCTTAAAGCCATGGGAGACGGAGCCTCCATTACGAGAGGACTGCAGCAGGCGAGTGCCAACGGGCTTTGCGTTGCAAGGAGCATACTTAAGGAATATTGATATAACATGGAAACATATCTTATAGCCGGGCTCGGAAATCCGGATAAAAAATACGAAAATACAAGACATAATGCAGGCTTTAACGCCATAGATCATTTAGCAGAAAAACTTAACATAAGAGTTGAAGAGAAAAAATATAAGGGACTTTCGGGATCCGTTGCAAGGGACGGCAAAAAGCTTATACTTTTAAAGCCCCAGACCTACATGAATCTGTCCGGGGAGTCCGTAAGCATGGCAGCAGACTATTTTAATATACCGCCGGACCATATAATAGTGATCTCTGATGATATAAGCTTTCCCTGCGGAAGGATGCGTATAAGACCAAAGGGTTCAGCCGGAGGGCATAACGGACTGAAAAGCATAATAGCCCTTACGGGCAGCGAGGATTTCCCGAGGATAAGGCTCGGAGTGGGAGAAAAGAAAGCCGGCACAGACCTTGCAGCCCACGTGCTCGGGCGTTTTGACAAAGACTCGGCAAAGATCATGGAGGATGTCTATGATAAGGCGGCTGAGGCGGCGCTGTGCATAATAGATAACGGAGTCACAGAGGCGATGAACCGTTATAACGGCATGGACCTTGCGCCGGAAAAGCCGGAAGAATAAGGACAGTATTTTAAGAAATATCATGTATGATTCACTAAAGACCATAGACAGCTATATCAGTTTAGAGCGGGAGCTTAAGGAAGCTTCCGCTCCTTTGGCTGTAACAGGCTGCATGGATTCACAGAAGATACAGCTGACTGCAAGGCTTTCTGAAGGATACTCATGGGTATTATATATCACTGCGGATGAGCAGACTGCCTCCGGAGCTCTTTCGGAGCTTAATTCATTTTCGGAAAATGTTAGGCAGTATCCGGCAAAGGATCTTCTGTTTTACAGCTCTGACATACAGAGTAAGTATCTGGATAATCAGAGAACGGAGATATTAAGGACTCTGATAGAGGATAAAAAAGGCATAGTAACTGCCTCTGTGGACGCTCTTATGGACAGGATCCCTGCGAGGGAGGCTCTTGAGGATTCGGTTTTAAGGCTATATGAGGGAATGGTCATAGAGGTGAAAAACTTAAGCCGGGCGCTCACCTCTCTGGGCTATGAGAGGCGGCCGTCCGTAGAGGCCATGGGAGAGTTTTCGGTAAGAGGCGGCATAGTCGATATATATCCCATGACCTCGGAAGCACCCTACAGGGTAGAATTTTTTGATGATGAGATAGATACAATCAGGAGCTTTGATACTCTTACCCAGAGATCCGTGGAGCTGATAAAGGAGATCGAGCTTTTTCCGGTGGGAGATAAGCTCCCGGGAGGAGGAAGGCTTAAAGAGGTCTCACTTTTAGATTACTTTGGAAAGGATGCCCTCATCATTCTGGATGATCCGGTAAGGATCAGGGACAGAGCCGCCATGGTCGAAGCGGAATTTGCGGAGAGCATGGAAAACCGCGCCAAAAAGGGTCTGCTTAAGGCTGAAGCTTCCGGAGCCGGAATAAACGCAGCTAAAGATAAAGGCATGGCGGAGACCGGCAGGGAGGCCGCAGAGGAGGGAACGAATCTTTCGGCGGATATATTTTCAGCAGAGCTTATAATGGAAAAGGCGCTGTCCTTAAGGAGCCTGCTTATAGCGGCGCTGGATGAGCCTTTGAGGGATTTTGGAGCAGATAAGAGCTTTCACTTTAATACGGCGGCGGTCGGCCAGTATAAGGACAGCTTCGAGATGCTGATATCCGATATCAGGAATTATCAGAAAAACGGCTACAGGATAACCGTGCTTACGCCATCAAGGACCAGGGCGTCGAGGATAGCCGAGGAGCTGAGAAATTATGATATCAGAGCCTTCTGTCCGGATGAGGGGACGAAAGAGGAGCTTAAGCCAGGAGAGACCGAGGTAGTCCAGGGAAGCCTGAAGCAGGGCTTCATTTACACGGACATAAAATACGTGCTTATGACTGAAGCCGACATGTTCGGCCGCTCAGCCATAAAAAAACGCAGGAAGAAATTCAGCGGAGGTGAAGCCTTAAGCTCGTTAAATGAGCTTAAGCCCGGAGATTATGTGGTGCATGAGAACCACGGCATCGGAATATACAGAGGCCTTGAGCACATAGTAAGGGACGATGTGGGCAAGGACTATATCAAGATAGAGTACGCCGACGGAGGAAATCTCTACCTGCCGGCAACCAAGCTCGATCTGATACAGAAGTACGCCGGAGGAGAAGCTCCTAAGATAAAGCTTAACAAGCTTAACGGAAACGAATGGGCAAAGACGAGGCAGAGGGTGAACCATGCCGTACAGGACATAGCGAAGGACCTTATAAAGCTCTACTCATCGAGGCTTAATTCCACTGGATACAAATACGGACCGGACACGGTATGGCAGACGGAATTTGAGGAGATGTTCCCGTATGAGGAAACGGAGGATCAGCTAAACGCCATAGCCCAGGTCAAGGCGGATATGGAGAGCAGCCATATAATGGACAGGCTCATATGCGGGGACGTGGGATACGGTAAGACCGAGATAGCCATGAGGGCAGCCTTTAAGGCAGTTCAGGAGGGAAAGCAGGCGGCGGTACTGGTGCCTACCACCATACTTGCGCAGCAGCACTATAAGACCTTCAGCGAGAGGCTTGGAAAATTCCCGGTGGAGATCGCCATGATGTCCAGATTCAGGACCAGCGAGCAGAATAAAAAGACGGCCGAAAAATTAAAAAACGGGCAGATAGACATAGTCATAGGTACCCACAGGCTTTTATCAAAGGACGTTTCGTTTAAGGATCTGGGGCTTCTGATCATAGATGAGGAACAGAGGTTCGGGGTAGCCCACAAGGAAAAGATCAAGCAGCTTAAGACAAATGTGGAAGCCCTGTCCCTTACGGCGACGCCGATACCAAGGACGCTGCACATGTCCCTTGCTGGGATCAGGGATCTGTCCATCCTCGAGGAGCCGCCCTTCGACAGGATACCGGTGCAGACTTACGTGCTTGAATATAATGACGAATTCGTAAGGGAGGCCATATCAAGGGAGCTTGCAAGAAAAGGCCAGGTGTTCTATGTATACAACAGGGTCAAGGACATAGCGGAAAAATGCGACCATATAAGAGCCCTCATGCCGGATGCAAGGGTGGAGCTGGCCCACGGCCAGATGAATGAGCGGGAGCTCGAAAATATCATGTCGGACTTCGTGAACGGCGATATAGACGTGCTCGTCGCCACCACCATCGTGGAAACGGGACTGGATATACCTAACGCCAACACCCTTATAATAGACGGAGCGGAGCGTATGGGACTGAGCCAGCTGTATCAGCTCAGGGGCCGTGTCGGACGCTCCAACCGTACCGCCTATGCGTTTTTTATGTACAGGAAAGATAAGATCCTTTCCGAGGAGGCTGAGAAAAGACTCAAGGCCATAAGGGAATTTACGGAATTTGGAGCCGGTATCAAGATAGCCATGAGGGATCTGGAGATAAGAGGTGCCGGAAATGTCCTCGGAGCCGAGCAGCACGGCGAAATGCAGGCGGTGGGCTACGATCTCTACTGCAAGCTCCTTTCAAAGGCCGTAAGGCTTGAAAAGGGCGAGGAGGAGGAAAAGCCGGAGTTTGAAACCAGCGTGGACCTGGATGCAGACGCTTTTATACCTGCGGGATACATAGAGGATGAATATCAGAAGCTGGATATATATAAGAGGATCTCTGAGCTTAGCTCAGAGGAGGGCTTAAACGACATGACTGACGAGCTGGTGGACCGCTACGGAGACGTGCCGAAGGAGGTAATGGCCCTCATGAGGACGGCGCTGTTAAAGTCAGAGGCCCATGAAGCATATGTGACGGAGCTTAAGATCAAGGAAGGCAGCATTACCATCCAGATGTACCCGAGAGCGGAGATAGATGTGAGCCGGATACCGGAGCTTATAGAAAAGGAGGAGGGCCGTCTTAAATTTATTACGGGAGCAAATCCAAGATTTATTTATAACGAGGAAAAAGGCGCTAAGAGAGATATACCCGCAATGATGAAAAAAGCCCGTGAATTAATATCCGTACTGCGTTCAAATGCTTGACACGCCATTATAAAACATATATAGTCACTATATCAGATTTTTAAAAGATTCGAGGAGGAAAGTTTACCTATGAATAAGAGTGAACTTGTTGCAGCTATTGCAAATGAGACCGGAGTTACAAAGAAGGACATAGAGCTTGTTATCAGATCTCTTACAAATACTGTTACGGCAGAGCTTAAGAACGGCGGAAAGGTTCAGATACCTGATCTCGGTTCTTTCAAGGCAGCTAAGAGAGAGGCAAGAACAGTTCGCAACCCAAGGACCGGAGAGTCAATGCAGTCACCTGCATGCACAGTTGCAAAGTTTACAGCTGCCAAGGCTTTAAAGGACGCTGTAAGATAAGTATTAATGAGACTTGATAAATATCTTAAGGTCTCCAGGCTGATAAAGCGCAGGACCGTCGCGAGCGACGCCTGTGCAGCCGGGAGAGTCCTTGTCAACGGAAGGCCGCAGAAGGCGTCCTACGAGGTCAAGGCAGGAGACCGCATTGAGATCGGTTTTGGAGAAAGATCTGTAGCAGTAGAGGTCATCTCCGTCGAGGAGACCCAGAAAAAGGACGAGGCCAAAGAGCTCTACAGATATTTGTAATGAGTGATCACGGATGACAGCAAGACGCGGCAAGAGAAGGAAAAACTTAAACGGCAGCCTGACACTGGCGGGGTTTCTCGTCATAGTCGGGCTTGCTGCGGGAGTCATCTTTAACAACACAAAGGATCTCAAGGCAAGGGAGCAGACATATATCTTAAGGGAACAGGCCCTTGAGGCAGACATAGCCGATGAGGAAGCCCGCAGGAAGACTTTGGAGGAACGTAAGAAGTACGTCACTACGGACCGCTACATCAAGGAGGTCGCCAAGGAAAGGCTCGGACTGCTGGATCCCGATGAGGTGCTCCTTAAGGAAAACGAGAATTAAAAGATCAGGTTTGACAGTTACCCGGAACATGTGACATGCTCCGGGTTTAATATATATTGGGGTGCCGTCCTTAAGGCGGAGGTGCGGCGATTGGACAGATTTGAAAAGAGGATACTCAGCTTCATACGCGATAATGAACTGATAGTAAAGGGAGACAGGATCGTGACCGGTTTTTCCGGCGGGGCAGATTCCGTCGCCCTTTTGCTGGCGTTAAATGACTTAAAGGCCATACTTAAGGCAGAGGTAGCGGCAGTCCATGTAAATCACGGCTTAAGGGGCGGTGAGGCCGACAGGGACGAGGTCTTCTGCCGGGAGCTTGCCAAATCAAGAGGCATAAAATTCAGGGCCGTGAGGGTGGACGTGAAGGGCCTTGTTAAAAACAGCGGCATGTCAGAGGAGGAGGCTGCCAGGGTATTAAGATACGAGGCTCTTAATATGGCGGGCCTGGAAATGTTCGGAGAGGGCTTTAAGATCGCCGTAGCCCACCACGCCGACGATCAGGCGGAGACCATATTATTTAACATGCTGAGAGGCACGGGCATGAGAGGCATGGGAGGCATCAGGGCCAAAAGAGGAAACATCATAAGGCCGATGCTGAAGGCTGAAAAGCAGGACATACTTAAATGGCTTAATGAAAAAGGCCAGGATTTTGTCACGGATTCCACCAATCTTGAAAATGATCATGCAAGGAATGCCATAAGGAACCTTGTCATGCCGGAGCTTAAGGAAAATGTCAATCTGAGG
>ERZ1034980.1765-NODE-1765-length-12495-cov-4.507235_pt1 | contig 12495 bp, 6 predicted proteins | sample MGYA00520622_ERZ1034980 | MGnify/ENA primary metagenome ERZ1034980 (study PRJEB33766, sample SAMN09781791) | gut metagenome | biome: gut microbiome | host: Homo sapiens | place: Madagascar | study: EMG produced TPA metagenomics assembly of the PRJNA485056 data... | reverse complement strand
GTGTTCGACCGCGCCGATGCTTCCGTAGCCGAGTTCGACGAGAAAAACGACCGTCTGTTCATCTCGGGCTGGCGCTCGCAGTTCCTCTCCGGCTTGATGATGCCGCTCATGAGCCTGGTGGGCAATATGGGTTACGTGGCCGTAGTTGTGGTGGGCGCGCAGCTCGCGCTCACGGGCAACGCCACCCCGGGCGATATCCAGAGCTTCATCCAGTACGTGCGCAACTTCACCCAGCCCGTGCAGCAGCTCGCCAACGTGAGCAACACGATGCAGTCCATGGCAGCCGCCACCGAGCGCGTCTTCGAGTTTTTGGCAGCACCCGAGGAGGAGCAGGCCGCAGTCCCTCAGATTCCCGAGAAGCGCCAGGGCCATGTGGAATTCGAGCACGTCAAGTTTGGCTACTCGCCCGACAAGACCATCATTCACGACTTCACCTGCGATGCCCTGCCCGGCCAGACTGTGGCGATCGTCGGCCCCACCGGTGCCGGCAAGACTACGCTCATCAAGCTGCTCCAGCGCTTCTACGACGTTGACGGCGGCAGTCTACGTGTCGACGGTGTCGACGTGCGCGACTGGGACCGCACGACCCTGCGCGAGCAGTTCGCCATGGTGTTGCAGGACACGTGGCTGTTCAACGGCACGATCCGCGAGAACATTCGCTATGGACGCCCCGACGCCACCGACGAAGAGGTCGAAGCGGCAGCCAAGGCAGCGCGCTGCGACCACTTTATCCATACGCTCGCCGGCGGCTACGACTTCATGATCAACGAGGAGGGCACCAACCTCTCCCAGGGTCAACGTCAACTGGTGACCATCGCCCGTGCGGTGCTCGCCGACCGTCCCGCGCTGATTTTGGATGAGGCAACCTCAAACGTCGACACGCGTACTGAGGAACTCATCCAGCGCGCCATGGATACCCTTATGGAAGGACGTACGAGCTTCGTGATTGCGCATCGTCTGAGCACGATTCGCAATGCCGATGTCATCCTCGTCCTGCGCGACGGCGATATCGTGGAGGAAGGCACCCACGAGGAGCTCCTCGCTCGCGGCGGCTTCTATGCCGAGCTGTACAACTCGCAGTTCGAAGAGGCTGCGTAAAGGCGGGTGCGCGAGTGCCTCTCGCCGAGCGTTTCATCTTGCTTGAAACGTAGACCACAGTGGAACGCCGTCGAGCATCTCGTCTTAATAGGGGTGCGGGTCATTTTGGCTCGCACCCCTTTTTCATGTGTAAGCTTCATCTCAGCAGCCACATCTTACCGTGCCGCATGCCGGCTCGCACCCTCCGCAAGCCGCTGTGGGAATGCATGTTACGTCTTCGCAGGTAAAAGGATGGTTGCAACAAATAGTTGCGAAAGTAGGTCTAAAATTCCAACCAAAGGCGGTGGAGGCGCCGGGGTGCTTTGCGCACACTGAGGACAGACGCGTCCGCAAGCACCTTCCCACGAAAGGAAACGATATGGACCCCACGATGGCACAGCGCCTCGTTGATAGAAGAAAGGCCGCCGGTCTTTCGCAAGAGGCACTCGCCGACAAGCTCGGCGTGAGCCGTCAGGCTGTCAGCAAATGGGAGCGTAGCGAATCCTCCCCCGACACCGACAACCTTATCGCGCTCGCAGCCCTCTACGAAGTCTCACTTGACGAGCTGCTTTACGTCTCGCCCGCACAGTCGAACGCGACAAAGACGGAACGGGAAAAGCCCACTCCCGCCGCTGAGGGCGCACACAACGATGACGTCTGCGAACAGGCAGACGAGCCGGAGCTTTCAGACGACGATAGACCAGACTTTCATGCAAGCGAGCGCGGTGAGCGCGTTCATATCTCCCTAAAAGAGGGCATCCACGTTGTCGACCCCGAAAAAGGAGAAGAGGTCCACGTGGGATGGAGCGGTATCCATGTGGAAAATGAGCGCCGTGGCGAGCACGTGCACATCGGCCCCAGTGGTATGCACATCGATTCTTCCGATGGCGGACATAGCGTACACACCAACGAAGACGGCACGGTAACCATCGACGGCGAGACCTATGCTAGTTGGAAAGATGCTCACGATCATTGCGATTTCCAAGGCAACAGGCATCACAGCCCCTTCGGCCGCGCCTGGAGCAAGTTTCCTTTTCCGGCAGTAGTTCTCGTGGCCTATTTAATCGGAGGGATTGTCTACAGCGCCTGGCTGCCCGGCCTCATGCTCGTATTTTTGATTCCGGCGTATTACATGGTTGGCAGCCTTATCGATCAGCACAAACCCCTTACGTTTCTCAGCAGCATCTACCCCATCGCCTGTGCTGCATGGTTTTGCTACATGGCCTTTTTCTGCAACCAAGCGCATCCCGCTTGGGCAATTTTCCTTACGATCCCTGTGGTCGAAGCGATTCTCCACTGGATTCGCAAGTCCTCACAAGGGCACAAGGTGCACTAAGACCCGATGCGGGACCTGGCGGGAACGGCCTTGCGGCGTGCCCATCTTGCGGCACGTCTGTCTCGGGGCACGCTCGCCTCACGGCGCGTCCATCTCGCGACCGCTAACAAGTGGCGGGTTTTCGTGCATTCCCGGGGCGATGGCTCAAAATGTATGGCGGTTTTTCGTGCATTTCTAGACGAGTGGCGGTTTTGAAACGTCTTTCGATCGAAAACGAACCCGGGATGCACGTTTTACCGCCACTCGATCAGAAATGTTCGATTTACCGCCACACATTGAGACGCGCATCATGACGGCGAGAAGGCCGATGATTCCTCCGCCGCATGTTGATCGTTACCTCCGCCCTCTCCGCTATCATATTCATCTCCTCACAGAAACGAACATCTGTTTGCTTCTGTGCTATGATGATTAGCTAGCCTAAACGAAGAGAGGGGGCGTCCGTGACACTCGAAAACATGGATAGAGACATCAATGCGCTCATTGCAAAACTGCATGCCGACGAGCGCATCCGTAAAAGCTCACATTTCTCTTCGACGCGCTACAACGACGAACCCATCATCTTCACAGGACGCCAGATGTCCTCGTATATGCCAGACCGCTACCGCGAGATGCGCGCCATTTCGCGCTGGCAAGAAGGCACCGGCGGCAGGCGCGGACGGTGGCTTAGCGAGGATGAGTTTTTCTACCTTCAAGCAACCCTCATGGCCGATTTCGAAGACGATTGTCCCTACCAGGGAACCTTCAAGGCTTACTCTCCCACATACAACGCCATGAGCGACCGGCAGCTGCGCGGCTACTTTACCTGGCGTACACAGGTGCGTGCTGGCAACGTGGAGGAGACCTCGCTCTCCTTTGCCTTTGTCTACCTCTACGAGCTGCTCTGCGGCATCGGTTGCGCCGACGCGCAAGACGGCTTTCGGGCCATCAAATCTTTTTGGGAAACCTACCGCACCTTTGCCCCCGAGCTCGACCGCTACGTCCGCGTCTGGTTGGCAGACTATGTTGTCTATCACAACCTGCCGGCATCGCTTTTGGAAGACAGCCGCGCCCTCGAGTTCGACCGCGCGCTTATCGCGCTCAAACGCGCGCAAGCCATAGCCGAGCAGCACGTCTCTCGACAAAGCACCCCTTCCCGCGGAGGTGCCCCGATTCTTATACCGCCAAATCCCGAGGTCGAAGAGCCGCTCTTTCGAGCCATCGACACGCTCTCAACCTATCGCATCGCCGGCTCGAAATTCGCCAAGGACCACTACGACGATCTTCGCCACGTGGCATGCGCCGTCTACCTGCGCCTGGCGGAACACTACGCCAAGCATCGCAAGCTCCCCCTTATCGAAAGTCTGTTTGGCGAGAACATCTCGCTCCCCTACACGATGTTTGCCTCGGCAGTTTTCTTTGACCCCAATATGCATCCCGATTGCGAATATGAGCTGGACGAACTCCATCGCTATCGCTGTCAGAAAGGCTATTGGAGCTGCCAGAAGTATCGCGGCGGGCGAGCGCGCAACGCCAAGCTTGGCTCGGTCATGCGAGCGGTCGATTACGCTATGCGCAAAGCCTGGGATTATGCCCATTCCCTCAAGGAGGGCGACGTCCCCAAGTACATAGCGAAGATGATCGAACGCGAGGTATCCGAACGCCATGCCTGGGCACTCGCGCATCGCCCCGTCGAGGTCACTATCGACCTTTCTCGTCTGCATAAGATTCGAAACGCCGCAGCCGAAGTGCGCGAGGCGCTGCTCATCGACGAGGAGCGTGACGAGGGTGTCGACGCAAATGAGACCGCGACAAACAGCACGTCGCCTGTCGAGTCATTGTCTGTCGAAGCGATGCTCGACAGATCAACGGCGGCTACAGATAAAGCGGGCGAGCCCGTGTGCAGCGATAGCCCTGCAACGGACATTTCGCAGCAGCCCCATCTGCCCGAAACGGCGCAGGATATCGCCGCGCGCTCGACAAAGGCCGCATCTCCGCTCGCCGGCGCTGCCGCAGCAACACCTTTCGGCGCCGTTGCGAAAGGCCTCGCCCCCACCGTCACCGGCCCCGCATCAGGCAACGACACCTCGCGCCCCCTCGATGCTAACCAGACCCAATACCTGACTGCCCTTCTCGCATCGGACACAGCCGCCCGCACGCACGCGCTATCCGCCGTGTCCACAAGCGAAGATATGATGGTCGACGCCATCAACGAGGCCCTGTTCGACCTGCTTGGAGATACCGCAATCGAGTACGGACCAGACGGTCCGCAGATCATCGAAGACTACCGCGAGGACGTGGAGGAGATACTCGCATGACCGATTTGTCCAATACCGTGCCGCGCGTACCCAAACGCGTGGCGGCCGTGATTCTCAACTCGCTCAAAGGCGGCGTCGTGCCGCGCATCGGCCTGCCTTACATCACCGTAGGTCGCGAGACCGAGATTCGCGCGCTTTTAACCGATCTTTCCCTCATTGCCGATGGCGGCGCAAGCTTCCGGTTCCTGGTTGGACGCTACGGCGCCGGCAAGAGCTTCTTGCTGCAAACCATCCGCACGCATGCCATGGGCGAAGGCTTTGTAGTGGCCGACGCCGACCTCTCCCCCGAGCGGCGCCTGCAGGGAGGCCAGGGGCAGGGGCTTGCCACCTACCGCGAGCTCATTCGCAACCTCTCCACCAAGACGCGCCCCGAAGGCGGCGCCCTCAACCTCATCTTGGATCGTTGGGTCGCCTCGACGCTCGATATTCGTGCGGGCAAAGACGCGGGTGACGATGAAGAATCGCACATGCGCGCACAACTTGACGAGCTTGAAGAGATGGTCCACGGATTCGACTTTGCGCGCATGCTCGTGCGCTATCGCACCGCGACCCTCGAAGGCGACGACGAGATAAAAAGCTGCGTCGCCCGCTGGCTGCGCGGCGAATATCGCACCAAAACCGAGGCAAAAGCCGATCTGGGCACCTCGACCATCATCACCGACGACGACTGGTACGACTACGTCAAGCTGCTCGCGCGTTTCCTCGTTGGTGCCGGATACAAGGGCCTCATCGTCATGATTGACGAGCTCGTGAACCTCTACAAGATCCCCAACGCCATCACGCGCCAGTACAACTACGAGAAGATCCTCACCATGTACAACGATACCCTACAGGGCAAGGCGCACCACCTGGGCATCATCATGGGCGGCACGCCCACCTCCATCGAAGATCGCCGTCGCGGCGTCTTTAGCTACGAGGCTCTTCGCAGCCGTCTTACGCAGGGGCGCTTTGCGCGCGAGGACATGCGCGACATGTTGGCCCCTATCATTCGCCTGCACCCCCTCACCTATGAGGAGCTGCTGGTATTGATTGAAAAGCTCGGCCAGATCCATGCGGGCTACTTTGGCTACGAAGACACTATCACCGACAAGGACCTCGCGGCCTTCCTGCAGATCGAGTTTGGTCGTGTGGGGGCAGACACGCACCTTACACCGCGCGAGGTGATCCGCGACTTTATTGAGCTGCTGGATATTGCCTATCAAAACCCAGATGTCGACATCGCGGCCCTCCTGCGCGACGAAGGGGCAATCGCGGGCGCCGGCACTCCCGCCGCGTCGAGCAGCACGGGCGACAGCGGCAATGGGGACGCGGGTGCCGCGCCCTTTGCCGAGTTCACGCTGTAGCAAGCAAACCCCACCACCGGAAAGGAGGGCTTGACCATGAATGCATTCGATCGTTTTGCGCCCTTTGTCCAGGATTTCATCTACGCAAACGGATGGGAGAGCCTCCGCTCCATCCAGGTGGCGGCGGCCGATGCCATCTTCAATACCAACGAAAACGTACTGCTCACCGCAAGCACCGCTTCGGGCAAAACCGAAGCGGCATTCTTTCCCATCTTGACGCTGTTTTCCGAAGACCCGCCGGCAAGCGTGGGCGCCCTGTACATCGGCCCGCTCAAAGCTCTTATCAACGACCAGTTCTATCGCTTAAACGACCTGTGCGACCAAGCCGATATCCCGGTATGGCACTGGCACGGAGACGTCGCCGCTTCGCACAAGCGCAAGCTGCTGCAAAACCCCTCCGGCATCCTGCAGATCACGCCCGAATCCCTCGAAGCATTGCTGCTGCATAAGCACTCTGCCGTCTCGCGCCTCTTTGGCGACCTGCGATTCATCGTGATTGATGAGGTTCACTCCCTGCTGCGTGGCGATCGTGGTGGTCAGACACTCTGCCTCATCGAACGCCTCTCCGCCATGGCGGGCGTCAATCCGCGACGTATCGGCCTTTCCGCCACGATGGGCGACCCCGAGCGCACGGGCGATTTCTTGGCTGCAGGCACCGGACGAGGCACCATCATCCCCCGCTTTGATGAGCCACGCCGCACCTGGCGGCTCTCCATGGACCACTTTTACATCACAGGCCCACAGGCCACAGAGCGTCTTACCGTCTCGGCAGGCCCTCAGCCCGCCGAGGTCATATCAGTCGAAACGCTACCCGCAGGTGCCCCCTCGGTAGAAGACGTTCTTGCGCGTGCATACGAACCGGATACCGAACCGCACGAACTTGCCGCTTCGACTGCCCGCAAGGAAACCACGGGACAGGAACCTCCACATGTACAGGGCACCGCTCGGGATACGCCGGAAAACAACGCCGCAGACGTCTCCATTCCGCCCGCCGCTCAACAAGAACTCATGGCACCGAGCGATACCGCCCCGCAAGATGCCGACCCCGGTATCGGATACATCTTTGAGTATACGCGCGGGCGCAAGTGCTTGGTCTTTGTGAACTCACGCGAGGAAGCCGAGGGCGTGTGCACGCTTCTTCGCCAGTATTGCGAGGCCATGCACGAACCCGATCGATTCCTTATCCATCACGGCAATCTCTCGGCCTCATATCGTCAATCCGCCGAAGAAGCCATGCGCGACGAGGAGCTGGCACTCACCACCGTCACCACCGCCACGCTTGAGCTGGGCATCGACATCGGCCGCCTAGAGCGCGCTTTCCAGATCGATGCGCCTTTTACCGTAAGCTCGTTCCTTCAGCGCATGGGTCGCACCGGCCGACGCGACCTCCCGCCCGAGATGCACTTCGTGATACGCGAGGAGCAGCCCGAACCGCGCTCGATGCTGCCCGAAACTATCCCCTGGAAGCTCCTGCAGGGCATCGCGCTCGTGCAGCTCTACCTGGAAGAGCGCTGGGTCGAGCCCCCACAGCTCGACCGCCTTCCCTATAGCTTGCTCTATCACCAGGTTATGGCCACGCTTGCCTCCTGCGGTGAACTCACGCCCGCAGAGCTCGCGGGTCGTGTGCTCACGCTCTCGTACTTCCATCGCGTGACCGCCGACGATCTGCGCTGCCTGCTTCATTACCTGCTGGAGACCGATCAGATCGAGCAAACGGAACGCGGTGGCCTCATCGTGGGCATCACAGGCGAGCGCACTACTAATTCATTCAAGTTCTACGCTGTGTTCCAAGAAAACGAGGAGTACACGGTACGCTGCGAATCCTCCGAGCTCGGTACCATCGTCAACCCGCCGCCGCCAGGCGAACGCATCGCCATTGCCGGTCATTGTTGGATTGTCGAAGAGGTGGACCACAAGCGCCGCCTGGTGTACTGCACGCAGGTCAAAGGCCGTGTTCCAGCCTATTTTGGCGATTGCCCCGGAGACATCAACACCCACGTGCTCGAACGCATGCGCCGTGTTCTGCGCGAAACCAGCTCCTATCCATACCTTATGGGCAATGCCCGCGCACGCCTCTTGCAGGCACGTCATGTGGCGCAGGCCGGAGGCGTCACCGAGCGCCCGCTCATCAACCTGGGCGGCGACACTTGGGCACTGTTCCCCTGGCTTGGAAGCTATGCATTCCTGGCACTCGAGCGCCTGCTTAAAATCAAATGCGCAAAAGAGCTAGGCCTCAAGGGCCTCGATCCCTCGCGCCCCTATTTTTTGCAGTTCCGCATGGACGCCGACGAGGAGACATTCTACGAGGTATGTGCCGAGGCCGCGCAGAGCGACTTTGACCCTATAGAGCTTGTCTATCCCGGCGAGGTTCCGTACTTTAACAAGTACGACCAGTTCCTGCCCGAATCGCTCGTGCGCAAGGGCTTCGCCGAGGGCGTGCTGGATATCGAGGGCATGCGTCGTCGCGTGGCCTCCTGGGGAGCATAACGGCCTGTCAAGTGATGAGGGCGCGGCGTCGACCGTGCCCTCTCGACTGGCAAGACGCCAGCATCGATATGCACCCGAAGAGACCCGAACGAACCAAGCGTCTCACCCGAGCGCTAGAGCGTCCCCTTGAGGATTCCCTCGTTCGCATCAAAGCCCTCGCCCAAAATCTGGCCCACAAGGTCATAGCAATACTGCAGGGTAAAGTCACCGCAACCGGGAGCATTACGAATCGCATTTTGCGAAGCAAGCTCCTCGGTGTAATCCGAGAGCTTGTAGACACTCATGGACGGATTAGGCGCACGATGCGTGACCAGAGGCGTAAGCGAATACTCGGTAACCTTGCAAGCATCACCGGTCTTTTCCAGCGTGAGCTTGGCCATACCGCCCAACATGCGTGGCTTTTCGATCTGGCCGGAAACAAAATTGCCCAAAGACCAGAACACGGGAACCTTCTTGCCGTCGGCACCGTCTCTCACATCGACGTTCTCGAGCACGTGGGGATGCGTGCCGATAATCGCATCGACACCGGCATCCAGGAAAATCTGGCCGTACTTAAGCTGGGTCTCGTCGGGAGTATAGACATACTCGGTACCCCAGTGAGGGAAAGCGATCACAAAGTCGGCGCCCGCCTCGCGCGCTCGCTTGACATCGCCGGGCAGGTCGCTCAGGTGCAGCTTCTTGACGCACCAAGGAGCGCTATCCGGCAGCGGAATGCCGTTTGTATGCTGGGTGTAGTTGAGCAGCGCGACTTTGATGCCGCCGCGCTCGATAATATGGATGGTGTCTGCCAGCTCCTTGCTATCCGCCACGCCGGGGACCACCATCTCGGGATGCTTATCGCGCCAATAGGAAAAATCCCATTTGATGCCTTCAAATCCCTGGTCAAGAGCATGGTTTGTGGCCGTAAGCGCTACGTCCACGCCCGCCTTCGCCTCGGCGTCGCCCAGTTCCTGTGGGCTATTAAAGTTAGGGAAATCTTCGAGGCCATGCTCGGTGCCGCCCAGAATCGTCTCCTGGTTGACGATTGCGATGTCATTATTCGCAAACTCATCGGTCAAGTTCGCGAAAAAGTGATCGTAATTGTACGTTCCATCAGATCGGCGTCCGCTGTTCCACACACTCGTATGGATGAGCATGTCGCCCACCATCATGAGGGTAATGCTCTTGGTCGACTGTGCACCATCAAAAACCGTTGCAAGCTGAGGCTCAATGGCTCCCGCGGCAGAGGGGCCGGATGCGGAACCGGCGCCAAATGGAAGCGCACAGCCCGAAAGGGATGCGGCGCCCGCACAACCAAGAGTGCCCAAAAGACCTGCTATGAACGCGCGACGGGAAATGTCGCACGAAGAATGAAGTTCAACGTCATGCCGACGGAAGCGGTCCTGCTCCTGCGCCACGATAACCCCCACAAAAAACGCGAGCACTTAACAGCAGTAGCATACCGTATCGCCTGGATTTAACTACCCCAAAAAGCGAGCGGCACCTAAGGGAACGTTGGCTTCGCCCAGGCTGCAGAAAGGCGAAATCTTCGAGCAACCAAAGTCGGGAGCACGGCAAATACGCTGGGCACCGTTGCGCCGCACTGGCGCGCAAAGATTGCCTAATCTAGCAGCGGCTCGCCAGGAAAGTCCTCGCCATACGCGATAGCGTCCGCAAAGGAGTAGTCCTCGTCTGAGGCGATAAGCAGGTAGTTGTCCTCTTCGCCCAACTCCTCGTCGGTGGTTTGTATCACACTGGCATGCGCAAAAACGCGCAGTGCGCTCGCTAGCGCATCGCGCAAAAACGAGATATCGGTACCGTGGCCGCGAGAGACGATATTGGCCATATACAGGCCGCCCGGGGTGAGATGTTCCCGCACCCGCTGAAGCGCCTGCACCGTCGCCACACTGCGCACGGGATCTGCGCCGGCAAAAACGTCGCTGATCACAACGTCGTAAAGCACAGGCTGAGCGCCCTCCATAGAGATGCGCTCAAGATACACGCGCGCGTCCTCGGTACAAATGCCCAAGCGCGGACCTACCTCTTGCTCCAAGCGATCGAGGTAGAACCACCGACGCGCCATCTGAACGATAGCGGGATCGGCCTCGACCACATCCATCCAGACGTCGTCGCGAGCGGCAAGCAACGCCTTGGGATATGAGAACCCGCCGCCGCCTAGCATGAGCACGCGACCGATACCATGGGCGTACCATGCCCTCATCTGCGGCAGGGCCTCAAACATCGTATCGAAGGCGCGAATGTACTCGAATACCGGCTCCGACCAGCGCTCTCCCAGATACGTAGCCGACTGAAAGACGCCTCCCTGGGCAAGCACGCGCACCTCGGAGCCGTCTTCGAGCTTGAGCACCTTGACACGGGCACGACCCGCGCGTGTGCGCACCAGTTGGATGCAACGCGCACCTGCAGCCAGCGCGCCTCCAAGCGCCGCCGCGCCCAACGCCACGCCAACCGCCGTCGACACGCTCTTGTTTTGCAAGCTCCCCATAGCTACAGCTCCCGCGTTTGATAGAGGCCGTTATCGACAAATCCCTGAGTCCGATAATACTCCCGGGTTCCGATAGCCGAAATCACGTTGATGCGCGCATATCCCGCCTCGCGCGCCATCTCGCATGCCCGCTCGATCAGACGACGGCCCAACCCCATATGCTGAGCCCCGTTGCCCGCGGCATGCAGGTGCGCCACCTTACCATACACATGCACCTCGCGAATCATCGCTTCGCCCAAATGCACGGGAAGTTCTGCAGAATGCTTACGCACATACTCCTGGCTGGGCAAGGAGAGTCGCAAGAATCCGGCGATACGGTTTTCATCGTCGACCCATTGTAAGAAGCGCTCGCTTGTATTGGTGGTCTTATAGGACACGACATCGAGATGAAGCTCGTCGAGGGTCACCTCGCGCCCGGCGATCTCGCGATAGCGAATCTCTTCGACACGACGGGCCGCCGTCTGATCTTGACCCAGGCGCTGCTCGACAAGCTGACGAAGGTTGGGCTTCTTGTTGCCCACTTTAATATCCCCCGAAGAGAAGTCTCTGATCATGCGGGAGATACGCGTGAATGCCGGTGTGGCCAAAACGTCGTCGGCGAGGACATCGAGCAGTTCGTCTTCCGTGTAGGGGCGCCACGAGCCGTCCTCGTACTTTGCGCAAAGGCGCGCGCCCTCGATGAGCGCGCAGGGATAGAGCTTGATCTCGTCGGGCTGGAACGCAGCTTCACTCACAAGGCGTACGTAATCGAGTTTATCCTGCTCGGGCGTGGCGCCCAAAAGATTTGCCATTGCATGTGTATGGATCTTAAAGCCAAAGATGCGCAACAGGTCAAACGACTGGGCGATGCGCTCGAGCCTGATGCCGCGCTCGTTGAGGTCGAGAATGTGCTGGTTCAAGCTCTGTACGCCCATCTGGATCTTCGTGGCGCCCAGGCGGCGAATGAGCGTCAATGCTTGCAGCGTCACCGCGTCGGGACGCGTCTCGATCACAAGCCCCACCACGCGATGCGTGGCGGTCTCGTTGATACGCTGCTGGCGCTCGAGCTCCTCGAGCGTGCCCACCTGGAACTCCGCCGCCCTTCCCCACGGGGAGTTTTTACCGTAGAGCTTCGCCACGCAGCGATTGTACGTGGCATCCGTATCGGACATGTCGTCGATGCGCTGCTGCCACGATGCAACCCCGCGCGCAATCGCCTCTGCGTCCGTCGAGATGCCAAGGTCACGATATCGTGCGCGTCGGTCGAGAACCACCTGCGGAACCTCGTGCGGATCGGTCTGCTCCAGCAGCTCCGCCGCGCGTTCGCGCGTGGAGGCACCCGGGTCTGCGAGCATGGGATTTGCCGCCACACCCGCCACGGCGTTGTCGTTGAGGGCACGAAAGAGCTCGGTCACAAACCAGATTTGGTACTCGCGCGGATAGTCGCTCCAAGTACCGCCGAGCACGATGAGCTCGATCTTATCGGTCGCATGC
>ERZ1034980.1762-NODE-1762-length-12512-cov-6.487116_pt1 | contig 12512 bp, 10 predicted proteins | sample MGYA00520622_ERZ1034980 | MGnify/ENA primary metagenome ERZ1034980 (study PRJEB33766, sample SAMN09781791) | gut metagenome | biome: gut microbiome | host: Homo sapiens | place: Madagascar | study: EMG produced TPA metagenomics assembly of the PRJNA485056 data... | reverse complement strand
TCTGTCGGGAGCGGAGATAATTCTTGAAAATTTTCTTTTCAGGAGTCTTTGCAAACAAAAAATAAAAGCCGAAGAATAACATCAACGGCAGTGCGGTACAAAGTGAAAAACTGTATATAGATGGTTCCATTGTTATGCTTATTTAGTTTTGATACAAATTTTGATAAATTTCCGAATTATAAGCCAGTTGGGATAAAAAACAGAAATGAATATCACTGAGTGCTCGCTGCTTGAGTTAAAATGTCAAGACCGACATACCTAAAATCTTGCATCAACGTGCTCTAAGTCACAAATTATATTTATTTTGGGAAGAAATTAACATAGAGTAAAGTCAGCGGTTATCGGAAGAAACATAGAATCATACAGTGGCATTTGTTTGTCGATTTTTTACTTTCACGTAGAAGAGTCTTGGCTTTTCTGACACTGATACCATTGTTTTGCATCCATCTTGCCATACTACGCTTATTTACATGTTGCTCACATTGAAATGCTCGTAAACACGCTGTTGGATCATGGTTCAGTGCTTGTAGAAACATGTTCCACACACTTTTGTATCGTTCTGCTACTAACATATTTTGAGGTTTTAATAATGTGGCAGCAAAGGTAACAAGCATAATGATTAAAAAAAGGCTGCATCGCGGACACGCTTCCGCGCGTTACTTATTTTAAGGGGCGGTGACTTTTTATCTTTCATGTTTCAGATTATGTTTGTAACTGCTTGATTATCAAATAGTCTGACGAGTGAAATTTAAAGTTCCATGCTTCAGATTAGATTTCAACCCTTCATTTTGTATCTCTTGCACTGAGGTTTGAAATCTCTTGCACTATACTTTTGTATCTCTTGCACCAAGAAATGAAATCTCTTGCACCAAGTTCCGTTTTTTTATCGTCAATGCTTGTAAAATGAAACATTGAAAGCAAAAATGAAACATACAACGCGTATGTTTCATGTTATGAAATGCTTATAAATCAATCGTTTATGTACAAAAAGTGAAACATTGAAACATGATAAGTCGTATCATTTGCGTAATAATAAACTGCAATTTGTCGAAAAGTTGCGCCACAAACGCGTCCTCACCTGGGGGCGACACATCCCCGCGTCGGCATTGCCAACTTGGGACTCGATGCCCCAGTTGGCAATACAGCTGCATCAAAATAACCCAAAAGGGCCGACTCCAGCAAATGGAATCAGCCCTATTTTTTTTCGAAAGACTCGAATTTTTATCGGACACCAATAATAAACAATATATGATTTTGGTTACGCTTACTTCTTGTTTTTCTCCTCTTTTGTTTCTTTTTTCTTGCAGAGTACAACGGCCGAACGAGCTGGTAGGTAAAGTTTCAGCCAACCTTTGTGTTCGCGGGCCAAAAGCGGATCGAAGTTTGTCAAATGGCATACCGTGTCATCTGCTAAACCATTTCCGCCAAATTCTGTAGCATCTGTATTCAACACTACTTCGTAAGCGCCCTCTGGCACACGGAAGCCATACCCATCATAAGAACGATTGGGCGAGAAGTTGAACACAAAGACCAAAGAACCACGCATATAGGCTAACACTTGGTCGCCGTCGTCATGCCATACCTCTTGCACAGGGAACTTTCGTATATCACCCTCAGCGTTGCGCAATAGATGTATCATCTTATTGTCAAAGTCGCCCAAATAGTGATAGCAGAGTTCGTGATTGTCAACCAAGTTCCACTGGCGTCGAGCGTACTTATAGCTCCAGCCATTCCCTTCGCGTGGGAAATCTATCCACTCTGGGTGGCCAAACTCATTGCCCATAAAGTTTAAGTAGCCACCATTAATAGTTGATGCCGTGACAAGGCGTATCATTTTGTGAAGGGCGATACCCCGATGTACGGTGTCGTTTTCGTCGCCCTTCTTAAAATGCCAATACATATCTGCATCAATCAGACGGAAGATGAGCGTCTTATCGCCCACGAGCGCTTGGTCATGACTTTCGCAGTACGAAATCGTCTTTTCGTCAGCGCGACGGTTGGTAAGTTCCCATAGTATAGACGACGGGTGCCAATCCTCATCACGGCGTTCCTTAATCGTCTTTATCCAATAATCAGGAATGTTCATAGCCATACGATAATCAAAGCCATATCCACCGTCCTTAAAGGGTGCTGCTAAGCCTGGCATACCGCTTACCTCCTCTGCTATAGTGATGGCAGAGGGGTTCACTTCGTGTATGAGTAGATTGGCAAGCGTTAGATAGCAGATAGCGTTATCGTCCTGATGTCCGTTAAAGTAATCGGGGTAACCGCAGAAGGCTTCTCCTAATCCGTGGCTATAATAGAGCATAGAGGTGACACCGTCGAAGCGGAAACCATCGAAGTGGAATTCTGTCAGCCAATACTTGCAGTTTGAAAGCAAGAAGTGTATAACCTCATTCTTCCCATAGTCAAAGCAAAGGCTATCCCAAGCTGAATGTTCATGTCGGCTGCCGGGATAGAAGAATTGGTTGGGATCACCAGCATAATTGCCAAGTCCTTCTACCTCATTCTTAACCGCGTGACTATGCACGAGGTCCATAATCACCATAATGCCTGCTGCATGTGCCTCGTCAATGAGTTGCTTAAGTTCATCTGGCGTACCGAAACGACTACTTGGGGCAAAGAAGGAACTTACATGGTAGCCGAAGCTTCCATAGTAGGGATGCTCGGCAATGGCCATTATCTGAATGCAATTGTAGCCATCGGCAATAATGCGCGGAAGAACGTTTAAGCGAAATTCATTGTATGTCCCGACCTTTTCAGCATCTTGCGACATGCCTATATGACACTCGTATATAAACAAAGGACCACGCTTGGGGCGGAACGTTTGCTTTTTCCACTCATAAGCATGCTCAGGGTGCCACACCTGCGCACTAAATATTTTTGTTTTTTCGTCCTGTACTACACGTGTTGCCCAAGCTGGCACACGTTCGCCTTGACCGCCGTCCCAATGTATTGACAGTTTGTAAAGGTCGAAATGATGTAATGCTTTGGCAGGTAATTTCAATTCCCAGGTGCCATTTTCATCAATGCGTTTTAAGGCATAATTGGGAAGCTCTTGCCACTGATTGAAAGTACCCGTTAGGTAAATGGCAGTAGCATTGGGGGCCCACTCACGCAACACCCATTGGCGTGGTGTGCGATGCAGACCAAAGTACAGATGCCCATCAGCAAAGTCGCTTAGCGAGCCTTTTCCACCTGTTAAGTCAGCTATTTTGTTATTAACGTGTTCGTGTCGCCCTTGTATGGCTGCTTCAAAGGGTTGCAACCATTCGTCGTCTCTAACAATCTTTAATTGTCGCGGACGTGATACACGTTTTACCGCCTTCTTTTTTGTTGAAGTTGTGGCTTTCATGATATATTTAGTTTAATAGGTTTCTTACTTGCGTATTCCTATACTCTTTGGCTTGTCATACTTACTAGATAGTGGTGAGTCTATTGTACAACACGTCCATTAGAGTACTCTCCTTGCTTCGTTACATTACCATTGGCGTCATACTCTTTGTATTTCCCGTGCTTTTGTCCATCACGATAGGTGCAATCTATACGTGTACCGTCAGCACGTATCTCAACAGAGCGCCCGTCACGTTTGCCTTCGCGGAATTGTCCTTTAAAACGTCCTCCCGCAGCAAAACGTAACGTTCCCTCGCCGTCCATGCGATTATTCTTCCACTCTCCATTATACTCATCACCGTTTTTCCATTTGTACACACCGTGACCGTGCATCATATTGTGCTGCCACTGCCCAGTGTATGAAGCAACGCCTTTCCATTGAAATGTGCCTTGACCGCTTTGTTCACCATTCAAGAAATTGCCAACGTATGTGTCGCCGTTGGCAAAACGAAACGAGCCTTCACCCGTTCGTTCTCCCATTATATATTGTCCTTCATACACGTCGCCATTGCGGAACTTATAGATTCCACGGCCGTCTTGCATGTCGTCTTTCCAATCGCCATTATAATAGTCACCGTCAGCATAGATGTATGTACCGCGACCGTTACGCTGATTTTTCAACCATGCGCCCTCGTACTTAGAACCGTCATTCCAATCAAAAATACCCTTACCGTCCTTTTGGTCGTTCACCCAATCGCCTTTATAATAAGCTCCACTTTTGTAAGTGTAGGTTCCCTTTCCATTGCGTACATCGTCTTTCCATTGGCCTTCGTATACATCACCATTATAGTAGTACATTTTGCCAAATCCTTCTTTTTGATTGCGATACCATGTACCAACGTAGCGATTGTTATTTACGGCATAGTAAGTCCCTTTGCCGTTACGCTCATTCTTTGTCCAGTTTCCTTCATAGCGAGAGCCGTCGGCTTCAGTAAATGTACCTTCGCCTTGTCGAAGTCCCTTAACAAAAGACCCTTCATAAGTGTCACCATTATCATATTGGACACGGCCCTTCCCACCTGGTTTACCACCTATGAGTTCGCCCGTATAAATGCCACCATCTTTCAACGTAACAGATCCTACAACAATCTTTTGCGCCCAAGCGCTTGACACTGACATGGCACTTATAAGCGCCCATATATATATTCTTTGCATCATGTTAAGTACCTTATAATCTAACTATCATTATTCGTTTATGAAATTGAAAGCGTCACTGCCTATTAGCATAAGCACGCATCAACGCACAATCATCACGTGACGCCTCAGCACGTTCCTATTCAAAATATTTTTCAGCCGCTGACTTACTTTTCGCTTTTTTGACAGGCTCAGTAGCTTCATTATTTGTAGTAGACGTTTCGACAGATTCCTCATTCTCGCTTCCCCCCCTTGAAGTTGCATGGCGATGCGTTGTCTCCTGCATAGAGACAGGACGATCAAAATCTCGCTCGGGGTCGTAACCTAAGGATTTGTCGGCATAGACGCGTCTCATATAGAGCGCCCACACGGGCAGAGCCGAAGCAGAACCTTGTCCTAAAGCCGTCGAATTAAAATGAATGTCGCGCTCATCACCACCTACCCACACAGCCGTAACTAATTGAGGTACACATCCAACAAACCAACCATCGGAGTTGTTGTTTGTTGTACCTGTCTTACCTGCTATCGGGCCTTTCATTTCGTAGGTAGAACGCAAGCGACGTCCTGTACCTTCATCGATAACAGCCTTCATCATGTCTATCATGTTATATGCCGTCTCTTCGCTATAGACTTCATTGGTTCGAGGGGTAAACTCTGCCACTACATTTCCTTCGCTATCTTCTATGCGCGTAACAAGCAAGGGGGCACGACGTATACCTTTCTCCACAAATGCCGTATAGGCAGATGCCAATTCGGCTGGCGTAATATCGCACGTACCCAAACATAAGGGCAACGAGGGTTGCATATTGTCATTTGCCACACCCAAAGCATGAAGGTCGCGAACAAGTGCTTGCCCCGTAGGGTCGATTTGATACATAAGGCCAACGGTTACCCAGTTATTTGAACGGCTTAAGCCCCATTTCAATGTTACATGAGCACCGTATGAGGCCCTGCTACTATTACGAGGACACCAACCTCCATAGCTGCGCTGTACATTCAGTATAGTTGTACGTGGCGTTAAGCCTCCTTGCAATCCCATTGCATAGACAAAGGGTTTCATCGTCGAACCTATTTGGCGACGTCCTACCATAGCCATGTCATATTGAAAGTGCGAGAAGTCTGGACCTCCAACGTAGGCTTTCACTTGTCCCGTCATCGGATCGATTGATACCAATGCCGAGCGTAAGAACTTCTTATAATATAATATGGAGTCTATTGGAGTCATCGTCATGTCTACTTCACCACGATAGGTAAACATTGTCATTGGCACTTTGGTATGGAAAGCTTTATCTATCTCCTCCTCTGTTGCGCCCAACGACTTCATCATGCGATAACGATCAGACTGCTTGATAGCTCTCTTTATACGACGCTTTACATCGCTTCGACTAAGGTCTGCACTATAGGGGAAGTTGGGCGAGCTGCGTCGTTCTGCCTCAAACTTCGGTTGCAGATTCTTTCCTACTTGCGCATAGACAGCTTGTTCTGCATATTGCTGCATGCGAGAATCAATGGTCGTATAAACCTTTAAGCCATCAGTGTAAATGTCATAATTGCTTCCGTCGCGTTTTTGATTCTTCTTACACCATCCATACAAGGGGTCGTTTGCCCACATCAATGAGTCTTCATAGAACTGCTGACGCTGCCAAGCATGATAATTAGAAGGTTCTGGCTTTTCAGCCATCATTATACGGCGTAGATACTCGCGCACATAAGCTCCCATACCTTCTTTATGGTCGATACGATGAAAGTTAAGTTTTAGCGGCTCTTCGCTTAACGTGGCATATTCCGTTTCAGAGAGTTTCCCTGCCTTTACCATTTGTTGCAACACGACATTGCGTCTGTCGCGGCAACGCTCTGGTTCGCGCACGGGATTAAAATAAGAGGGATTTTTACACATGCCAACAAGCGTAGCACACTCCGTCAAGGTTAAATCTTTGGGAGCTTTTCCAAAATAAACGTTTGCTGCAGTCTTTATACCTACAGCATTATGTAGAAAGTCAAAGTAGTTAAGGTAAAGCGTTAGGATTTCTTCCTTTGTGTAATGTCTTTCCAACTCTACAGCGATAATCCATTCCACAGGTTTTTGCATTAAACGCTGCATGGTCGATTCGGCTGAAGAAGAATAGAGTTGCTTTGCCAATTGTTGCGTAATAGTGCTACCGCCACCAGCCTCTTTATGTCCCATTACACCACGCTTTACGACAGCACGCATCACAGCGCGAACGTCTATGCCTGAATGGTCATAAAAGCGCTCGTCCTCAGTTGCGACTAATGCATCAAACATGTGTGGCGAAATATTACCATAGCTTACAAATACGCGGTTTTCACTTCTCGACCATGTGCCCATAAGTCTACCATCAGCACTTATCACCTGTGAGGCATACTTACTTATAGGGTTTTGTAGTTCATCTATCGGTGGCATATAGCCAATCCAACCTTGTTCTACACAAAGCACAATAATTGCGCCAAGTAGCAAAAGCGCAGCATAAGTACTCCAAAGTATTTTGATTGCTTTCTTTCTCATAAATCGGTTGCAAATAGTGTGTGCTAATAGATCGTATTTGCACACATCATATTTGTTATTTCTTAATTTATAATGCAAACTTACAAAAAAAGTTCTTTGCATACAGCTTTTCAGCACTGAAAGAATGCCAAAAGCGAAATGTCAATAAGCATTACAGCGTCATTTTCCTGCTCTCATACAGTTTTTTTGGAAACCGACCTCACCATTCTATCTGTAATCCGTCATAAGCCAAATGTACATGAGGAGGCAAAATTTCGTTGATACGTCGGTGCAAACCTATTTGGTGGCTCATGTGAATTAAATACGTTTCGCGCGCTCCTATTGCCTTGGCAAAGGTTAAGGCCTCATCTAAACTTTGATGCGAATGATGTGGATTTATTCGTAACGCGTTAACGATGAGTATATTTAAGTTTTTCAACTTCTCATCTTCGTTTTTTACCAAGTGGCTCATATCTGTAATGTACGCCATTTGTCCAATGCGATAGCCGTAAATTGGCATCAAGTCATGCATCACTTGAATTGGCTGAACAGTTTGATTACCAAGCAGAATACTATCTTTAGGATCTAAAGTAATAAGTTCTATATTAGGAACTCCAGGATATTTGTTCTTAGTAAAACAATATGGTAATCGCTGCCGCAAATTATCAGCGCAAAGTTGATTTGTAAAGATGGGCAATGAGTGTTCGAAACTAAAGGGACGTAAGTCATCAATTCCCCCCACATGATCATAATGTTCGTGTGTGAGCAACACTGCATCAATCGAGTCGCAAGACTGGCGTAACATTTGCTCACGGAAGTCGGGACCACAGTCTATTAAGATGTGACTTCCGTCATCACCTATATATAGTGCCGACGTGCGCAAACGTTTATCACGAGTATCATTTGAACGACATACCTCACACTTACACCCAATCTGTGGCACACCCGTACTTGTTCCCGTACCTAAAAATATCAACTTCGGCATAGCAACATCTCTGTTTATTCTATAAAATTGACCTCTGGGTGAAGCGTTATACCGAATTTGCGCTCTACATCTGCAATCACCGCATTACTCAGTTGGACAATATCCTCGCCCTTCGCGCCTCCGTAGTTTACAAGTACAAGCGCTTGCTTACTATAAACGCCTACATTACCAACACGTTTTCCCTTCCAACCACATTGTTCTATCATCCAGCCAGCGGGTATTTTCACTCCTTCGTCAACAACATAGTGAGGCATATCGGGATATTGTTGTTGCAAACTTTCGAATTTGCTTTGACTAACTACAGGGTTCATAAAGAAAGAGCCAGCGCTTCCAATCTCAGCAGGGTCGGGCAATTTTGAACGGCGAACATCAATAATCACATTTCGTAGAACTTGTGCAGTAACTACCTCTGCATTAATATCATTCGCTTGTAACGCGCGGCTGATTGCACCATACGACAAGTCGGGAGCAAAACTTAACGACAAGCGATAAATTACATGCGTCACAATATACTTTCCCTTCATCTCGTGCTTAAACACACTGCTACGATAGGCATAGCGGCATTCTTCGCCCTTGAATTGGTAAACATTGCCTGTCGCCACCTCAACCGCTTCTACAGTATCTATATATTGACCAACATCTACGCCATAGGCACCAATGTTTTGCACAGCACTGGCTCCGACTTCACCTGGTATAAGCGAAAGGTTCTCTAAGCCATAATAGCCATGCGCTACACAATAGGCTACAAAATCGTCCCATACATACCCTGCGCCAACTCGAAGCCACACGTATTCTCCGTTACGTCTTACTATCTCTATGTCTTTTATTTCAGAATGTAACACAACTCCTTCGAAGTCATGAACAAAGAGAAGGTTACTTCCGCCACCAATTTGAAGCCAGCGTTTTCCTTTCAAACTTGAAGTAATTGATTTCAGCTGCTCTACTGTTTGGTACGAAATAAAGTCTGTACACTTAGCGTCAATGCCAAATGTATTATGTGTTAAAAGCGAATACATTTCTTGGTAATATATTTTATACTAACACTCTAATAAAAGTTGGTTAGTATGTTGGTTTTCAATGATTTAATTTTCTAATCTTTCAAGCATCCATGTCTTGCCATTTCGCACGAAAGTGAGTGAACACCCCATACCGCCAGACTGACTACAAATCATCAGGACACGTCGACGGCTATTGCCGTAACCTTGTCCGTAGTTTATGTTCGTAATAGTACCCGAAGGCAACTTAGGACGATAGTCAGGCCACTGATTAACATCAAGCAATCCTTCTATACTCTGAAAGTTTTCATAATCATAAGTCTTGAAATGGAACGGATTAAGAATGTGCTTCGACTGGTATTTGTGATTTGATGAGAACTGAGCATAAAACTCATAGAAGTCACTATTAACGTTCTTACTCATTTTGTGTGTATCAAGAGCCGTCAGGAACCATTGTCCGTTCATCTTATCAAAAACGTATTGTTTCACTCTTCTCTGCGTAAGGTAAACCCATTCGAAAACCACATGATGCAGTGAAGTATCCTTTTCTGCCTTGATTGATTTCGAGTTGTCAAACACAAGCGTATATACATCTTGCTTCTCATATAAATGATCAAACTTCCACGTCCCCTTTGCTATAGGCTGATTAACACCATCAACCACATTTTTTAATGGAAATATAATCCGTTCATATTGGAAACGCTTGTTACACATAAAAGAGTATATAAAATCATCAAACAAACCGTCTGCAGCCTTAGGCGGATTAGGAACGCTATCAGCAGTACACGTATCTAACGCCGAAGCTAAACTATCACTCTTTCCAGCAGCCTCTTCTTTTGGTTTTCCGCTTGTACATGAAGCAAAAAGCAGCACACACACAAGCATATAAAAGAACTTTTTCATCATAAATACCTTTATTTTGAGTGGCAAAAGTAAGCCTTTTCTGTGTAAGACGTACATATTTAAGAAGAAATATTTATCTTTGCATTAAAAATAAGCAATAACGCGATGTTAATAGATAAAATACAAGCTTTATTAAGCGAGGTTGGAGGCTTACAAGCCACAGACGAGAAAGCGCTTGAAGCGCTCCGCATTAAATACCTTAGTAAAAAAGGTGTAGTAAACGACCTTATGGGTGAATTTCGTAATGTTGCTCCAGAGCAAAAACGCGAAATTGGTATGAAGCTCAATGAGCTAAAATCTGCATTACAAGACAAACTTACCGAATTACGTCAATGCCTTGCTACAAAAGAAGACGACCATTCTGACTTAGACCTTACACGTACGCCTTACCCTATTACATTAGGCACACGTCATCCTTTGTCTATTGTTAAGAATGAAATCATTGATATATTTTCACGTTTAGGCTTCTCTATTGCTGATGGTCCCGAGGTGGAAGACGATTGGCATGTTTTCTCTTCACTTAACTTCCCCGAGGATCACCCCGCTCGCGATATGCAAGATACCTTTTTCGTAGAGCAACACCCCGACATTGTACTTCGTACGCACACAAGTTCAGTACAAAGCCGCGTAATGGAATACTCTAAGCCGCCTATTCGCGTATTGTGCCCTGGTCGCGTTTATCGTAATGAAGCCATCTCTGCCCGTGCACACTGCTTCTTCCATCAGGTCGAAGGACTTTACATCGACAAAGACGTCAGTTTTACCGACCTTAAGCAAGTATTGCTTACCTTTGCACGTGAAATGTTTGGTCCCGATACAAAAATCCGTTTGCGCCCCTCATACTTCCCATTTACAGAACCAAGTGCAGAAATGGATATTTCTTGCAACATCTGTGGCGGCAAGGGTTGTGCCTTCTGCAAGCAAACAGGTTGGGTAGAAATCTTAGGCTGTGGCATGGTTGACCCCAATGTGCTCGAAGCGAATGGCATTGATAGCAAAGTTTACAAAGGTTACGCATTTGGTATGGGTGTTGAACGTATTACCAACCTTAAATATCAAATAAAGGACCTCCGCCTCTTCTCTGAGAACGATGTACGCTTCCTTGATGAGTTTACCTCTGCCAACTAAAATTCACGTATAAGAAGTCAAGTCCTATTTAACTACTATAGTACATTTGACATCTTTTACACCATACAAAAAAATAGCATCCCCTCCACTAATCATTCAAAGCAACGATAAGCGGAGGGGTTTCTTGTTCCTATACTACAATGATCAATCTTGCAAGACATTTACTCGAGACATTACTCATTGAGTGTAACATTTCAGCAGCTAATAGCGTCCGTCTCGCACAAATTATAGTAATTGCGCTACTCCTTTTACTTTGCTATTTCATTGCTTGGACTTTCAGGAAATACGCCATGCCCGTCATACTTCAAATGGTTGAGAAAACAGAAACGAAATGGGACGATTATCTAGTCAATCGCCCCGTATTAAGCGCTACAAGTCAACTATTTCCCTGCATATTAGTGTACATCTTATTGCCTTTATGTTATGACAACATCACGACTTCTATCACTTACGTTATCATCTCTCACTCTTTACAAGTTTACATAACGATCTGTGCGACGCTACTTGTTACATCATTTCTAAAAAACCTATCCGTTGCACTTGCTAAAAAATACGAGGAGTATCACCTAACAGGTATATTACAATTCATTCGCTTAATCATCATATGTTTAGGAGCTATCGTCTCCATTTCGCTGCTATTCGGCTACAATCCCATACGCGTCATTGCAGGCTTAGGTGCTGCAGCCACAGTGTTAATGTTGATTTTTAAAGATTCAATCTTGGGATTGGTGGCGGGCATACAACTCTCGCTGAACAAGATGCTTAAAGTTGGCGATTGGATTACCATTAAAAAACTTGACATTGATGGCAATGTTGAGGAAATATCGCTTACTACGGTTAAAGTGAGGAATTTTGACAATACCATTTCTACCATTCCGCCCTATACGCTCGTTAGTGACACTTTCCAAAATTGGAATGCTATGGTCACCACAGGAGCACGTCGCATTAAACGTACTCTATATATTGATGTACAAAGCATAAGAAGCCTCTCGCTCTCTGAAGTCGAAGCGCTTATAGCTGAAAAATTGCTTTCTCAGAAAGACATAACAAATAATACCAACATCAACCTTACATTATATAGACACCACCTTAGCGAGCTATTAAAAAAGGACAAAGATATCGTACAAGATCAATGGATACTAGTACGACAACTTAACCCCACGCCGAACGGCTTACCACTCGAGATTTGGTTGTATACTAACAACACCAAATTCGTTGACTACGAAGAGGTTGCTGCCAGCCGAATAGAAAGTATGATTGCTCTTCTACCGACATTTCACTTACAAATGTTCCAATCACCTACAAGTTCTGACTTTCAAGAGATAAAACCGTAATTATTCCATCCAAACCATATTGAAAAATAAAAAATGAGGAAAAGCTCTAAAATAGAACTTTTCCTCATTTTTTATTTTTCAATACGGTTTGGGACTAACTTACCCGTCAACATATTGAAATTTGTCTACTTATCAAT
>ERZ1034980.1756-NODE-1756-length-12536-cov-89.908581_pt1 | contig 12536 bp, 9 predicted proteins | sample MGYA00520622_ERZ1034980 | MGnify/ENA primary metagenome ERZ1034980 (study PRJEB33766, sample SAMN09781791) | gut metagenome | biome: gut microbiome | host: Homo sapiens | place: Madagascar | study: EMG produced TPA metagenomics assembly of the PRJNA485056 data... | reverse complement strand
GACCGGTGCAGGTTTGTTCTTTTATTAAAATCCCCGAGGAAAAAGTGAAGAACCAGAAAAGAAGCGAGGAGCATTTCGCATCCTCACTTCTTTTCGATGTAAGTTATTGTATGATAGGTAATTGTAAATGGCTAAATCCAGTTGACCATGACTCCTGCAAAGAGTACCGATACAATCGAAACGGAGACCATTCCGGCAATCAGCATTCTCGGCATGATGTGTTGCAAGATGATGTGCTGCTCTTCTTCCGTTTCTCCCACTGCTTTGGCAACTTCACTTGGAACGATGTAAGTACCCGGGAAACCGAACAATGCGGTTACACCAAGAGCGAAGGACATGTACCAACTCTCTCCGAAGATTTTTCCGATGATGATGGAAATCAATGCGCAGCTTGCCAGACCGATTACAAAGATGATAATCATCGGTTTAATCATGGACACCAACTGACCCGGCGTAGTATTGGCCAAATTGGCGAATACGTTTGTCAGTACAGCGCCGATTACAAAAGTAAATCCATTCGCCTTCTCCATCGCGCCTTCTTCCAAGAATCCGAATTCGTGGAAAAGCACTCCAAGCAGCAGGCAAATTACCAGCATATTTACCTTGTTTCCGGTAAGATTTGCAAGATACTGTGCCAAGCAAGCCACAACAGCAAGCTTTGCCAGCATGAAATTCGCACCTCTGTATTTCTCCGGAACATCCGGGATGAACTTTAGTCTGGATTTCTTGGTTTCTCCGGTCGCGCCTTCTACAGCATCGGCGATGAGCTGCCCATTTCGAATCATCCCTCTTAAACGCAATGCTTCCTTCTTGCAAAGAATAGATGCAATCGGGAATCCGATTACGCCCTGAAGAATCAGAACCATAGATCCGAACAGCACGACGTTCGACCCTGCCTTCTGAAGAGCCTCTGACATTACCAGAAATGCCACAACTCCGCCGCCTACAATCGGCGCTGCAATCAGTGCTTCATATCGCTCAATAATCAACTGTCCAATGAAATAAACACCCAGACAGATTCCAATGGTGGAACACAGTACCAGAACTACAGTTTTCCATTCCGCAACCAGTTCCTTTAACTTGATGGTCGTACCCATATGCACCAGCATCAGTCCCACTGTCACGCTGGCAAAAAGTTGAAGTGTGGAATCCTGAAAAATTGTTGCCGGAAGTCCGTTCCAGAATCCGATGGCAAACAGAATCGATGCTACAAACAGCATCGAAATAATTGCTTTACTCTTCGTGGCAATGAAATCACCGATTGCATATACCACGAGGATTATCGTTAATGCATATAACCCATTCATAGTTGTTCTCCTTTTCGTTATCCTAATTAATTATTTCTATTTCGTGTGATGCGCAAGATATTCAAATGCACATTGACAGTGCGCTGCCGTGCCGTAAGGCAATGCTCTCTCATCAATCCGCATCTTCGGATTATGCATGGAATATTCATATCCATCTTCCGGTGATCCGGCACATACATTTGCATAGAAGGTTGGGATGTACATTCCCAGATTTGCGAAATCTTCCGATCCTGAAATCGGCTTAATTATCTCCACCTTCTTTGCAACCTCTTCAATATACCCTTTCATTTCTTTCGTAAGTTCTCTGTCATTTACATTCGGAGCAACTCCCACCCGGTATTCCGTAACAGCAGTTCCTCGCCAAACCGCCGCAATTCCGGAAGAAATCTCCTCTATCCGACGTTTTAGAAATTCCCTTTTCTCACGGCTAAAAGCACGAACGTTTCCAAGAATTTCCGCACTGTCCGGAATGATGTTGCTGGCACTTCCGGATGTCACACTGCCAATGGATAGAATCACATCATCGTTAAATGCCGTTTCCATAATTGGCATTTGATGCAACGCCATTACGATATTCGATGCAATGTTCACTGCAGAAACACCCTGATACGCACAGGATCCGTGAGCGGAACGTCCGGAAACATGAATGCAGAATTCATCTGCCGAAGGCATCATCTGCCCTTCTGCGAAAACGATGGTGCCCGGATGCAAATCGTAATTTCCGCATCGCCCGGTATTAATGTGGAATCCCATCGCGGCATCTACTTTCGGATTCTCCAATATTCCTTCGTCAATCATGCGTTGAGATCCCTGCAACAATTCCTCCGCCGGTTGGAACATGAACTTCACCGTTCCTTTCAGTTCCGATTCATGTTTCTTCAAAATTTTGGCTGCGCCCAAAAGCATCGCCGTATGACAATCATGCCCACAGCTGTGACATATTCCATCTTTTTCACTGGAATATTCCACTCCCGAATCTTCCTGCTGCGGCAAAGCATCCATATCTGCCCGCAAAAGAATCACCGGGCCTGTTCCGGTTCCAATCGTACAGGTAAGACCACCGCCTAGCTTCTCGGGAAAGCAGCCGTAGGATTCCAATTGTGTCGCCACGAATTCTATGGTTTCCGAAAGATTGAAGCCCAGTTCCGGTCGCCGATGAATATGACGACGATTGGAAATAATCTCATCTTGAATGCTCAACGCCTCTTCAAGAAAACAATTCATATCTCTCATCTCCTTTCTCTCTTTAATCTAGTCATGATTGTACTATCCTTTGTGACTCGGGAGGAAATGCCTTGAACTAATACAGCCATTAATAAAAATAATACCCCCTATATCATCGGAAAATTTCGACAACATAAAAGGTTATTTTTGCATGAATTATTGTATAATTAACTTTGTTATTCGATACCGTTCACAATGGAAAGGAAGTATCTTAGAGAGTTATGGAAATCAGACAGGTGTACTACGCACTTGAAATTGCGAAGCAAAAGAGCTTCTCGAAAGCAGCTCGGAAACTGTACATTACCCAACCGGCAATCACGCATCAAATTAAAGCGTTAGAGGAAGAACTTCAAGTTCAGCTTTTTTGCCGCACGCCACAAGGAGTAACACTAACTCCGGAAGGCGAAAAATTCTGCCAATACGGTGAGAAAATCATTGGTGCGGTAGATGATCTTCGGAGTGCATTTGACTTGGGAAACCCGGACGAAACACCCGTCCTCCGGATTGGCGTCTTTCCGTTCTACAGCGCATCTCCCCTACAGCACATATTGACATCTTTCTTTGCGGGGAACTACAAAGTATTCGGAAATATGAAAACCATTGACAACTATCAGGCTTTTGAACGCCTGGAATCCGGAGACTTAGATTTTGCCATTGTCAAAATCAAGCCGGGGAACATTCCGGAAAGCCTCGATTTTATCACTTTGGACAAGGAAAATCTCTATCTGTTAATTCAACGCAAATGCAATCGCATTCAAGGCGGTACGATTCCGGTTCAAGCGTTAGGTGATTTTCCCCTGTTGACCGGCGAAGAAGACTCTCACTTCTATCGGGAAATGAAAATTCTGTACGATAGATATAATATGCCATTCAATGTTTCTTTTATGAACACCAAAGAAACACAAATTATGATGGAAATGATTAAAGACGGTGTAGGTGTTGTTTTAGCCACGGAACAGGTTGCCCGCACACTGGAAAGCGATGAAATTGCCGCGCTTCGAATTGAACCAAATCAGACGTTTCACACTGTCTTGGCATATCCTAAAAAACGCAAACTGAGAGGAATCTATCTCACTTTCAAAAACTATGTGGCGGATCATTACACTTCCGCTAGCCGAGAGGCGAAAAACCTAATGTCCGTTTCCCACGCTTTAGATCAGGAGGACTTGGAAAATGAAACCGAATAGCCGGATTCCATCGAAATATCGTCATTTATCGAACAGAACGCCTGGATGGTAGGCGGAAATATCCTCTTTGCCATCGGCGTCAATATGATCGTCACCCCGCTGGGACTGTACAACGGGGGTTTTATGGGACTGGCGCAGCTGCTGCGCCTCCTCTGCGTCAACGTGCTGCACATTCCGGTGCCGGCCGGCTTTGACCTGGTGGGTGTCATCTACTTCCTGGAGAACGTGCCGCTGTTCTTTGTCGCTTATAAAGTGGTGGGGAAAGAGTTCTGCTTCAAATCCCTGGTGTCCATCGGCATCGCCTCTCTGGCCCTGGCGTTGGTTCCCGTGCCAACCACACCGATCATGCACGATACCCTGGCGGCCTGCTTCGTGGGCGGCGTCATCGCCGGAAGCGGTGCCGGCATGGTGATGCGCGGCGGTTCCTCCGGCGGCGGGCAGGATATCATCGGCGTGTGCATGGCCATTCGCCACCCCAATGCCAAAGTCGGAATTATCAGCATCATCATGAATGTTTTTATCTACGGCGTCTGCCTCTTCATCTTTAACGTGGAAGTGGTCATCTATTCCTTGATCTACACCACGATTCTGGCGGTGTTCCTGGACCGGATGTTCATCCAGAACATCAACGTGCAGGTGATGATTTTCACCAAGAACCCGGGAATCTCCGACGTGATTCTCACGGAAATGGAGCGGGGCGTTACCGACTGGACCGGCCGCGGGGCATACACGAAAGAGGATTCCTACATTCTGGTAACCATGATTTCCAAATACGAAATCGAACGGCTGCTAAGCCTGGTGCGGGGAATCGATCCGAATGCCTTTGTCATCGTGACGGAAGGCACCAAGGTGTACGGAAATTTCCAGAAAAAGCTGACGGACTAATTTTCCGGAAGCAGTTCCGGAACCGCCTGACGTTGCTTTAGTTTCCGGTAGAAAAGCACATTAAGAATAATTCCAACAAAGGTTGCTGCCGGGGCCGCCAAGCCAATTTGAGTGAGGCTGGCATCCGGCTGAATGCTCATGTAATAGGCCAATGGCAACCGCACCAATAATGTCTGTATGAGGCCCTGTGTCATAACCCACAGGGTCTTGTCATGTCCGTTGAAATATCCCACCATGCTGAACAACACCGCAGTGACAATGGTTTCCGGTGCAAAGCCCTTCAGGTATTCGTATCCCCGCTGAACAACGCCCGCATCTTCGGTGAAAATCCCGGTGAGCAGGTTTCCTTTAAAGAACACAACCAGGAATACCACACATCCCACGGCCAGGCCGATTCGGATGCCGGTGAACATGGCTTTGGAGGCCCGCTTCTCGTCGCCGGCGCCCACGTTCTGGGAGACGAAGGAGGCCATGGACTGCATCAGGGCACTGGGAATCAGCATAGCAAAGTTAACCACCTTGCAGGCCACGCCGTATCCGGAGGATGCTTCCAGCCCCAGGCGGTTTACAAATGCGCACAGCGCCAAGAAGGACAGCTGGGTCAGAAATTCCTGGAGTGCCAGCGGGCAGCCGATCTTCAGCGCTCTCCGACACTGTTGGTTCAGCCGGAAGTCCCCTCGGGTGATACGGAAAGGAAGATTTCTTTTTTTTAGCAAAAGGAGGGCGAACACCACGCTGACGCCCTGGGCGAACACGGTGGCCAAAGCTGCCCCGGCGGCGTCCATGTGAAGTCCGGCCACCAGAATGAGATCCCCTGCCACGTTCACCAGGCAAGCCACCGCCACAAAGAGCATCGGCGATTTGCTGTCTCCCAAGCCCCGGAAGATGGCTGCCAGCACGTTATACGCCACGATAAAAATAATTCCGGCACCGCAGATGCGCACGTATTCAGCGGTCAGGTCCAGCGCTTCCGCCGGTGCCTGCATGATTTTGGAAATGGGATACGGAAAGAATACCATCCCGATAAAAAGAACCACGGACATAACGGCGAAAACCACCGTGGCGCCGCCAATCAGAGGCCCGATGTTTTCCGGTGTTTTCTCCCCGATATACCGGGCGATCAGCACGGTGATGCCCATGGCCAGCTGAGTAATCACGAATGTTACCAGGTTCAACACCTGGCTTCCGGTCGATACTGCTGAAAGTCCGGATGTGGTTCCGAACCGGCCCACCACCAGCAAATCTACGGCACCATATGCCGCCTGCAGCACCAGCGCGCCCAGCACCGGAAGCATAAAAGACACCAGCTTCTTGCTGATGCTCCCCTTTGTAAAATCTCCGTTCATACTATTCAAAATATCCCCTTCTTTCACACATAATTCGGTACAGTTTCTCAATGGCGACAATCATGCAGTCCGCTTCCTCTTCGGATATGTTTTTGATGCTTTCGGCAAGCTCCGAGAAATACTTATGATTGTACTTCTCCGTCAGAGCCGTTCCCACCTCCGTAATTTCAATATAAGTAATCCGGGCATCCTCCCGGGAAATCGTCTTCCGTACGTACCCCTTCTCTTCCATCTTCTTGATGGTCCGGGTGACGCCCGGCCGCGGAAGATTCAGCGCATCGCTGATATCCGAAATCCGTACCCTTCCGTTCTTCTGCTCCAGCTTGTGAATCACATCCAGATACTTGATATAGGAAGGTGCTACGCCCTCCGGAAGCTCCGGCAGCATATCCCGCACCCGCTTTGCCATGTAGCAGGCATCCATCATTTCTTTAACTTTCTCGACTTTCATATAGGACCTCGCATGTTGGTTGATTGATCGGTTAATCGGTTGACCGGTTATTTGGGTTGGTTGTTTGGTTAATCGATTTATCGATTTATCGGTTGATTTTTTTAATTATCTTTGGTAATTAACAGTGGTAATTATATAGATATCAGAAGCGAATGTCAATAACGAATGCCCATGTTGGCGTGGCATGGCGGTGAAACAAGGCCTTGCGAGGAGGTCCACGCCAACATGGGCGGCGTGCGAACAAATATTGAAAGGAAGTGATGTATAACCCCTTGTTTTTCCGCCCCGTGCATCAACTCCATTCTCAGAGGTGATGCATCAGCATCCATTTTTTCAACTCATGCATCACCTCTAATTATTTTCATATTTCTTTCATTCTACTTTGTTTTCAATTAGCATTAAAAGTGATGCATGCGCAGCTGCTTTCTGTTTTCCTACATCACAGCCTACCATTGCCGACGGTCATCATCCCTCTGAGTTGCCCGGCGGCTACACAATAATTGATGCAGGAACATCTTTTTTCAGCGTTCCTGCATCAATTTCCTGATTTCTACCCGCGGCCCGAATTAGAATCGGGCCGCTTTCAAATGAAAAGTGATGCACGAAAGGCTCTCACCGGCCTTCGTGCATCACTTTCCATTATCATAATCTACAAAAGGAAAGAATTGACGACGAACTCTTCATCTTCTTCCGTTCGTCGTCAATTCTAATCATCATCTTGTGCCTCCTGCTCTAATTTACATTCTCATCAACAAAAATTGACGACAGCCCCTCGTTTCGGGGTAACCTGTCGTCAATCTAATGCATCCTTTGCACTCAGAATCTAATTGAAATTCAGTAAAGTTTCAAAATCACTTCTTCTCATTCGAATTTCCTACTTCCAAGACCTCATTCTGCCTTCTTCACCGGGCATTTGACTCTAATCTACCCGGCGGCCGCGAAGAAATTGACGACGGAACTGCGTGATCGAGAGTTTCGTCGTCAATTTCTTCCGCTTTCCATGTAAGCGGCCCGCATTAGAGGCCTTCATGAATCATTGTGAGATAGTTCGCAGAAACTATTCCGCCCTTTTTCCTCGATATGAAAAACTTTCCAATATCTGCCTCGTCATAATTACTACCACTTCCTACATATTTCTTTAATCAGCGAATAACCTTCAGGCCGTTGGTCTGAAACACCTATAATGTCTCCAAGCCATTCTCCCGGTTCAGCAACTCTTCCATAACCCATTAAAATTGGCAGTGGATCTCCATAATCATTCTTTGTACGATTCGCAGATCATATCAAAAGCATCCCCCGGATATCCAAATTCTACCGACTGTTCATACAGCGTTTTTATCGACATTCACCCACCTATAATATTCGCCCATGATTCACCTCGTCATTCACTTATGCTTTACTTGGACTAGAAATGATATGCCTCTGCTCTTTCCACTACGAGATATCCGCATTTCGGTTGATATCCCGAATCGTGCCCATGATTCCGCTCCACACATCCTGGGAATCTCCGAACAGTTCGATGATATTTCCGCGGTCCGTGAACGGAGAATCCTGGAGAATCGAAACGTCTTTCATAATACCGTTTCGAACGATGTATTCCACAATCTGGTTCACGAAGTAGATCTGCCGGTCATTCAGGTTGGCATTTTCCAGGTAATCCGCAAATGCCGCTTTGGCCGCATTCATATCCATTCCTACAATTTCACGAACCAGTTCTCCCAGTGGTTTATCTCCGTACTCCTTCTCGTAATCCTCTTTGGAGCCCACTTCGCTCCAAAGGATTTGTTCCAGCTGTTCCACATCCATTTTGGTCAGCGGAATGTTGGACTTGAGTTTCCCGATTACCAGATGGTCCGGATGTTGGCGAATATACACCTCCGCATCGTGGCGGTAATCCTTCAGGTAATCGTTCTCCAGTTCGCCGCCGTCCCATTTCATTTCCAGAATTTCATCTTCGAAATCCGTATGGTGAACTTTTATCTTTGGTGGCTGATAATATATCATCAGCTCCCGAAGGTTTTGCCGAACGGATTCGAAATCATTCATGTCCGCTTCGCCGACCCACTCTGTATCCAGAACCCGGTCAATCCACATTTTCTGTGCTTTCACCGCAGGAATCGTCCCGGCCTCTTTCGCCACACGACCCACACGGCTCTGAAGAGACTGAATTCCGGCACTTGCCTGCTTCCCTTCCAAATGCGCCAACTCGATGCCGTACATCAGCGAATCGAACCGAAGAATCCGCGCATCTTCCGAGTCGCCTTGCAGCAGCGGAGCAATCTCTTCCTTAACGCAAGTCTCATCCTCATCGGTTATGATTTTGTAGTTATCCTTATTCAAATATTTTTCGATGTACCTCAAATGCTGCCGCGCCGCAAAACCTTCCCTGTTGATTCCCCGGACCTTCTCCAGCATCTCGTCCACCAGATTATCTCGGAATGCCATCAGCGGCTCCGTCTGGTACTCCAGATCCTGCAGCTTATGGGACAGGGCGAATTTAATTCGGTACAACTGACCCTGCAACGTTCCGGAATCCTTCACTTCCCGGCCATTTGGATTCAGCCGGAAAAATTCGAAGTTTCCGCAGAAGTCAAAAATATAGAAATTCTCCTTGTCCGCACCGTCCAGCAAGCCCTCACACAGCCGTGTCCCCCGGCCAATCATCTGCCAGAATTTCGATTTGCTCATCACCTTCTTGAAAAACACCAGGTTCAGCACTTCCGGCACATCAATTCCCGTATCCAGCATATCCACAGAAATCGCAATCTGCGGCAGCTTCTTCGGATTGGAGAAGGTATCGATGGCCTGCTGCGAATTCTTAATCTGATTGTCGATGACCTCCGCATAGCCGGTCAACTTCGGATATTCCTCGTTGAATACTTTTAGGATTTCCTCTGCATGCCGGTGATTCTTCGCAAAAATAATGGTCTTGCCGATATCTTTTCCGAAATGCACGCGGTGGCCTTTCGTCATGAGGATGTCCAACACCTTTCGAATGGTATCCTTATTGAACAGCCACTGATTCAGCGCCGAGGAATCAATCTGTTTCGGGATAAAATCCTCATCCTCAAAAGTATTTTCGAATTCGTCCTGCTCTTCCGGGGTGAGATCGTCGTAGTTGATGCCATTCTCCATGAATTGCAGCTTGCTTTCCACGGACACGTAATTCACCAGGTATCCGTCCGTCACCGCCTGAGCCAGTTCGTAGCCATAGGTCGGCTGTCCGGCTTTCAGGTTAAAAATACCATAGGTGTTCTTATCGATTTCATCCTTCGGGGTTGCCGTCAAGCCCACCAAAGGTGCGTCGAAGTAATTAAAAATATCCCGGTATTTGTTATAAATCGACCGATGGGCCTCATCGCAAATCACCAGGTCGAAGTGGCCCGGCGTAAAAAGTCTTTTGCCATTCTCGTCATTTACCGAATCGATGCAGCCGATCATAGTCTGGTAAGTGGCAAAGACGCAGGCCGCGCCGTAGTTTTCCTTATCCTCACAGAGATTGGTTACCGATAGGTTCGGCAGCTGATCGCCGAAGCTTCTTTTGGCCTGGGTGACCAGTGCGGTTCGATCGGCCAGGAAGAGGACGTTTTTCACCCAGCCCTTTCGCTGGAGCACTTCTACCAGAGATATTACGGTTCTGGTTTTTCCCGAACCCGTCGCCATAACCAAAAGTGCCTTTCGTCGGTTCTCTTCGCCCAACGTACGGCAGACTGCTTTTACCGCGGCTTCCTGGTAATACCGGCCGGCGATGTCCCGGCGAATTCGGATATCCGTCAGCGGTTCCCGCATCCGCTGGAGGTTGTGAAGTTTCTCCAGGTCGCGTTTGGAATAGAATTCCGCAACCGGCCGCTCCGGATACTGGTTGTCGATGATACGCATCTCGAAACCGTTGCTCAGGAAGACCACCGGCCTACGCCCGTATTTCTTCTCCATAATATCCGCATAGAGCCGGGCCTGAATTCGGCCGTTTTCCACGTTGACGCTGGTGCGCTTCGCTTCCACAACGGCCAGCGGCCGGCCGTCATCCCCGTACAGCACGTAGTCCGCAAAACTTTCGCCGGAGGCGTTCGGCATTCCTTCCAGCCGTACCTCTTCCAGCCAGTCCTTGCCTTTCGTCCAGCCGGCAGCGGCCAGCATAACGTCGATGTATATTTTTCTCGTATTGAATTCCGTCAGATCCAGCGGTTTTGGAACGTAATTCTCCATCCGCTCTTCCCGTCTCGCACTGAGTTCGTCTTTCAGCGCCCGGTTCTCTTCGATGAGCTTCTGGATGTTCAGTTCATACTGCTGCGTTTTCTCTTGAGCGAGGGCTTCCTTCTTCTCCAGCTCATTCTCTGCGCCGAGAAGTTCCCGGTGGAAATCCGGTGCGTCGTAGGTTCTGGAATAGCTGCATGCCACAAAATCCATGAAGTAGAACAGGTTCTCTATTCCCAGCGCCGCCTGTTCATAGGTAATCTGCACGCCGGCATGCGCCGCGTTGTTTCCCAGCACCCGCACATACTGAATCCGCCGCATCAAATCATCCGGCACCAGTTCCCGAAAGCGATTGGTATTGATTATCGCAACAAGGGTTTCTTTATATGGCATCCGAAGAAAATGGTCCGCCGTGTACATCCATTTAATGGCAAATTCCATCGCCTTTCTGCACCCGATGGCGCACGCCTCCGGATCGATCCCCAGCAGCCGTTCCGCCCGAACGGCCATGTCCGCAAAAGACTTAAATTGTGCATCCTCCTTGAGGAAATCAAAGTTACCCATTGCTTCTCTCCAATAATTACACTAACTGTAGCACCCTCCCATGGGTGCATTCCAAAGTCATTTCATTATATCGTATTTCCCATCTCCCTGCCAACAGTTGATTGGGAAGAATTTTTCCATATGCCTTCACATTGATGATACTCCCTCGTAAAACCGTTCCAATCAACGCATCTTACAAGAAAACCCACCGATTCAAATCTTGAATCCGTGGGTTTTCTTCAGTCTGTAGCAATCTTCACTTCTGCGAAGATTGCTATCTATTATTAATATTTAATTACGACTTCTCTGCATTTCGGACATCTGTATGCAGTTGTAATCGTTCCACCACTGAAAAGTCCGACTTTTTCTTTCCCCAGCGGAATAGCGTTCTTTCCAAGAGATGGAAAGACTGTAATTGGGCTTGGTTTTTCACAGAAACAAAGTCCATCTCTGCACTTAATATATCCAAGAATCATCTCTTCGCCACAGTTTGAACATTTCATTACTATTCTCCTTATTTAAAAGTTTGAAATAAAACTTGATCGTCCAAATTCCACACTTCTTTAGACCTATGATTATAGTTAATTCCACACCGTTTCTTAATGTATGCGTTGTTGCTAAAGCAACGTGTCTTCATTTTTACATCATATTTACACTTTTTCTTAATTCTAGTTATATGAACATGTTTTCCAACCGGATCAACATAATATAACAAATCTCCTGTACCGTACTGATCTTTGTAAACAACTCTCTTTTTTGTATGCTTTTTATCCTCATATATATAAAATGTTCTTTCTTTTATCGAATGCATTTGAGCATCGGAGAAGAATCTTGTTCCGTAATTAATCTTAACCTTGTCATTTTTCAATCCTAATGCGGCGGAAACTACAGCATATGGAATTCCAACCTTTTTATCGAAAAATGATATCGAAACATCCACAACCCCTTTAACGTATTTTTTCCAGTCTGATTTTGAAGGCTTGGAAGCATATTTTCTTATTGTGTGTTTTTTTACAGATTTGACAGTATAGTAAATCTTCTGCCCTCGTGGAGTTTTCCCAAAATAATGCTCTTTACTAGCAAAAGCCCCTTGAGCACTTATACCAAAACTAATACAGCAATTAAAACAACAAAAATCCCTAATCGTTTCTTCATCGTGAAATCCCCCTTCGCATATCGAAACAGTGATGTTTGTTTTTTATAAGGAGGAGTCTGTCAAGACTCCTCCTTATTTGATATGCGTAGTATATCAACGATTTCGGGAATATTGGATAGCTATAATCATGATACCACACGACAATCACGATGGACAGATTATTTACACAATTATAGAAAATTTCTTTTCATTGTTCCATGTTGGAAAGTTGCTCCTTGCAGATATCGGAAAATTGATATTTGC
>ERZ1034980.1754-NODE-1754-length-12546-cov-7.710031_pt1 | contig 12546 bp, 10 predicted proteins | sample MGYA00520622_ERZ1034980 | MGnify/ENA primary metagenome ERZ1034980 (study PRJEB33766, sample SAMN09781791) | gut metagenome | biome: gut microbiome | host: Homo sapiens | place: Madagascar | study: EMG produced TPA metagenomics assembly of the PRJNA485056 data... | reverse complement strand
TGTGTTGCCATGGCTGAGTATATCAGTGGCAGTGAGGAAGCATTTGTGGAGCAGATGAATCAGCGGGCTGAGGGACTTGGTATGGTGAATACGCATTTTGTAAATTGTAATGGCCTGGACACAGATGGACATGAGACGACAGCCAGAGACATTGCACTGATGTCAAGAGAACTGATCATTCATTATCCGAAGATTCATGAGTATTCCATGATATGGATGGATACAATCACACATGTGACCAGAAAAGGAACATCAGAATTCGGGCTTACAAATACCAACAAGCTGATCAGACAGTATGCTTATGCAACCGGACTTAAGACAGGATCTACAAGCAATGCGGGATTCTGCGTGTCGGCTACGGCTGAAAAAGATGGTGTGGAATTGATTGCAGTGATCATGGGGGCGGACAATTCCAAAGACCGCTTTCAGGATGCTGTAAAGCTTCTGGATTATGGATTTGGGAAATGTACTTTTTACGTGGATGATGCGGTAAAAAATGTGGCGGAAGTTCCAGTGACAGGGGGTATACAGGAAGAAGTGTCCGCACATATGGCTGGGGAGTTCCATTACGTGGATACCACAGGAGCAGATCTGAGTCAGATACGCCGGAAGGTGGAAGTCAAGAAAGGACTTCAGGCACCGGTGGGAAAAGGTGATCCGGCAGGAGAGATGGTCTATTATCTGAACGGCAAGGAGATTGGTAGGCAGAAGCTTGTAGCGTCAGAGAATGTGGAACGTATGCGGTATACCGATGCACTGGAACGGACCATGGATCGGTTTTTCCTTGAAAATGCAAAACATCAATGATAAGCTGAAAGTATCTGTAATAAACATATCGGAGGAATATCAGTGAAAAAGTTGAAGAGGAAATCTTTGAAAATACGAAAGAATATCAAAGAGGCTGCTCTTGCTGCAATTACAGCGGGCAGTCTTTCTGTTGTTATGGAACTTCGCCGGGAGTTGAGCGAATTTTTAATAAGGAGATATCGGGTCTGTGTGCCTGACCCACGAGGGATGGGTCCGGATAGCCAGACGACAGTGAAACTTGTCTTTTTATCAGACCTTCATGGTAAACGCTATGGGACAGACAATCAGGAGCTGATTCGCGCAGTGGAGCATGAGAAGCCGGATTATATCCTGGTCGGCGGTGATCTGGTGACCAGGTCGAACCCAAAGACAGATGCGATAGCACTGGAACTCATCAGGCAACTGGTAAAGATCTGCCCAGTCTATCTCGCTAATGGCAACCATGAACAGAAGATGCGCATTTGCACAGAAGAATACGGAGACCGGTATGAGAAATATATGGCTGCAGTGCAGGAAGCAGGTGTCCATGTGCTGGAAAGTGCATCCGAAGAAGTGTCTATGAAGGGCGTGCCGGTGCAGATAAGCGGACTGGAGCTCCCAGTCAAATGTTACGCCCGATTCTTTGCACAGAAATTGCAGATTCAGGATGTGAGAGATGTAATCGGAGAACCGAAAGAAGGATGTTATCAGATCCTGCTTGCACACACGCCGGTATTTATGCCGGTATATCAGCAGTGGGGGGCGGATATGACATTATCCGGGCATCTGCATGGAGGGATAATCGGACTTCCCGGAATCGGAGGACTGATTACACCGCAGGCAGTACTATTTCCTAAATATGCGGGCGGTATTTACAGAGAAGGAAAGCATGTTGGTATTGTCAGCCGTGGACTTGGAACCCATACGGTGAATCTCAGATTCTGTAATCCGGCAGAACTGGTGTCTGTATCATTAGAATTCCACTCTTGTGAAAATGTGGATAATCCAGTATAATGGTAGAGTTAATGACTATGAAGAGAGGATAAGCTATGGGAATACCGGTAAAGCTTCAGGTGTTTGAGGGACCGCTGGATCTGCTCTTGCATCTGATTGATAAAAATAAAATAGATATCTACGATATTCCTATTGTGGAGATCACCAGCCAGTATATGGATTATATCCGGGCAATGGAAGAGGAAGATCTGAACATTATGAGTGAATTTCTCCTGATGGCGGCTACACTGTTGGATATTAAGTGCCGGATGCTTCTTCCAAAAGAAGTGAATGAAGATGGCGAGGAAGAAGACCCAAGACAGGAACTGGTGGAACAGCTGCTTCAATATAAGATGTACAAGTATATGTCTTATGAACTGAAGGACCGTCAGCTTGATGGGGAACGCTATCTGTACCGCGGGCCAGACATTCCGGATGAAGTAGCAGATTACGTGGAGCCAGTGAACCTGGACGAGCTTCTTGGCGATCTGACACTTGGCAAGCTTCATAGTATTTTTAAAGAAGTAATGAAACGGCAGACAGATAAGATCGATCCTGTGCGAAGTAAGTTTGGTAAGATCGAGAAGGAAGAGATAACGGTCGAGGTGAAGATGACCGAAGTAGAGGCATATGCGCTGATGCATGAGAGATTCAGCTTCCGGGATCTTCTGACCAGCCAGAGCTCCAAGACACAAATCGTGGTGACATTTCTGGTAATCCTGGAAATGATGAAAGCAGGTAAGATTTCAATCGAACAGGAACAGCCGTTTGACGATATTGTTATTACATCGCAGATGTAATACAGGAGGATATATAGTGGAAATCAACAGATTAGAAGGAATTATTGAGTCCATTTTATTTACCATGGGTGATTCAGTGGAACTGTCTAAGATCGCACTGGCGATAGGACATGATGAGGACACCACAAGAAGGATCATCCATTGCATGATGGATAAGATCAATGGCGCAGAAGAGCGTGGCGTGAAGATCATCGAACTGGAAGACTCCTTTCAAATGTGTACCAAGGCAGAAAGTTATGAATATCTGATACGCATTGCAAAACAGCCTCGCAAATACACGCTGACAGACGTACAGCTAGAGACACTTTCGATTATTGCATACAAACAACCGGTAACAAAGCTTGAGATTGAGAAGATCCGTGGTGTGAAGTCTGACCATGCAGTGAACCGCCTTGTGGAGTATAATCTGGTCTGTGAGGTTGGCAGGATGAATGTGCCGGGAAAGCCAATTCTGTTTGGTACGACAGAAGAATTCCTGCGCAGATTTGGCATCCAGTCGCTGGATGATCTGCCGAGCATGAACCCAGAGCAGATTGAGAACTTCAAAACAGAAGCGGAGGAAGAAGCACAGTTAAAGCTGGATATTTAAATCAGTCAGGTATTTCATGGAATGGATAGCGCAGTGGATACATACATATAGATTGAGAATCGGCTGCGGAGGAACATATGAAGCGTTTCTGGAAGAACAGATATAAGAGACATATCGCAGTGATGGTAATGTTCATAAACAGTGTTGTATTTTTTATAGCTGGAACCGTAACGCATGGAGCAGAATCAGTGAAAGCGGAGCAGACTGCGGAATTGTCAGAAGCTGAGGAAGAGGAACAAAATGTGCTTGCAGGACTTCATGCGAGATATGCGGTATTGCTGGATGGCGACAGTGGAAGAGTACTGCTTGAAAAGGATGGAGATGTAAAACGCCCCATGGCAAGCACTACGAAGATCATGACCTGTATTCTGGCTTTGGAACATATGAAGAGTGAACAGGAAATAGTGACAGCGTCAGCCGAAGCTGCATCGCAACCAAAGGTCAGGCTGGGAGTCCGGGAAGGACAGCAGTTTTATCTGCGAGACCTTCTCTATTCCCTGATGCTGGAATCACACAATGACAGTGCAGTTATGATAGCGGAGCATATCGGAGGAAGTGTCCGGGGCTTCGCTTCTCTTATGAATAAAAAAGCGGCAGAGATTGGTTGTGAAGATACTTATTATATTACGCCTAACGGACTGGATGCATCGGATGAACAGGGAACACATTCGACTACGGCAAGAGAATTGGCGCTTGTGATGAGGTATTGTCTGATGGAGTCGCCGAAGAGTCGAGAGTTTCGGGAGATTACCGGCGCAGCAACGCAACAGTTCCGGGATGTGGAGGGCAGACAGTCATTTTCCTGCACCAATCATAATGCATTTCTGACTATGATGAATGGGGCGGTGTCGGGGAAAACCGGATTTACCGCAGATGCCGGATACTGCTATGTGGGTGCACTTCAACGGGACAGCAGAACATTTATTGTTGCACTTCTGGCATGTGGCTGGCCGAATCACAAGACGTATAAATGGCAGGACACCAGAGCACTAATGGAGTATGGTCTGAAGTATTATAAGAAACAGAGATATGATGGCAATGTGGGTCTGCCACAGCTAAGTGTGGCAGACGGTATTCCGGAAAATGGTGCACTGAGCGGTGTGTCTACGGTGAAGCTTCAGATCAGAGACAGAGAGAAAACAGATATTCTTCTTCGAGAGGATGAAGAACCGGCATACCGCACTCTGTTGGCAGATACATTAAAAGCAGCAGTAAAGGCGGGAACAGATGCCGGGACAGTGCAGCTTGTACTGGATAATCAGGTTCTGGCAGAATGGAAAGTGGAGACAGCAGAGAGTATTGCAAAACGCGATTACATATGGTGTTTGTGCCAATTGATGATGCAATTTACACATATGAATAAAATAAATCAATAAAAGTGATTAAAAACGTCACTATTATTTTCGGTAAACCTGTGATAGACTAAGTGACAGTTAAAAAAGGACAAAGAAGTTGATGATTATTTATCTGAGTCCTGTGAAATACAATATGATTTTCTAAGCGTTTAGATTGCTTTGGATTACATAGAAGGGAAGGGTATTATGAAGAACAGCAGTAAATATGAGAGACAGTATTTTATGCCGTCAGAGGTCACCTATGACTGGGTAAAGAAGGAGTATATTCAGGCACCGCCAGTATGGTGCAGTGTAGACTTGCGTGATGGTAATCAGTCACTGATCGAGCCTATGAGTCTGGATGAGAAGCTGGAGTTCTTTCAGTTGTTAGTAGATGTTGGATTCAAGGAGATTGAGGTTGGATTCCCGGCTGCTTCTGATACAGAATATCAGTTTATGCGTACATTGATCGAGAAGGATATGATTCCGGACGATGTAACCGTTCAGGTGTTGACACAGGCCAGAGAGCATATCATTAAGAAGACATTTGAAGCTGTAAAGGGCGCTCCGCATGCAGTTGTTCATCTGTACAACTCAACATCTGTTGCGCAGAGAGAACAGGTGTTTAAGAAAGATAAAGAGCAGATCCTGAAGATTGCTGTAGATGGTGCGAAGCTGTTGAAGACGCTGGCAGATGAGACGGAAGGCAACTTTACATTTGAATACAGTCCGGAGAGTTTTTCAGGAACTGAGGTAGAATACGCAGTAGAGGTATGTAATGCAGTATTAAATGTGTGGGGGCCAACAGCTGACAATAAGGCAATCATCAATATCCCTACAACGGTTGAAAATGCAATGCCGCATGTATTTGCCACACAGCTTGAATATGTACATAAGCATCTGGCACACAGAGACAATGTAGTGTTAAGCCTTCACCCGCATAATGACCGTGGATGTGGTGTGGCTACAGCAGAGCTTGGTATGCTGGCAGGCGCAGATCGTATCGAAGGTACATTGTTCGGTAACGGTGAGCGTACTGGTAACGTAGATATTATTACACTTGCTATGAACATGTTCTCTCATGGCGTAGATCCGAAGCTTGATTTCTCTGACATGAAGAAGATCCGTGAGACATACGAGCGCCTTACAAGAATGCATGTATATGAAAGACAGCCATATTCAGGAGATCTGGTATTTACTGCATTCTCCGGTTCTCATCAGGATGCGATCGCCAAAGGTATGGCATGGAGAGACGCAGGTAAGAGCGAGAAATGGACGGTTCCGTATCTGCCGATCGATCCGCAGGATGTGGGAAGACAGTATGATTCGGATGTTATCCGTATCAACAGCCAGTCTGGTAAGGGCGGCGTGAACTACATCCTGAAACAGAGCTATGGTATCAACCTTCCAGAGAAGATGCGTGAGGAAGTAGGATACCTTGTAAAGGGCGTATCTGACAGAGCGCACAAAGAGCTGACACCTGAGTGGGTATATCAGATCTTTAACGATAACTATGTCAATGCAAAGAGCGTATTTGCTATTGATGAGTGCCATTTCAAACAGACTGACGGTATTATTGCAGACGCAACGATCCAGCATGGCAGTGACACAAGAATTGTGACAGCTTCCGGTAACGGACGTCTGGATGCAGTAAGTAATGCGATCAAGCAGTATTTCAATATCAGCTATGAGCTGAGATATTACGAGGAGCATTCATTGACACGCGGTTCTTCCTCTAAGGCAGTTGCATACGTAGGTATCGTATGCCAGGGTAAGACCTACTGGGGTGTTGGTATCGATGCTGATATCATCAAAGCTTCTATCGAGGCATTGATCGTAGCGGTTAATAAACTGGATCAGATTAATACAGCAGATACGGTAAATGATCCGCGTATGATCGAGATCATGAATTACATTCAGGCTAATTACATTGATGTGACACTGGATGACCTGGCAGAGAAGTTCTACCTTTCTAAGCCGTATCTGTCCAAGTACATCAAGGAGAAATCCGGAGTAACATTTGGGGAACTGGTTAAAAAAGTACGTATGAAAAAAGCACGTGCAATGCTGAAGAGCAGCAGTATGACTGTTGAAAATATTGCATTGACCGTAGGATATCAGAACGTGGAACACTTCAACCGTCTGTTTAAGAAAGCATACAATATGACGCCAGTTCAGTTCCGTAATCAGAAATAATATAAAAGCAGGGGTGTTATCTGTAAAAAAAGCAGATAATACCTCTTTTTTTCATCCAAAGATTGAAATCAGAAAAAATAACGGATATAATGTAGGATGTTAAAGTATTAAAATAAGGAAATGAATGGAGGGCTGTTTTATGAATAGTGTTACAGCAGATAGCACAGCCGTAATGAGAATAGCTGCGTTGCTGGATGAAGGCAGTTTTGTGGAGATTGGTGGAGCAATCACGGCAAGATCTACAGATTTTAATCTGCAGAATGCCCCGACACCGGGAGATGGTGTCCTTACAGGATATGGTCTGATTGATGGTAATCTGGTCTATGTGTACTGCCAGAATCCGGAAGTGCTGCATGGAACGATCGGTGAGATGCATGCAAAAAAGATAGCCAATGTATATGATATGGCAATGAAAATGGGAGCACCGGTGATTGGATTGATCGATTGTGCAGGTATGCGTCTGCAGGAGGCTACGGATGCATTGTATGGATTTGGTAATCTTTACCTGAAACAGACTATGGCATCAGGAGTGATTCCACAGATTACAGCTGTGTTTGGTGCATGTGGTGGCGGACTTTCTGTAGCAGCAGGTTTGTCTGATTTTACATTTATGGAAGCAGAGAAGGCAAAATTGTTTGTGAATTCTCCAAATGCGATTCCTGGAAATTGTGAAAGCAAGTGTGACACAGCTTCTGCAGAGTACCAGAGCAGTCAGTCTGGGTTAGTCGATGGAACCGGAAGTGAAGCAGAGATTCTTGGAAAGATCCGAGAACTGATCTGTATGCTCCCGGCTAATAATGAAGACGAATCACCTTATGCAGAGTGTGCAGATGATCTGAACCGCATTTGTGCTGATCTTGCAGGAACTGTTGCAGATACGGGACTTCTTCTTGCGAAGATTGCAGATCAGCAGTATTTTCTGGAATTAAAAGAAGATTATGCGAAAGATATGGTGACAGGTTTCCTTCATTTGAATGGTCAGACGGTGGGAGCGGTTGCAAACCGTTCTGTTATCTATGACATAGAAGGTAATGCAGAGAATGTATCAGATGGAGGACTCAGTGTAGAAGGAGCAGAGAAAGCAGCAAGATTTGTGGAATTCTGTGACGCATTTCATATCCCGGTGTTGACAGTGACCAATGTAAATGGATTCAAAGCATCGGAAGAAAGTGAGCGGAGACTTGCAAAAGCTTCTGCAAGGCTGGTATATACATTTGCCAATGCGACTGTACCGAAGGTCAATGTGATTGCCGGAAAAGCATTTGGAAGTGCAGGGGTTGTGATGAACAGCAAGTCTGTCGGCGCAGATATGGTATATGCATGGCCGGATGCTGAGATTGGTATGATGGATGCAGAGCTTGCAGCAAAGATCATGTATGCAGACGAGACAGCACAGGTGCAGAGAGAAAAGGCGGAAGAATATAAGAATCTTCAGTCAAGTCCTGTATCAGCAGCCAGAAGAGGCTATGTGGATACCTTGATCCAGCCGGAGAATACAAGAAAATATGTGATCGGAGCGTTTGAAATGCTTGCTACCAAGCGGGAAGAGCGTCCGTTTAAGAAGCATGGAACAGTATAGAGAGGTGAAGCAGAGTGAAGAATAAGATTCGTGTTTTAACAGGAATGTTGATTATGATCCTTCTGCTTACAGCGGGTTGTGGTAAGAAGGAAACGCTTGCTTATGATCAGCAGACTATCACGCAGATTACGGAATTTATGATCGATTACAGTTCTAGTGCGGATGAGCAGACGGTAGAACAGCTTAAGGCAATGAGAGAATCCACTTTTGAAGATCAGCTTGCCAATATGAACTTATCCATTACTCCGGATAATTTTGTGAGCGTGGTTGAGGCGTGGAAAGTCGGTGAAAAAGAATGTGGTGCGTATGTGGATCATGGTGCTTATACAATCGAAGCAACTGCGGATGAACTGCATGTGACTACAGAAGCGAAGTTCCAGAATCGTGATGCGGAATTGGAATTTGTGTTTGATAAGAACCTGTATCTGGAAAGCCTGACTGTAGGTGCCCATTATTCAATGGGAGAGATTCTGGAAAAAGCCGGAATGAATACACTTCTGGGAATGGGAACGGTATTTGTGGTACTGATATTGATCTCCGTGATTATTTCATTATTCAAATATATACCGGCAATGCAGGAGCGTATGAAGAATAAGAAGTCTAAAAAGAAAGATGTCACAGCCGGTACAGAAGAGACCGCTCAGGCAGATATTACAGAAGCTGCGGACAATGTGACGGAGGATGAAGAGCTTGTAGCAGTCATTGCGGCAGCAATTGCAGCGGCAGAGGGTACTACAACAGATGGCTTTGTGGTAAGAAGTATTCGAAGAAGACCATCAAACAAATGGAATCGATAATGGAGGAATAAGGATGAAGAGCTATACAATTACAGTAAATGGAAATGTATATGATGTAACAGTAGAAGAAAAGGGTGGTGTGACACCGGCACCTCAGGCAGCACCTGTAATGGCACAGGCTCCACAGGCAGCACCGGCACCGGCTGCAAAATCCACAGGAGCAGGATCTGTTCAGGTGAAGGCAGGAGCAGCAGGCAAGGTATTTAAGATTGAAGCCGGTGTGGGACAGACAGTAAAGCGCGGAGATGCGGTGGTAATTATTGAGGCAATGAAGATGGAGATCCCGGTTGTGGCACCAGAAGACGGAACAGTAGCAAGCATTGATGTGGCAGTAGGAGATGCTGTAGAAGCAGGCCATGTACTTGCAACCATGAATTAATATGACAGGAAATGGCATAACAGATGTTATGTAATAGACACAACTGGAGGTTATAAAATGGAATATATTTCAACAACATTACAGAACCTCGTGCATCAGACAGCGTTTATGAATCTGACGGGAGGCAATCTGGTCATGATCGGAGTCGCCTGCTTTTTCCTGTATCTTGCTATCCGGCACGAGTTTGAGCCGTTACTTCTGCTTCCGATTGCATTTGGTATGCTGCTTGTTAATATCTATCCGGATATTATGCTGCATGCGGAAGATTCTGCAAACGGAACCGGAGGACTGCTCTATTATTTCTATATTCTGGATGAATGGGCAATTCTGCCGTCGCTGATCTTCATGGGCGTAGGTGCGATGACAGACTTTGGACCGCTGATCGCTAATCCTAAGAGCTTTCTTCTTGGAGCAGCAGCGCAGTTTGGTATCTTTGCGGCATATCTGGGAGCAATGGCAATGGGATTCTCAGATAAAGCAGCAGCTGCTGTATCTATTATCGGTGGAGCTGATGGACCGACATCCATTTTCCTGGCAGGTAAATTACAACAGACAGGTATTTTGGGACCAATCGCGGTAGCAGCGTATTCTTATATGTCACTGGTGCCGATCATTCAGCCACCGATCATGAAGCTTCTGACAACGGAGGAGGAGCGTAAGATCAAGATGGAGCAGCTGAGGCCGGTATCGAAGCTTGAGAGAATCCTGTTCCCGATCATTGTAACGATCGTGGTATGTATGATTCTCCCGACAACAGCACCGTTGGTTGGTATGCTGATGCTTGGTAATCTGTTCCGCGAGTCGGGTGTGGTAAGACAGTTACAAGAGACAGCTTCCAATGCGATGATGTATATTGTAGTTATTCTTCTTGGAACTTCGGTAGGAGCAACTACCAGTGCAGAGGCATTTCTGAACTGGGATACATTGAAGATTGTGGCACTGGGACTGGTCGCATTTGCATTTGGTACAGCAGCCGGAGTCCTTTTCGGTAAACTTATGTGCAAAGTAACGCATGGTAAGGTGAATCCACTCATAGGATCGGCAGGAGTATCAGCAGTACCAATGGCAGCCAGAGTATCACAGAAAGTGGGAGCGGAGGCAGATCCGACTAACTTCCTGCTGATGCATGCCATGGGACCGAATGTGGCAGGTGTAATCGGAACTGCGGTAGCAGCCGGAACATTTATGGCGATATTCGGAGTATTCTAAGATGTCCCAGACATCAGAATCATTAGGAAGAAATGGACGTTAGGAGGAATAACGAATGGCAGAGATAGAAAAGAAACCGGTAAAAATAACAGAAACCATCCTGCGCGATGCGCATCAGTCTCTGATTGCAACCCGTATGACGACAGAGCAGATGCTGCCGATCGTAGAGAAGATGGATCAGGTGGGATATCATTCCGTAGAATGCTGGGGAGGTGCAACGTTTGATGCATCCCTCAGATTCTTGAAGGAAGACCCATGGGACAGACTTCGTAAATTCCGTGACGGATTTAAGCATACCAAGCTTCAGATGTTGTTCCGTGGACAGAATATTCTGGGATACCGCCCTTATGCGGACGATGTGGTAGAGTATTTTGTAGAGAAATCCGTGGCCAATGGTATCGATATTATACGTATATTTGACTGCCTCAATGACCTGCGTAATCTGCAGACAGCAGTATCAGCAGCGAATAAAGAAAAAGCAGAGGCACAGGTGGCACTTTCCTACACACTGGGAGATGCCTATACGTTGGATTACTGGGTAGACATTGCAAAGCGGATTGAAGATATGGGTGCAAATTCTATCTGTATCAAGGATATGGCAGGACTTCTGCTTCCTTATCAGGCAACCGAACTGATCGGAGCATTGAAAGATGCTGTAGATCTTCCGATTCAGCTGCATACACATTATACATCAGGAGTAGCCTCTATGACTTATCTGAAAGCAGTGGAAGTTGGCGTAGATGTTATCGATACAGCAATTTCACCATTTGCGCTTGGTACTTCACAGCCGGCAACAGAGGTTATGGTAGAGACATTTAAGGGAACTCCGTACGATACCGGACTGGATCAGAAATTGTTGGCGGAGATTGCAGATTATTTCCGTCCGATCCGCGATGAGGCACTGGCAAGTGGACTGTTAAATCCGAAGAATCTTGGTGTCAATATCAAGACACTTTTGTATCAGGTACCAGGCGGCATGCTGTCTAACCTGACTTCTCAGTTAAAAGAGCAGAATGCAGAAGATAAATACTATGAAGTGTTGGAAGAAGTTCCGAGAGTACGAAAGGATCTGGGTGAACCGCCGCTTGTTACACCGTCTTCACAGATCGTGGGTACACAAGCTGTATTCAATGTGCTGATGGGTGAGCGCTATAAGGTTGCAACCAAAGAGACGAAAGATATTTTGCGCGGTAAATACGGAGCAACGGTAAAACCTTTTAATGAAGAAGTAAAGAAAAAAGTCTTGGGAGATGATCCGGATACCATTACCTGCAGACCTGCAGATCTGATTCCGGATGAATTAGATACCCTGCGTAAGGAATGTGAACAGTGGATCCAGCAGGATGAAGATGTACTGACATATGCGTTGTTCCCGCAGGTTGCAGTGGATTTCTTTAAATACCGGGAAGCACAGCAGACGAAGATAGATCCGGATAAGGCTGATAAAGAAACAGGCAGCTATCCGGTGTAGTGAGAGGTATTAATGATTAAAAATGTGATATTTGACGTGGGTCGTGTATTGGCGGCCTACGATTATCAGAGCTATCTGAATCGTAAAAATTATAGTGAGGAAGAACAGCAGATCATTAAAAAAGCCATGTTTGAGAGTCAGACATGGCTTTTGGCAGATCGCGGCGAGGTACCGGAAGGGAAACTCCTGGAATTGTTTGTAAATAATGATCCGGAGCATGAAGAACTGATCCGGGATGCTTATGAGCATATGGAGGAAGTGATTTGGTTATTTCCGTATACTATGCAGTGGGTTAAGGATCTCAAAGAGCAAGAGTACAAGATCTATGTGTTGTCTAATTATGGAGAGGAATTACTTACGCGGACAAAAAGTAAACTTGAATTTCTTCCATATATGGACGGAGTTGTATTTTC
>ERZ1034980.1752-NODE-1752-length-12551-cov-8.959987_pt1 | contig 12551 bp, 10 predicted proteins | sample MGYA00520622_ERZ1034980 | MGnify/ENA primary metagenome ERZ1034980 (study PRJEB33766, sample SAMN09781791) | gut metagenome | biome: gut microbiome | host: Homo sapiens | place: Madagascar | study: EMG produced TPA metagenomics assembly of the PRJNA485056 data... | reverse complement strand
AAGGCAGGATAAAAATGTATCTAAGGAAGTGTTGATCCGGGAAATTCTGGAAGAATATCTGGCATGATAATGAGAAGAAGGTCTTTTTGAAAGTGGAGAGTCAAATGCGAGACAAATTAGACTGCATATCTTGATATAAGGTATGTAAACTGGTAAAATAGATAAAAAGTTCATCATAAGAATAAGGATGGTAATATGGAGAGATTATATGACAGATTGAGTGCTTACCAGGCATCGGATTATTATGGATTCCATATGCCGGGGCATAAGAGACAGACATCCTGGGGAGACAATCTTCCATTTGGAATCGATATCACGGAGATTGAAGGGTTTGACGATCTTCATCATGCAAGTGGAATTCTGAAAGATGCGCAGGAGCTGACAGCCAGAGTGTACGGCGCGGAAGAAAGCCGTTTTCTGGTGAATGGAAGTACAGTAGGAATCCTGAGTGCGATACTTGGCTGCACGAAGAAGGGAGATAAGATATTATTTGCCAGACAATGCCACAAATCGGTCTATCACGCAGTCTATCTGAATGAATTGAATCCGGTCTATCTGTATCCGGAATTTGATGAGGATTTACATCTGAATACTTACATTTCTGTAAGCGCAGTGAAGACTGCGCTTATGGAGCATTCGGACATCCGTGCAGTGGTAATCGTGTCTCCGACATATGATGGCGTGATTTCTGATGTGGAAGGAATTGCAGCAGTGGTGCATGCATATGGTATTCCGTTGATCGTGGATGAGGCACATGGAGCACATCTGGGATTTCATCCGTATTTTGATAAAAATGCACTGGCAAAAGGAGCTGATGTGGTAATTCACAGCGTTCACAAGACACTGCCGTCGCTTACACAGACAGCTATTTTGCATGTACAGGGTGACCTTGCAGATCGCAGACGGATCTTCCGTTATCTGGATATGCTGCAGTCCAGCAGTCCTTCGTATGTGTTGATGGCGTCGATTGATAACTGCGTGCATCTGCTGGCAGAAAAACGAGACGAGATGTTTGTGCCGTATGTGAAGAGATTGCAGGAAGCCCGGGCGCAGCTGAAGCAGATGAAGTACTTGAAGCTTTTGGAGACGGAGCATTATGATTGGTCTAAGATTGTCGTATCGGCGAAGGGAGTTGGCCTTAGTGGAAGGGAACTGTATCGCATTTTGCGTGTGAAATACCATTTGCAGATGGAGATGGCGGCAGGGACTTATGTGATTGCAATGACGTCGGTCAGTGATACGGATGAAGGTTTTCAGAGATTAGTAAAGGCATTTCTGGAGATAGACAGCGAGATTGGATTGAAAAATGAGCAGATGAACGTGGACAAACGGATGGCGCTGAATGATGTGGTGGAAGCTATGGAGGATGCTATGGGAAGACTCCCTAAGAATCCGCAGGTCATGAACAGTGCCAGGGCTCTGGAAATTCCATTGGAAGAGACCGAGATGGTATTATGGGAAGAGAGTGTGGGCAGAATATCAGTGGAATATGCCTATCTTTATCCGCCGGGAAGTCCGTTGATCGTGCCGGGTGAACAGGTGACAGAAGAGGCGGTAAGGTTGCTGCAAGATTACCGAAAAGTAGGATTTTCCATAGAAGGATTAGAAAAAGACGATTATCTGCGAGTGCAAAAAAACTGGTAAAATGACTGTAGATATAGTAAGATACACAAGAGAATGAGGATCAGACATGGGGAAGATATATTGCATGATGGGGAAAAGTTCATCAGGAAAGGATACGCTGTATCAGAAGGTTCTGGAGCGACTGCCGCAGATACACAGGGTAGTGCCGTATACGACCAGACCGATCCGGGAAGGCGAGCAGGACGGAGTGGAATATCATTTCGTGGATGATAAGCAGCTTGCCGAGCTGGAAACAGACGGTAAGATCGTGGAGCTTCGGGCATATAACACGGTACATGGTATCTGGAAATATTTTACCGTAGATGACGGTCAGATTGACCTGGAGCAAGGTGATTATCTGTTGATCGGCACACTGGAGACCTATGAGAAGATCCGGGAATATTATGGTGCAGAGCATCTGGTTCCGATCTATATAGAAGTGGAAGATGGGGAACGGCTTGCAAGAGCACTGGAACGGGAGCGCAGACAGGCGGTTCCAAAGTATAAAGAGATGTGTCGGAGATTTCTTGCGGATGAAGAAGATTTCTGCGAGGAGAATCTGAAGCGTCTCGGGATAGATAAAAGATATAGAAATACGGACATGGAGACATGTCTAAATGAGATAACAGGAGTGATGTGCAATGGGAAGCTTTAAGGACGTAGTAGGACATAAAAATATTATCGAATATATTCAGAACGCAGTGAACGCCAATAAGGTTTCTCATGCGTACATTCTAAACGGAGAACGTGGTTCGGGTAAGAAGATGCTGGCAACGCTTTTTGCAGAGACGCTGCTTTGTGAGGAACAGGGAAGTTCGCCTTGTAACAAGTGTCATTCCTGCAAACAGACAGATAGTGGCAATCATCCGGATGTAATCTGGGTGCAGCATGAGAAGCCGAATACGATCAGTGTGGATGACATTCGTACACAGCTGAATAACGATATTGAGATCAAGCCGTATCAGGGACCATATAAGATTTATATTGTGCCGGAGGCAGATCTGATGACGACGCAGGCGCAGAATGCATTGCTGAAGACATTGGAAGAGCCACCGGAGTATGCGGTGATCTTTCTCCTGACTGAGAATGCAGAGAAGCTTCTTCCGACCATCACTTCCAGATGTGTCATGTTGAAGCTGCGCAATATCCGCGATAAGCTGATCCGCAAATACCTGATGGAGAAGCTGGAAGTACCGGATTACAAGGCTGATATCTGTACAGCATTTGCACAGGGCAATATGGGCAAAGCAATCATGCTGGCACAGTCCGAACATTTCGGGGAGATCCGTGATGAAGTAGTACAGCTTTTGAAATATATCCATGATATGGAAATCAGCGAGATCGAAAAAGCGATCAAGAGATGTCAGACATATAAATTAGAAATCAATGATTATCTGGATATTATTATGATATGGTATCGAGATGTGTTATTATATAAGGCGACCAAAGATGTGAATGAGATTGTATTTAAGGATCAGGTATCCAGCATCAAGGAGCAGGCGACCAGAAGTTCATATGAAGGTATCGAGCTGATACTGGAAAGTCTTGAAAAGGCGAAGACCAGACTGGATGCGAATGTTAATTTCGAGCTGGTTATGGAGCTTCTGTGTCTTACAATAAAGGAGAACGGCTAAATGATAAAAGTAATTGGAGTAAGATTCCGCACGGCAGGAAAAATCTATTTCTTCTCGCCAGGAGGACTGGAACTGAAAGCGGGAGATAAAGTAATCGTAGAGACTGCGCGTGGCGTGGAGTTTGGTTCAGTGGTAACCGGTATAAAAGAGGTGCCGGATGATCAGATATCCCAGCCATTGAAACCGGTCATCCGAATTGCCACACAGGATGATGTGCGGAGAGAGGCGAAGAACCGGGAAAAGGAAAAAGAGGCATTTAAGATCTGTCAGGAAAAGATCCGCAAGCACGGATTGGAAATGAAACTGATCGATGCAGAATATACATTTGATAATAACAAAGTACTGTTTTATTTTACCGCGGATGGACGTATCGACTTTCGCGAACTGGTAAAGGATCTGGCAAGTGTATTCCGTACCAGAATCGAATTGCGGCAGATTGGCGTCCGCGATGAGACAAAGATCCGCGGAGGCATTGGCATTTGCGGAAGACCGCTGTGCTGTCATACTTATCTGACAGAATTTGCACCGGTATCGATCAAGATGGCAAAGGAGCAGAATCTGTCATTGAATCCGACTAAGATTTCAGGTGTGTGTGGACGATTGATGTGCTGTTTGACCAATGAGGAAGAGACATACGAAGAGCTGAACAGTCATTTACCATCTATCGGCGACTATGTGACCACACCGGAGAAGCTGAAGGGAGAAGTACAGTCGGTAAATGTACTGCGTCAGACGGTTAAGGTTATTGTATCACTGGATAATGACGAAAAGGAAGTTCGTGATTATAAAGTGGATGAACTTCGATTCAAACCGCGCCGCAGAAAGAATAATCGTGTTTCTAAGGAAGAAATGAAGGAACTCAGAGGTCTGGAAGAGAAGAACGGAGCATCCAAATTAAACGATGAGTAGAGAATACGATAAGAATGAGCTGATCCATCCGGGCGAACGTCTGGATGATCTGCAGACGGGCGGATATTATCTGATCCAGGATCCGTCCAGATTCTGTTTTGGTATTGATGCAGTGTTGCTGTCGTCTTTTGCCCGTGTGAAGCGTGGCGAGAAAGCATTGGATCTTGGAACCGGAACCGGTGTGATTCCGATTCTGCTGGAATCCAAGAATCAGGGCGCATTTTACGGTGGGCTGGAGATTCAGGAAGCCAGCGCGGATATGGCGAGACGTAGCGTGCAGTATAATGATCTGGAACAGAAAATCGAGATAAAGACCGGAGATATCAAAGAGGCGGCAGCCCTGTATGGTGCAGCCTCTTTTGAAGTTATTACGGTAAATCCTCCGTATATGATCGGAGAGCATGGTCTGAAAAATGACAACGAAGCCAAGTACATTGCCAGACATGAAGTGTACTGCACACTGCAGGATGTGGTAGAACAGAGTGCGAAGTTATTGAAAGACAAGGGCAGATTCTATATGGTTCATCGTCCATTCCGGTTGCCGGAAATCATGTGTGAGATGTGCAGGGCAAAGCTGGAACCGAAGCGGATGCGTCTCGTATATTCCAGAGTCGATAAGGAACCGAGTATGGTGTTGATCGAAGGCATGAAGAATAGCAGACCACGGATGCAGGTGGAAGCACCGCTGATCGTATATGAACAGGATGGAAGTTATACAGAAGAAGTACTGGCTATGTACGGCGATATGAAGAAGAGCCGGGAAGAGAGATAGCAGAACGGCAGAGTAAAAGATAAGAAATAAAGCACAGTTACAGGAGGATAATTATGAATCCGGGAACATTATATTTGTGTGCGACACCAATCGGTAATCTGGAAGATATGACATTTCGGGTAATTCGGACATTGAAAGAAGTGGATATGATCGCAGCAGAAGATACCCGTAACAGTATCAAGCTGCTGAACCATTTTGAGATTAAGACACCGATGACCAGTTACCATGAATATAACAAAATTGAAAAAGGACATAAGTTAGTACAGATGCTTCTGGAGGGAAAGAATCTGGCACTGATCACAGATGCGGGTACACCGGGTATTTCTGATCCGGGAGAAGAATTGGTGCAGATGTGTTATGAGGCCGGAGTGCCGGTAACATCGTTGCCGGGAGCTGCAGCATGCATTACTGCACTCACATTATCAGGATTGTCCACCAGAAGATTTGCATTTGAAGCATTTCTCCCTTCGGACAAAAAAGAACGGCAGCAGGTACTGGAAGAGCTGAAAAATGATACTCGCACGGTTATCTGCTACGAAGCACCGCATCGATTGGTGAAGACGTTAAAGGAACTACTGGAAGCGCTTGGCAACCGTCGGATTACTATCTGCCGGGAACTGACGAAGAAGCATGAGACTGCATGGCAGACACATATTGCGGAAGCCTGTGAGTATTATCAGGAAAATGCACCAAAAGGGGAATGTGTACTGGTGATCGAGGGCAGAAGCCGGGAGGAATTGAAGGCAGAAGAGCAGGAGCAGTGGGAACAAATGCCGTTAGAAGCACATATGGAACATTATGAGTCTCAGGGCATGGATCACAAGTCGGCAATGAAGCAGGTAGCGAAAGATCGTGGAGTCAGCAAACGCGATATATACAGAATGTTACTTGAACTTGAACAATCTGACTAAGAATCGCTAAAAAGATTGTTCAACCTGGTCATAGTAACCAAAGAATGGATTCGGTATAATGGATGACAGTAGAAAAAGACTGTTTACTCAGGAGGAACGAACATGGCAAGTTTATCATTAAAACATATTAATAAAACATATCCAAACGGATATGAAGCAGTAAAAGATTTTAATCTTGAGATTGAAGATAAAGAGTTTATTATCTTTGTCGGACCATCAGGATGTGGTAAGTCTACAACACTTCGTATGATCGCAGGTCTGGAAGATATTACAGGTGGAGAGTTATACATTGGCGACACCAAGATGAATGATGTAGATCCTAAGGATCGTGATATTGCGATGGTATTCCAGAACTATGCCCTGTATCCTCATATGACTGTATATGACAATATGGCATTTGGACTGAAGCTCCGTAAAGTGCCGAAAGACCAGATTGATAAGATGGTTCGTGAAGCTGCTAAGATCCTGGATCTGGAGCCATTGCTGGATCGTAAGCCGAAGGCATTGTCAGGTGGTCAGCGTCAGCGAGTAGCGATGGGACGTGCAATCGTACGTAATCCAAAGGTATTCCTGATGGATGAGCCACTGTCTAATCTGGATGCCAAGCTTCGTGGACAGATGCGAGTAGAGATTTCCAGACTGCATCAGAGACTGGGAACTACCATTATCTATGTAACACATGACCAGACAGAGGCTATGACGCTGGGAACCAGAATCGTAGTTATGAATGGTGGTATCGTACAGCAGGTAGATACACCACAGGTATTGTATGATAAGCCGAATAACCTGTTTGTAGCAGGATTTATTGGATCTCCACAGATGAACTTTGTAGATGCGCTTTGCTGCGTAGAAGGGGACGGCGTGATTCTGTCTTTGCAGGATGCAGATATCCGTTTGCCGAAGGACAAAGCTAAGAAGCTGATCGATGGCGGATATGATGGCAAGAGAGTTGTTCTTGGTATTCGTCCGGAAGATATTCATGATGATCCGGAATACCTGGCAGCACACCGTGATACAGTGATCACAGCGAAGATCCGTGTATACGAGATGCTGGGAGCGGAAGTATTCCTGTATTTCGATTACGATGGAGCGAATATGACTGCAAGAGTAAAACCAGATACCAAGGCAAGAACGAATGATATGATCGATTTTGCACTTGATCCGGAGAAGATCCATGTATTCGATAAAGAGACCGAATTGACAATTACAAACTAGAATATTGGAAAAATTATAAAGAGACACAGGAGACGATGAGGATTCATCGTCTCCATTTGTATTCATAAACTGCATTACCATATTATGGATTACAGACTTTACCGAAATAGTATAGGCGACAGGGCGGAACGACACAATTTCTCACAAATTAGCACGAATTATGTATAATAGACATATGTTGTGTGGGCAGGGGAATCAGAAAGAAGGTGCGTATGAAAATAAAGGTAATTCTCCCAATTATGGTTGCAACTGTGGCGGTGTGCAGTTATATTAAATATCAGAAAACAGAAGTTGAGATTGCACGCTTTGATTATCGCATGCGGGTGATGAAAGAAGAAAGCTGCAGGATGCAGAATGGGAGGGGATTGTTTGCTGACGAATCAGGTGATTCAGAAAACAATACAGGATATCAAGAGAGTATCGGGATATGAGATTTCACTGTGGGGAGCGGATGGAGAGAGTATGGCGTCATCCGCATCGGAGTCTGAGACTCTGAAGGACAAAGTAAAAAGCTTTATAGAAGACAGTGAAATGGAAGATATATCGGAGAGAGCGGATGAAGAGACAGCGTTATTTGCCATATATGCAGATCGTGCACTGGAGTATGTGATGGCACTGACCGGGACTGGTGATGACCGTATGCTGGCAGGGCGTATGGGCGTTATTCAGGTGGTCGGGCTGATGAAAGCATGTGGGGAACAGATGGATAAAGATCGCTTTATTCAGAATTTGCTGTTAGACAATCTGCTTGTGGTGGACATTTACAATCGTGCAAGAAAGCTGCACATTGCAAATGAGCGACGGAGAGTCGTGTTTATCGTAGAACCGAAGGATGAGAATGACAATCTGGTACTTGAAACAATGCGTGGACTTTATGGTATGGGAACCAGGGATTTTGTTACAGGGGTAGACGAAGGACATATTATATTAGTAAAAGAACTGGAAAATAAAGAGGATTACCCGGAGATCCTGCAGATGGCGAAAGTAATCGTAGATACTCTGAGTATGGAAGCAATGGTGAATGTGAGAGTATCCTACGGAACGATCGTGCAGGAGCTGAAAGAGGTATCTCGTTCATATAAAGAAGCGGACATGGCACTGGAAGTGGGACGGGTATTTTATGGAGAGCGCGGTGTGCTGGCATATAATGAACTTGGCATCGGACGTCTTGTTCATCAGTTACCAAGATCTCTGTGCGAAATGTTTCTGAAAGAAGTGCTGGCTGTAAATGCAACGGAGATGTTCGATGATGAAGAACTGGTCACGGTATATGCATTTTTCGATAATAATCTTAATATTTCTGAGACAGCCCGTAAGTTATTTATACACCGGAATACGCTGGTGTATCGCCTGGAGAAGATTCAGCGGAAGACAGGTCTGGATGTCAGAGTCTTTGAGGACGCACTGACATTTAAGATTGCGGTTATGGTAGAAAAGCATTTAAAATATCTGAATAACCAATAATAAAGGGCGGTTGCTTATTGTATGGCAACCGCTTTTTGTGTTACACTAAACAAACGAAGTCAGTCCATTAAGAGGGGCTGGAAGGAGGAGAAAAATATGGTAAAACTTTACGATAAAGGCGTATATCTTCTGAATGGAACAGAGATTGCAGAAGATGCGCGTCAAGTGGAGCAGAAGACCGGACAGAAGATATCCAGAGAGGAAGCCGTAAAGCAGACGATGGCTTACCGCATTCTGGAATCGCACAATACATCTGGCAATATGGAACGGCTGCAGATTAAGTTTGATAAGCTGACATCTCACGACATTACATTTGTCGGTATTATACAGACTGCGAGAGCATCCGGACTGGAAAAATTTCCGATTCCTTATGTCCTGACTAATTGCCACAATTCACTGTGTGCAGTTGGCGGTACGATCAATGAAGATGATCATATGTTTGGACTGACATGTGCAAAGAAATATGGCGGTGTGTATGTACCGCCTCATCAGGCTGTTATCCATCAGTTTGCCAGAGAGATGCTGGCAGGTGGCGGAAAGATGATTCTTGGTTCTGACAGCCACACTCGTTATGGTGCGTTGGGTACTATGGCAATGGGCGAGGGAGGACCGGAGCTTGTAAAGCAGTTGTTGAATAAGACTTACGATATCCGCATGCCGGAAGTCATTGCGATCTATCTGGACGGCGAGCCGAGGAAGGGTGTCGGTCCTCAGGATGTAGCACTGGCGATTATCGGTGCGACGTTTGGTAATGGATATGTGAATAATAAGGTTATGGAATTTGTCGGTCCCGGTGTGGATAAGCTGAGTGCAGATTTCCGTATCGGTATCGATGTTATGACCACAGAGACCACCTGTCTGTCTTCTATCTGGAAGACGGATGAGAAGATCCGCGAGTTCTATGAGATTCACGGACGTGAGGGTGATTATAAAGAACTGAATCCGGGAGCAGTGACGTACTATGACGGTATGGTATATGTAAATCTGAGTGAGATCAAACCGATGATCGCAATGCCGTTCCATCCGTCCAATGTATACACGATCGATGAAGTTAATGCGAATTTGGAAGATATTCTTCATGAAGTAGAGAAGAAGGCGTTGGTAAGTCTGGATGGCGCGGTAGATTATTCGTTGCAGAGCAAGATTGTAGACGGCAAGCTCTATGTGGATCAGGGACTGATCGCGGGATGTGCCGGCGGTGGATTTGAAAATATCTGCGCGGCAGCAGACATTATCAAGGGCAAATATATCGGTGCGGACGAATTTACATTCAGCGTATATCCGGCAAGTACGCCGATTTATATGGAGCTGGTGAAAAATGGAGCAGTGGCTGATTTGATCGAATCCGGAGCGATTGTGAAGACGGCGTTCTGCGGACCATGCTTTGGTGCGGGAGATACTCCGGCGAACAACGCATTCTCTATCCGTCACTCTACTCGTAACTTCCCGAACAGAGAAGGATCGAAACTTCAGAGTGGACAGATCGCGTCAGTAGCATTGATGGATGCGCGTTCCATTGCAGCAACTGCAGCGAATAAAGGCTTCTTGACACCTGCAACAGATCTGGATGTACAGTACAAGGGACAGAAGTATCACTTCGACAGTAAGATCTATGCGAACCGTGTGTTTGACAGTCATGGTGTGGCAGATCCGTCTGTGGAGATTAAGTTTGGACCGAATATCAAGGACTGGCCGGAAATGCAGCCACTGCCACAGAACTTGTTACTGAAAGTAGTATCAGAGATCCACGATCCGGTAACGACGACAGATGAGCTGATTCCGTCAGGCGAGACATCTTCTTACCGTTCTAATCCACTCGGACTCGCGGAATTTGCGCTGTCAAGAAAAGATCCGGGATATGTAGGACGGGCAAAAGAAGTACAGAAGGCACAGAAAGCAATCGAGGCAGACACCTGCCCGAAGACAGCACTGCCAGAATTACAGACAATCATGAGTAAGGTGCATGATAACTTTGAAGGTGTAAACCGGAGCAATCTGGGAATCGGAAGCACGATATTTGCGGTAAAACCAGGAGATGGTTCGGCAAGAGAACAGGCAGCATCCTGTCAGAAGGTACTTGGCGGCTGGGCTAATATTGCCAACGAGTATGCGACCAAGAGATATCGTTCGAATCTGATCAACTGGGGTATGCTGCCATTTATCACAGAAGAAGATCATGAGCATCTGAGCTTCAAGAACGGAGATTATATCTTTGTACCGGATATGCGAAAAGCGGTAGAGGATAAAGATGAAGTGATCCATGCATATGTGATCGGAGATGAGGTCACAGAATTGTCATGGAAGCTCGGCGAGCTGACAGACGTAGAAAGAGAGATCATCCTGAAAGGATGTCTGATCAATTACTATAGAGGATAATTGAGAAAGTGAAATGAGGAACTCAAATTTAAAGAAAAATTTGAGTTCCTTTTTTAGATCCTGTGAATATTACTTTAGATTCTTGAACAAACTAAAAAAAAGTGATAGAATCTAAAAAAAGATATGGAGGAACTAAAATGACAGCGGAAGAACTATATGAGAAACTGAAAAAAATTCAGAAAATGAAATGCGAATCTCAAACATTGGAACTTAAAACCGCGAAAGATGGATGCCCTAAGAGATTATATGATACGTTGTCGAGTTTCTCGAATCAGGATGACGGCGGAACGATAATCTTTGGTATTGATGAAAAAAAGGATTATAAAGAAACCGGAGTTTATGATGCACAGGATATCCAAAAGAAAATTAACGAGCAATGTCTGCAAATGCAGCCAGTTGTCAGACCATTATTGACTGTCATTGAAAAGGATGGAAAGTTTTTTGTCTCGGCAGAAATACCAGGAATCGATATTACTGAAAGACCGTGTTATTATCAAGGACGTGGACGTTTGAAAGGATCGTATACACGCATTGGTGATAGTGATGAGCCAATGACAGAATACGAAGTATATAGTTACGAAGCTTATCGGAAAAAATACCAGGATGATATCAGAGAAGTATCTCGTGTGACAATGGCATCGCTGGATCAGACATTGTTGGATGAGTATATCAATCAATTAAAAAAAGGAAAACCTCGTTTAGCGGCAGTTGAAAATCAGGCTATATATGAATTGATGAGTATAAAGAGAAATAATGAGGTCACACTCAGTGCTACGATGATGTTTAGTCCATATCCACAAGCATATTTTCCACAATTATGTATTGTGGCAGTTGTAGTACCAGGAAATGAAATGGGAGAAACTGGAGAAGCCGGAGAGCGCTTTTTGGATAATCAGCGGATCGAAGGAAATATTCCGGATATGTTGAGTGAGGCATTGCAATTTGTTAAACGCAACATGCGGGTGAAAAGCATTATAGATGTAGAAACCGGTAAACGGGAAGATCGAACAGACTATCCGATTATGGCAGTCAGAGAAGCAGTGATAAATGCACTGGTGCACAGGGATTACAGTATTCATACGGAAGGAATGCCAATTCAGATTATTATGTATGATGATCGTCTGGAAATTCATAATCCAGGAGGAATATATGGACGCATCCGTATAGATCAGTTAGGTAAAGTACAGCCAGATACGAGAAATCCGGTATTAGCATCAGAATTAGAAGTGCTTGGTATTACTGAGAATCGTTATTCCGGTATACCAACGATTCGAAGAGAAATGAAAAAATATAATTTGAAAGAACCGGAATTTTCAGATGAACGCGGAAGTTTTATTGTTAAGTTTTATAAAATGGCAGCGAAGAATGAAATAGAAACTATGGAAGATGATGAAATTCAAAACCTATTGCTATTTTGTAAAACACCGCGTACAAGAAAAGAGATAGCAGAATATTTGGGATTATCGTCTATTACTTATGCGATTCAAAAGTATGTAATGCCGTTGGTAGAGGATGGAAAGATAAAAATGAGTATTCCGGAAAAACCGAAAAGTCCAAAGCAGTTATATTATAGTGAATAAAAAATTAAATTTGTTGAGAAAGTGAAATGAGGAACTCAAATTTTTGAAAAGATTTGAGTTCCTTTTT
>ERZ1034980.1750-NODE-1750-length-12566-cov-4.888178_pt1 | contig 12566 bp, 9 predicted proteins | sample MGYA00520622_ERZ1034980 | MGnify/ENA primary metagenome ERZ1034980 (study PRJEB33766, sample SAMN09781791) | gut metagenome | biome: gut microbiome | host: Homo sapiens | place: Madagascar | study: EMG produced TPA metagenomics assembly of the PRJNA485056 data... | reverse complement strand
ATACGAACACCGTTTTTAATGGCGTTCGTATTTTTTATACAATGTTTAAGTCCCCGCCAAAGTGCTATCCCTATGATTTGTCTACGATTTGGTTCAAATTCGCTGTTTATGGGTAATACTTATACGCTTATTTATGCTATAATAACATCATCAAAAAAAGGAGTATTTTTATGGATATGAAGAAAATCGGCGTGTTTTTAGCCGAATTACGAAAAGACAGAAATTTAACTCAGGACGAATTGGGTGAAAAAATCGGCGTAACAAACAAAACCGTATCGCGTTGGGAAAACGGCAATTATTTGCCGCCTGTTGAAATACTGCAAATTCTAAGCAAATTATATAATGTGAGTATAAACGAAATACTCTCGGGTGAGCGTTTGAATGAAAAGCGATATAAAGAAAATGCCGAAGAATATATAGTTGCGGATTTGAAGAAAAAACGAAAAGAGGCAAAAAAAAGAATTGCGGTCTCCTTTGTTGTAGCCGTTATTACAATGCTTGCAGGTGTTTCGATCCTTCTTTTAAGTGCTTTGCTTTCCGCGCCGGTTTGGTTAAGAATTATTTGCATTGTTGTGTCGGTTATAGTTATAATTCTCGGCATAGGCGTTTGTTGCGTTTTGACTGTTGATGCGGGTGTCTACGAATGTCCGAATTGCGGAGAAAAGTTCGTTCCGTCTATGAAAGATTTTATTTTTGGAGCACACACTTTTACAAAAAGAAAATTGAGGTGTCCCAAATGCGGGAAAAAAAGTTTTTGCAGAAAAAGGTTGAGCTGAATTTCTTTTAATCTGTCGAAATTCTACGTAAAGACAAAAATTTATGGACACTATTATAATTCACGATTGAAAACGGAAACAAATCAGATATAACAGAAAAACGTTATCATCACGAAATATATTTGTCAGACCCGCGCAAACGTGTGATGACGAATGCCAAGCCTATTAGAATTTCTGTCAGAAAGGATCAACGAGCAACGAAGACGTCACGGTCAAAGACGTCACGTTTACCGACGCTCCGCCATTAGGAAATAATACGAACACCGAAACAAAATCGGAGTTCGTATTTTTCTTTTTTTACGGATACATCGGCATAGTAAAAAAAACGGGGCTATATGCCGGTAATCGACTTGTAGACCCGTTTTATTAGTTTTATTATGTACTTTTACCGTTTAAGCGATTTTTTCCCACCACGCGTATAAAACGATATCGTCGCAGACAGGCGTAAGGTCCGTAAATCTTGAAAGAGTGTATTCCTCCCCTGCGCTTATTTCGGCTTGTTTTTTTCTGTACCAGCCTATAAATTTATATTTGTCGGCGTCCGCGTTTTTACGCGGAATGGGAACGTGTTCGGTCATATAACAACCGTGAACGATCTCGAACTCGACCGTATCGCCTACCCAAACGTTATTTTTTGCAAGCATAGCGCCTTCCGCCTCAAAGACCACTCTGTGTTTCTGTTCGTTTACAAACTCCATTACGGTAATCCATTCGGAATTGACTTTTTTATAAATCACCTTTTTATTCGTATTAAAATAAAAATCACCGTCTCTGCCGAGCGAAAAATCGGGAGTACTTGCCCCGCTTAACCACTGATTCGGCTTTGAAAAATCGAAAGTTTCGCTTGTTCCGTCGGTATAATTTATTATAAGTTCGTAACTTTCGTCGTTTTCCGAACGGGTGATTCCCGATATTCCGGTTGCTGCGGGAATCGGAATATCTTTGGTCGTTCCGTCGGATAAGGTAATTTTCAACGTTCCTGCATAACCGGCGTTATCGGACGTCAGAAATTCGATGTTATCTATACCTACGCCGTCTTTACCGCGAGGCAGACTTATCTCTTTCGGCTCGGTACTTCCGCTGAAAGTAAACACAAGGTAAGGCCCTTCGTGCGTTTCGTCGGCCTCGAAAATCTGTACGTTGGAAACGTATTCTCCGTTGGGAATAAAAAACGTTACGTCCTTCATTTCTTCCGACGTGAATTTTATCGTTACTTCGGTTTCGGTTCCGTTATTTTTCGTAATTATTTCGGCTATTCCGTTTCCGTTATCGCCTTTATCGCCTTTCGAGCCGGAATCGCCGCGCAACGCGCTTAAATCCGTTACCTCTATACGACTTACGTCGCCGCTCTCGTAAACAAGTTCAAGATAATATTTATCGGCTTTTTCGTCGTAAACCACCGAGGCGGAAGTTATGCTCGTTTGCTTGTCCCACGAAAACGAGCATGCCGCAAGCGAAAAACACATAAACAAACAAATTATTAAAGCAACTATTTTTTTCATAGTCAAACTCCTTTAGCGTGAGCCTGCATTTTTTCTGTGCTGGGCGTTTGCCCGAGCGTGGCTCCGTCGGTAAACACAAAGCGGAAGGGTTCGTAACCGGTAACTATAGTAACGGTTTTAAGCATCATATTGTAATACTGTCTTGCGCCCTCTCCCGCGCTCATGTTAAGATAAGTTTCCATAATATCGACCTCTGCGGCAGATTTCATATTCAAACGATATACGTAATCGGTCGCAAATTCTACGGTGGAATAATTTGCGCCGCCGCCGTAATAGGCGACCGGTATATTAGTATACTGCGCTTCTCCGTCGCTATAACTTACGCTGCGTTTCTGCGCCTCTTTTTTAACAAGGTTTTTAAGCGGGAAAATAAAGTCGATGTTTATATTGTATTTACTCGGATCGGCTCCGCCCGTAATTCCGCCCAGACCGCCGCTTCCGGAAAGTTCTTTAAGCACTGTGGAAATATTTTCGTTTATAAGTCCCGAAATGTCCATCTTTTCGAAATTTTTATAATCGTAAAACGCCGTATCGCCGCTCAGAAGCACCTTAACCGGGTAACTCGTGCCGGAAATCTGCTCCGGCGGATCGGGAATAAGGGGTTTCTGCTCGGGACCGCCGAACGACGAAAACATTTTGGTTATTTGCGACGGTATTTTAGAATAAAGGAAAGGTCCGTTAAACAGCGATTCAAAAACTATCGACGCTATTCCGCTATCGTAAAACTGACAGTTTTTAAATTCCGTATTGCCTTTGAATTCGGTTTTTACCGATTCGTCGCCAAGCGCGTTTTGCATATTACGAAGCGCGGTTTTGTAATTTTCGATCTTTTCTTTCGGAATATTACCGAGGTATTCGGTCATTAAAACGTCGCCCTTGCCGTCCTCTTTCATATAATCCGCAAGTTTGCCTCCGAACGCATTGCCGGAAGAATCCGAAAAATTCTTCACCGAATTGCCGTCGGGTTTCGAATATTCGTTCGCCCCCGTAGTGAATAAAAAGTTCTGGGCATGCATCAGCAGGCAGTTATCCACGGTGAAATTATAAGAAGAAAAACTTCTTAACACGTTTTTACCGTTTGAAAGTGTGCAGTTTTTAACGGTTATGCCGTTGCCGTCCGCTTCAACCGCAGTCCCGACCGTTTCGAGTTTTTTAAGACTGTTCACGTCGTCGCAGTTTTTAATTATCACGTCGTTTACGGTAACCCCGTCGCCATCTATATAAAACCCTGCGTTATCCTGCCCGTAAGCCGTTATAAGCGCCATTCCGTTAGGATCTCCGAGCGTATAAAACGGCAGCGGCCCGCGGAAAAGATTATCGGCGGTGAGAACGGGAACTTCCTGCCCGTCCCCCGTTGTAACGGTTTCGTAAGGATAAGTGAGATTATGGAAATTTATGGTATAACCGTTGCCGTAAAAGTCTTTTCTTATGCGAAGTCCCGCGTTGATCTTATCGGATATCGGCGAAAACCTCTTATCCGTTTTAGCGAAATCATTCCATTTATCGATATATTCGTGGTTGTACTTTGTCCGGAACGAATAAATTTCCGACGCAAACGAATATTTGCCGTTTGCGCCCTTTTTACCGAACGACGTAACGTTGTTTTCCTTTCCGAGTTCGGTTTTGATAAACGATTCGGATTGGAACGATTTTCTCAATACCACTATTTCCCCGTTTTTCGAGCGGTTTGTGCAATTGAGAAGCTGATCGTAGTTATAAACGTTTACACCGTTTTCAACCACTTTGAAAGCCGCCTTATACGGCAATACACCTTCGGCGTCTACCTTGAACAGCACAAAAGCGTCGCCTGCCGATTTAACGGTTACTTCGCAGGTCTGTTCGTCGAATCCGATATTATCCGAAAACTCGTATTCCAGCGCGTCTTTAAGTTCTTCCGGCTGCGTGGTTACGTTCAGTCGGAATTTTGCGGAAGAAAGTTTTCCTCCTCCGTCCATGTCGTATTGACCGTAATAAATATTCGGATCGTAGTTCGCGCCCGAGGGCTTTATTTCCGACTGCGCTATGATAACGCCGCGGTCGTATATAATGGCTTCGAGTTTTCGGCTTACGTTGCCTTTTTTGTTGGAACAAATAAGATTTACCGCGCCTACGCCCAGCGTTTTAAGATAGTAGCCGTCGGTTTTCCGTTCTATTTCCGCTATCGGTTCGCTTTCGGCGTTGCTTTCCACGCGCCACACGAGTTCGTTTCCCTCGGCTATCGTATAGTTGCGTTGATTTACTCCCTTTGCGTTAAGTTTATAGCCGTTTTCGTTCAGTTTAAAGGCTTCCGGATCGCCGTAATCCCAGGCGATACCCGAAATATCTACGTCAACGTAAATGTACGTGGTGTTTATGGTAACCGTTGTTAAAACCGAGAACAAAAACGGTATGATAAGCAACACCGCAAGATTTTTCTTTTTCATCAGTTTATCGCCTCCAGTTCGAGGAACAGCCGTCCCGATTTTTTATAAACGATAAACGCGCCCGCCGCGGCCAGACCTATATACAGCGCAGAGCCGACGGCAAAGCAAACGTAAGGGTTAATTCCCGAATAAGCAAGTATAGCCGAAAATACGGCGAAAACCGTGGGCAGCAGATATGATACAGCCGAAGATATAAGCGTTTTACGCGATTTTGCCCGTCTTATTTTAAGTTCTTCGTAAAGCGACGCCACGTAGTACAGCGCAAGCGCGCATATACCGAGCAATAAGCAGAAAGACGCCGAAGCAAACCCGATAACGCCCGCGGCAAGCAAGACCGCGATCGATACAAAAAGCGAAACAACCGAAAGAACAAACGGTAAACCGGATTTGACTGCCAGTTGCAAATGCAGGTTTACAGGCATGGTTTTCATATTTTTTACCGTTTTTTCCTCCATTGAGATAAAACGGTTTGCGCCGCTCGCTATGGTAGTAGAAAAAACCATAACGAAAAACGCGTCTGTAAAAGCCACAAAACCGGGTATGAAATTGATATAATAAGTCATAGCCCCGGAGTTGAATGCGGTATTTATAGATTTAAGCACCATACACAACAAAAACGGCTGAATTATTATAAGCCCCGTATACGAAAAAATATTTTCGGAATTGCCGAAAATAAGCGACAATTCTTTTTTTACAAGGGATTTGGGAACGCTTAAAATTCTGAGTTTTCTTTCTTTGCTTTTGCGCTTTGCCGCAAAATTAACGTTACGCACGTAATTATAAGAAAAAACGGCGTAAACAAGTCCGGCGGCAAAAATAATCGAAGAGATAAGAAGATACACAAGAAGCGAATAACCTTTTTTGCTTATAAATACGCTCATCAGGACGTTCACAGGGAAAGCAAACTCTTTAAACTTTTTAAGATTTGCCATATTTTCCGACGTGAAAAGCCCCGCCATTCCGTTATTCGAAACCAGATTTACGAATATTTCAAGCACCGACGAATAAGCGATGGAAAGCCCCGCCATAACCGCGGAAGCAATAAAAAGCTTAATAAGCGGATGATTTTTAAGCGCGCACGAAACGAGATATACGGGATAAACCGCCAGCAAAGCCACGCCCGCCTCCGTAACGAACGACAATGCGGGATAAAACAGCGCGGTAAAATAGAACAACGGCGGCATTCCCTCGCTTACGCCGTAAGCAATGAACAGCGGATATTCGAACATGAACGCAGCCGAAGTTTGCACAAGGAACAAAAGCACCAGTTTGGAAGATATGATTTGTCCGCTCTTTACGGGGCGATTGGATAACAGTTCAACGTCCTTAGGGTCGAAAAACAGTTTTTTTGCCGACATCACGCACGATACGGTTGAAAGAACGGTTATAACAAACAAAAACACGCACAAAAACGACTCTTTAGCACCTGCCACGTCGGATATTTTGCTTATTATTCCGCTAAAAACAAACCATTCCACGGCGACGAAACAGCCTATAAACAAAACGGTAAAAGCCGCGGATATTATTCTTTCGGAAAACTTCGCGCTTCCCGAAAACATAAGTTTGAAATCTTTTAACAGCAAATTCAGCATGGCTTATTCCCCGTACGTTTCAATGAACAACTTGCCCAGTTGCAACCTGCGGTTAGGTTCTTTATTCAAATCGTATAAAGCCGCAACCACGCCGTTGTTTACAATGGCGACTCTGTCGCAAATACGGCTTACGAGTTCGATGTTATGCGACGTTACAAACACGGTTTTGCCGTGATCGGCGTATTCGCGCATCATTTTTTTAAGTTCTTCGACAGCCATAACGTCAAGTCCGACGGTCGGCTCGTCAAGCACCCATATATCGGGGTTAAACAACAAACTTGCCACAAGGCAAAGTTTCTGTTTCATACCGTGGGAATACTCGGAAATACGATTTTTAAGTTCTGTTAAATCGAGTTTAAGCCGTCCGCACAGGTAGGCGTAATTTTTAATAAATTCGCCCTCGGATATTTTATAAATTCCGGCTATAAATTCAAGATAATCGTATCCGGTCATAACTTCATAGCACGACGGCTCGCTTGCGACGTAACCGAATCTTCTTTTGGCATCCAGCGATTGTTTTACGATATCGAAGCCGTCTATAAGTATACGTCCGCTCTGAAACTGCTTTGCGCCTATCATACAGTCGATAGTAGTCGACTTACCTATTCCGTTCCGCCCGATAAAGCCGAAAAGTTCACCCGGATAAACCTTTAAATCAAGTCCTTTAAGAACTTGTTTATTCCCGTAGGCTTTGTGCAGATCTTCGATTAAAATCGACGGCGTGCGCCCGGTTTCCGCGGATGTCGGATTCAATACGTTTTCGCCGTTCATACCTCTCTCCTTAATTTACAAATCCATATAACGCTTTCGCCCGACGAATTTTGGGTAAAAGCGTAGCGCGTGCCGCAGTTCGGGCAGGAAAATTCCCCGTCGTTTTCATAAACGCCGCTTACGCCGCACGCCGGGCAATATTTTTTATATACCGAAGAATCGGCGCGTATAAGCCTTATTTTAGAGGTCAGCCACGAATAAATCATTTCTTCTTCCGTTTGCCCCGCGCGGGACAAAAGTTCGTGCGTAACGCCGTCTTTAAGCGACCATTCGCCGATAATTTCAACCGAACGGAAATTTTTTCCGTCGTCGCCCGACGCAAATTCTTCCGCGGCCTCGTCAGAACGTCCGTCTTCCGCAAAAAGAGCGTATTTAACGGTTTTTTTGCTTATTTTATGCGTTACGTCGAGAATTACCGCGCCTTTTTTATTAAAGTCGAAATTCAACAAAAATTCTTTGCCGCAGGCTTTATACTCGTTTAAGTTTTTTCCTTCTTTTAAATCGAAACCGAGTTTTTTAAGCGATTTTACAATATAAATTTTAATAACGGATCGCAAATCATCGGCTTCTTCGCCCTCGCTCTGATATTTCAGAAATCCGTTGTAAAACTTAAAGCATGCGCGATATTTTAAATCTTTAAGCAGAATGTTAGTGGGCGAAATTCTCCCTTTTAAGGGTTTTTCTTTGCCCACGATTTTATAAAACCCCGTATTTTTTAAGTATGCCACGCGTTTTTCTATATTGCGCGCGAAATCCAACGCCATACCGGCGTCGCCGGCGTAAAGCACGTCGGTATTTTCGCCTATACGCGGCAATCTTTCGCCGTAAACCCGTTTAAGTTCGGTAATTTCCTTGCCGATAAGGTCAATTAAAAGAACGATGAATCTGTTTTCGTAAATACAAAGTTCATCTTCGTTACGAAAATAATACAACTCTTCCGGCACCATTTTTACACCGTGGCGTTTCCATAAACTGCCGTCGCGGCATACGCGCTTAAAATCGTCGGCGGAAAGTTGCCCCGCCTGTTCGATTCGGGCAAAAACTTCTTCGCGCCTGGTTGAAATGTGCGGTTTTTCCGCTATCGACGAAATTATGCCCAGCAAAGAAAGCACTTCTTTAAAGTACGAGCAATCTTCTTCATACGAAATTTTTTGCAACGAAAAGTCGCCTGCGCTTTCCGCATGGGAATATGCGCCGACCAAACCGCCGTTCAGCGAAATAAATTCTTCTGCGGCGCGAGCGTTGCTTTTAAATTGAAGTTGTCCGGTTGCTATCATACTTTTTATTTTTTCCTAACGAAAGATATTATTTTTCTTTCGTCCGTCACGCTTTTGCGGAATATTCTCGTTGCGCATTCCGTTAAAACCGCAATAACTGCCGCATTACAGGGTTTTTATGATTTTTCTTATAACCTTTTCGCTGCGGGAAAGCGTACCCTTGCCGTAAGTTTCATCCATAAGCGCAAGAGTTTCTTCCAAAGCGGGCTTAACGTAATCTTCAAAACGCCCTTCGAGTTTAGAGAACAACTTTTTGCAAAGCATAAAGTCGAGTGCGTCTTCCTTAGTACCGCCGCACGCGATAAACGCAGGCACGATTTTTTCAAGTTGATTAAGAATACGGTTACCTACGGCAACATCGAAAGTATCGTAAACAAACCCCGAAATTTTGTCGAGTCTGGCTTTATCCTGCGCGTTAAAAGCGTTTGCCGAATCGGCCTCGGCAGCGGCATACAGTCCACGCAAAGCGGAAGCGGTAACGTGGATTTTTTCAACGTTCTCGCTTACCGTAAACGCGTCGTTCTTCTTTAAGAACTCCAAAGTAATGGCACGGTCGTAAACCTTATCGGTAATGGTAAACGTAGAATCGTCGCGGTTGGCGGTGCCTACAAAGTAACTGTTTTCGGGAATCCGAACAAACCCGTTTTCAAGTTTTACGGGCGGCACAAAATCGTGCGGAACGCTCATAATTTTGAGTTTCCAATCTGCAACGGGGTATTCGAGTACGCTTAAAAGGTCGGCAAAATAATACTCTACGCGCGAAATATTCATTTCGTCAAGCACGTAAAAGTTAAGCGTATCGGGCGAATAATTCGCCTCGTACAAAGCCGACAAAAATTCGGTTTCGGTATAAGTTTTAGAAAATTCGTTATAAAAGCCGATTATGCTGGTTTTATCGCGCCAGGTAGCCTGAACCGGCATAAACAGCACGTTTGCGCCTATAAACTCGGCAAAATAACGCGGAAGCGACGACTTACCCGTACCGGAAAGCCCCTCAAGAATTTCAAAATGACTTGCGGCAAATCCGCTGATAAAAAACCTGACGGTATCTATATCGAAATATAATTCCTGCGTTTTGGCAAGATAAAGTCTGAACTTTTCGGCCAACTCTTTAAGCGAAACGTCGTCGCCCTTAGCGGCAGGCAACTCAAAGCCCTCGTATTTTTCGTCGATAGCGGTAAGCGAGGGAAAAACCTCTTCCCTGTCGCGGATAATGGTATCGTCGCCGGTGAGTTTGCCTACGGCGTTGCCGCCGGCAGACGAGCCGTCGTAAGAAGGGGCGGCAGCGGCAGCGGCAGCCGTGCCGTCGGAAATACCCTGTTGCCTTACGGTAGACTGACCGTCGAAACTGCCGGTAACGTCTAAACTGACGTTGTCGTCGTCAAATTCGGGCTGACTCGCGCTCGAGAAAAAACGGAAAGGCTTGTCCACAAGGAAAAAGTTTACCGCAAGCATTACCGGCGCGCCGATAACCGCAAACAAAACGATATAAATAACCGTAGTAAGCAAAACAACCTGCCCGAGGTATTTCATGGCTTTGCCTATGTTTTCGCTCGTAAGCGGACTTTGCATAAGCGTGCCTAACGTAAGCGATAAAGCTATGCACACAACGGCTGTACCCGTATACCATAAAAACATTTTTCCGCTTTCGGGCTGAATGTTTTTAAATACGGCAAACTGCCTTTCAAAGCAAATGGCAACTGCCGCAATGGTAACGAACACGGCAAGCAGCATAACCATAACGAAACCCGAGGTTCCGCCTGCGATTTCTTCAAAACGCATACCGACGGCAAGCATATTTACCAAATTTTTCTTTGGATAAAACGTGTGCGCGCCGTCTATACAGGCGCAGGTAAACACCAGCAGCACCGCATACATAACAGATAGCGATATCGCTATAAAAGTTTTTCGTGTAAACAGGGTTTTTATCATAAGCCTCCCCTTTCTTTTTAACTTATAATTTTTATAACGGAATTAAACCTTGCAAACGTATTTAATCCGCAGTCGGCGGCCGCACGTCTTGGTCAGCCGTCGTTTTTTTTCGATTATCGAGATTTTTCGCTCTCGCCGCCGTCCGAAGAGTTTTCGGTTTTATTCCGCAAATTTCCGTCGTTTTCGGGCGGAGGATTATTTTTCAGAATTTCTTCGCGGATTTCCTCTGTAACCAGTCCGTTCGGTTCGAAAGTATAAATAAATTTATTAAGGTAGAGCGTTTCCACATATTCAACTGTCAGATTGTCCACGCCGACAACCTCGTCAAGGTTAAGTGCCTGTTTAAGCGCGGATAAACGCTGATTTTTAGCCTCGTTCATTGCCTTGTTGCGGTTATCTACCATAAGCATACAATAAATAATGGCAACAATGGTGGCAATACCCGAATACGACTGAAAAAACAGAATAAAAATGCCTATCGTGGGCAAATATTTGCCTGTGTATTTACCTATCACCCTGTCAAAAGGCGGGTGATCGTTGTCGCTGTCGGGGTTGGCGTCGCCGCGAGTGGTATAGGTGCCGTCGCTGTTAATGCGAAAAATACGGTGAATAATGTTTACGCCCTTGTCGTTTACGTAAGCAATAACGTCGTATTGTTTAAGTTCTTCGGGAGAATCCACCTTTTCAAGCAAAATTATGCTGTACGTGGGGAACTGATCGTCGCGTCCGTCAAGATAATATCGGTTATTTGGGTGTTTTTCGCTCATAGAGCCGCTTGCAACCACCATAAGCATTTTATTGCCCAAAACCACCGAATTTCCGCTGATTTTATTTATTACGGCAAGCACGAAAAATATGCACACGAATGCGGCTATAACCGAGCCGACAACCCGCTTAACAACAGTCCACCGCTGTTTTTTAACGTTTTTGTTGTTAAGTTTGTCGTTCACGAAAGAAGTTATAAGTTCGGTGTCGTTTTTTCCGTCATTATAGTTCTGAACAACGCTTTTGCTATATGCGCCGAAAAGCAGAGTGAAAACGGCGGAGAACCCCGCGAGCGCAAGCACGGTTACCACAAGCGCAATTATATCGAGCGATGACATTTTACCTTAATCTTGCCTTAAAAATAATAGATTTTTTGTAAATTTTCAAAAAAAGTCCTTGCTCAAGGTTTAACGCCTTAAGCGAAAGGACTTTTTTCCGTTCTTCTTCCGGCAAGGCGTTGCCGCCTTTGCCCTTTGGTTTTATTTAATTATTTCTTCACTTAATTATTTCGCCTGCGCGTTGACAACTACGGTGAATTGAGGAGCCGTTGCTTTTTCCGCCTCAGCATAACTTGATGCTCCGGTTATAGCAACTTTCATAGCCCGAAGAATATCGCGCTTTGCACCAGCATTTAATTCGGTGTAATTAGCAGCTTTATTTTCCGCATTAGCTATGGCAAGAAGAGCATCTGTATTATTGACTTGTTTATCCGAAATTTCGTTGTCAAGATACTTACCGGGGTTTTCATTTTGAAAAAGCTCGCCCCAACCGAACGATATAGTAACGGTAAATTCTTTCTTGTTATCGTCCGAGCCGGTAAATATCTCATTACCAGAGAGATATTCGTCCGCTTTAGTATTATTTGCGCTATCAAACTTCGGCAAAAACTTTCCGTCTTTATCTACAGCGCATTTGGGAAGAGCTATGTACGCCTTAGTTTTATCATAAGAGTAAACTCTTGCGCCATCTTCACCCGTCCAAGTATAACCCGCAGCGGTCAGAATCGAATCGGGACATTTTACGGTAATACTCATCTTTTCAAGCGTTTTATACTTATCGATAGAACCGCTAACGGTTATTTCAAGAGATTCAACATCAGTGGCTTCTGCCTCATTATAACGAATACTACCTGTTGTATCGTTTTTAGCAGGTCCGAAATTGATTGTACCGAGATTTTCAGCATTTTTGATTGTAACGCCCAAAATAGCGTCGGAAACGTTAGAAGCGGTTACGTTACCTGTTCCTTCCTTGCTGTCATTGTTACTGATTAACCAGGAAGCAAAGCCGACTGCCGCCAACGAAACCGTTAAAAACACGCACATAACAACGACTATTGCTTTGCGTGAAAAAGATTTACGCGTAGTTTTTTTCATTCGTTTTTTCTCCTTCAACGTAATATAATATGCTTAAACATATTACGTTATACTGCGTTAAAATATTTTATTACTTTTTTATTAAAAACTTTTACCTGTTTTTATTACTTACCATTAACGTTGGTAGTTCCGTCGATAGTTACAACGTATTTTAC
>ERZ1034980.1749-NODE-1749-length-12568-cov-10.656038_pt1 | contig 12568 bp, 10 predicted proteins | sample MGYA00520622_ERZ1034980 | MGnify/ENA primary metagenome ERZ1034980 (study PRJEB33766, sample SAMN09781791) | gut metagenome | biome: gut microbiome | host: Homo sapiens | place: Madagascar | study: EMG produced TPA metagenomics assembly of the PRJNA485056 data... | reverse complement strand
TCGCGAAAACCGACGAGCACGAAGTCGTCGCCCACCACGAGAGGGCGTTTCACGAACATGCCGTTCTCGGCAAGCAAGGCAAGCGCGTCCTCGTCGCTCATCCCTGCGTCAAGCTGGGCCTTTATGTTGCGCTCGCGATAGAGCACGCCACTCGTGTTGAAGAGCTTGCGCACAGGCAGGCCTCCGCGCTCGCGCCATTCGGCAAGCTCGGCGGCCGTGGGGTTGTTGGTCACAATATCGCGGTCGATGAAGTCGACACCGTGCTCGTCGAGCCACTTCTTGGCCTTCTTGCAGGTAGAGCACTTGGGATACTCAAGGAAAAGGACAGACATGGCGGCTCCAATCGCACGGTTGCTCGAATGGCGTAGATTGTACTCCGAGAAGAGAACGTAAAGACCCGCAGCGTGGCAGGGCTATATCTCCTCGACGCGGGCTGCGAGATAGTCGCGGAAACCGGGCTGCGTAGGATGTTTCCAAACGCTACCTAATCTACCTGCGCTTTTGCAATTTTAGGCAATTTTTGCAAGTTTTGCAGAGCTCGAGACGCCGCCCTTAGGAAACCAACGGGTACAGAAGTTGCAGATGAGCCGCTACTTTGATAAAAACACCGAGTGACTCGACGAAATGAGTGTCAAGCCTATCGAGTTGTTAGGGCACATGAAGCTTGGACGCTCTAAGGGGGACGAAGCAACACCGAGGTCTTTCCTAGAAGCGTCGAAGTCTCGCCATCATCGAGACCACACCACTCTTCATGCTCATTTTTCCGAAAATGTGATTCTGCTCACGTTTTACCATGGGAAAACGTGTAAGGGTTACACATTTACGGAAGTTTTGCCCGTATAGAGTGCCAGTCGGCGCGCTTCTCCCCTACTTTGCGGCCTTGGCTTTGCCGGCTTTGCCCGACTCGGGAAGGGGCTCGATGGTGACGGAGCGGGCGGCGTTGGCGGTGCCGGTGTTCCAGCCGTAGGACTTGATGAGACGATGCTCGGAAATGCGCTTGTCAAGCATGGCGCGCAGCTGCTTGAGCATGCGCGACTTCTTGTCACGGTCGGGGTCGAGGCCCATCTCGTCGAACATAGTCTTGAAGACGATAGTGTTGGAGGTGCCCTTCTCGCGCAGGCGGCGCAGCACGTAGAGCCACATGCGGCGGTGCTCGGTAGACAGGCGCAGGCCGTCGAAGCGGAAGTCATCGCGGCTGAAGGTGAGCAGCTGGCGCTTACTGTAGGCATACACGGCCAGGGGCAGCGCCGAGAGAGGCTCGCCGTTGCGCACGTTGAGCTCGATGCGGAAGTCCTCCATCTCGCCGTCTTTGCCCATGATAAGGGCCGTGTGGGCGTTGACCACGGGCTCGGAGTTGATCTGCGGGGCAGCCGAGCTGTCGAAGGCGCGTATCTCGCCGGTGGTGTCGATGGTGATGCGCGTGTTCATGAGGCGGACGACCGAGTCATACGCCTCGCGCATGGTCTCGTGGCAGGTGGCGGCGCGCGGGCGGACGTATCCCATGAGGGCAAGGATGTCGCTGCCGTAGAACGTGCTGTGCCCGTCCCATGCCACCGACGAGAGACCATCGAGCCAGAAGCGGTCAACGTCGGAAAGCATGTATGTCGCAGGATCGGCCTCAAGCGGGAAGGCGCTCGACAGCGACACGCCCACCGACATGCCCTTGCCCGTGACAAGCTGCAGGGAGGGGCCCTCAGCCGCAGCAAAGTATCCCGCTGCCTCCACGTGCTCCTTACCGCGACCGAAAACGGCCTTGGAAACCTTGTCGTTGGCTACTGTGACCTGCGGCGTTCCCAGCGTGCGGGTGCGCTCGAGCTTTTGGCGAATGAGCGGGTAGATGGCAGGGCCGTATCCCATGAACACGAGTGCGCAGAGGATCTGGTACTTGGTGGCCGAAGACGAAATGTCGTCGCGCAGGGCGGGTGTGGGCAGATTGAGCTGGAGCTTTGCCTCGCGCAGCACCGCCACGGCCTCGCTGAGGTCTGCCTGGCGGTTATGGGTGGGCCACAGCTCGTCCCCATCCTTGGTGAGGTGACGAATCGTGCCGTCTTCAAGCGCCTTTGTGACGGCCATCCAGTCACCGTTCACGTTGCGAAGCGAGCCCGAGTAAGGCTTCCAGCAATCGCCGACAGCCTCGATACCCTCCTTCTCCGAGATCCAGCCATGCTCGACAGCCATGTAGATGCTCTCGTCGCACATGGCGGGCACCGGCGTGGGACTGTAGGGGAAGGACCAGACCTCCGCGGGCACCTTGGCGATGGCGGTAGCGTAATTGTCTCGCAGGTTCTTGAGGACGTCGCCGGTAAAGCGTCCCGCCAGCTTGGCGCCTGTGTCGCGCGCCCTGACGATCGCGTTGAGGGTGTCCTCGTTCCACTTCAAGATCTCGTTCGCCACGCTGTTCCGCCTGCCTTTCTTTCTGACTGATCGAGGGGATTTTACCAGGCGACCACCCACAACACACACCAACCGTGCGCGCCACCGCCCTTTCCCCAGATACCTGCTTGGGGTAGCGTTGGACGGACGGCTACACGAAGATGCTCGCCTGCGGGATAAACGTCAGGCGAATTGCCTGGTCGGCGCTGTGCACGCGGCCGTCGCGCTGCTTGAGCACGACGAGCTCGACGTTGCGCTGCTCGGCTGCCCTTCCCACCCTGCTGAGCCTATCGGCCTCGCTTCTCGCCTTGCGGTCTGAACCAGACGTCTGCCCCATGTCAACGCCTGCGACTTGCAAACCCAGCACGGTATCGGCGCCGTACTCGATGGCTCCCGACTCCTTCATCGAATCGAGCGTCACCGGCATGAGGTAGGCATCCCTGCGCACGGCCGAGATACACACGACGGGCGTGTCGAGGTCGCGGGCAAGCTGGCGTAAGTCGGAAACGTTGCGCGCGATGGAGAGCCGCTCGTCCTGTGTGGCATCGCTGGTCAAAAGTTGCAGGTAATCGACGAACACGACGGGTTTTCTGCCTTGCTCGGCCATACAGGCGGCATAGCCCGCGATGTCGAGAGCGCAGGTCCGGCCAACTCCCTCGAGGATTTCCACATGAGGGGCGACCGCTGCGCCATATGCCTGCACCCCCTGCTCGAATGCCTCGCGACGCTGTTGAGACCAGGTCGCACGCTTGTGCAGGTCGGTCATCTCGCGCATGGCGAAACACTGCATGCCATCCGTCTGCCTATAGCACAAGCGTGCCACCGACTTTGCCACGAGGTCTCGCGCCGACTGTTCCAACGTGACATAGAGAACGTCATTGCCTGCCAGGGCTATCGCGTCGGCAATCTGCGTTGCAAGGGTCGTCTTGCCCAGCGAGGAAGCTGCGGCCAGCACGTGCAGACCGCACCGCAGGCCTCCGTCGAGCATCTCGTCGAGCCCCGCTATCCCTGTAGGAATGCACGGGGTCTCTTTGGGCATCTCAAGCAGGTCTAACGCCGTTTTTGCCACATTGGCGGGGCGTAGCGTTTTGAAGAGACGTGCCTGACGTTCCGCGTTTACCTGCTTGGCGAGTTCGCCGGCGTCTTCACTGGCCTGCTGGAGTTCAGCGCACAGTTTCTCCGGATCGCGTGCCCACATCTCGTCGGCGTCTTTCGCAAACCTGTCCCCAGGGTAATCCATGTAGATGAGGCCGGCTTTTTCAAGAGCGGCGTGGGCCCTCTCCTGTGCCTTCGTTCCCGGCTCATCACTGTCGAACATGAGGATGGCGCAGGAACGAGATTGGGTGCGCGATGCCTCCTCGATAAGGGACGATATGCCGACTCCGCCAAGCGCGACGGCGGGGAACCCCAGACGGGAAAGTGCAATCGCGTCCATGGGCCCTTCGACGACGAAATAGCTTGGGTGTGTCAGTGCGTCTGGGTTCCACACGGGCTGGGATCCGACTTCTGCCGACTTGGGCTTGTCGTACTTCCTCGAAGAGGTACCGGTGATGTCCCTTCCAATCCAGTAGTACGAGGATCCTTTCCAGGGAATGATGAGCCTTTTTGTGGCAGGGTCGTAACCGAGTCCGTCGCGCTTCCCAGTTTCCGGGCTGATGCCACGCGAAGCGAGATAGTCACATACAGCACGGTTATCTATGTTTGCTTGGCAGCGCTTGATGTACTGGGCGTTTCGTTCCTTGTTGACTTCAAGGGTGTCAGTGGCGGACTGAGAAGAAGATGCTTGCGAATGAACATGCGGCTGATTGACGAGACCCACGGAGACCGCGGACGGTGATTGGACGCCCATCCACTCCTTTACAAGGGCAAGCTGCTCCTTCTTGTCTTGCGTGGCATGGATTGCACCGGCAAGGTCAAAGATGTCTCCACCCGCTTGGCAGGCAAAGCATTTCCAGCGCTGCCCTTTGATGGAAAACGCCGGTGTACGGTTTGCTCCTTTTCCGCTTGAGCAGCACGGACATACTAAACCGCCCGGTACATGTTCAAGTTTTTGATTGGCGTATTCGGTAAGGTCGGCCTCGCTTTTTATCTTGCTGTACTCGTCTGTCATCTTTCGCTCCTTTGCGCGTATGATTCTACTTGTTTTTGCTCTTTTCTTCACTCTCCGTCCTTTGGGTTCGAAGCCTTATGTAAGTACCTTCGGGTACTTACAAAGACATACAGCCTTTTTCGCAGTGGGCGTTTTTCGACGTAGAAGGCTGTGTTTTTGAAGTTTCGGCATCGCGGTTTATTCGTTTTGAATCGCGGGTTGTTTCCGTTGTTTCACGGCTTGTTACCGTTGCGTCGCGTTTTATTCCCCAAGGATTTTCTTAGAATCTCCATGGTTCTAAATTAGGCTATCTACCAGGTGTTTTAGTTTTTGTTTGAGGATGAGATTACCAAAAAGGATGCGCTTGGCGTGGCGGTTTATTACGTGCGTTGAAGTTCGTTTGCGCGTGGTTGTTTATTACTGTTTTTGAGTGTCGCGGTTTGTTTTTGAGCGTGGCGGTTTATTACGTGCGGCGCGTGGTTCCCATCGGCGCTTGCCTGCTGGTTTGGATGACCGGTGCCTCTTGGTTTTCCATTGATGGGGTGCGCGGGTTATTACCGTTGCGAGCCACTGGCTTTCTTCAACGCGGAATCGCGGTTTATTCCTCGGATCTTTTGAATTCGTCCATGCGATTGTGTTGTCGTTTATTACCGTTTTTGATGTTGGGGGCGTCCGCGAGGAAGCTTTTCGCTTGCATCAAGGGAGCCACGTGTTGTCGTTTATTACCGTTTTCGCATGATGGCGGCATAGCGGTTTATTACGGTTTATTGCGACAGACTTGCTGGTACATTGGATGTTTGTTTCTAATTGGAAGTCTTGGCTTGTCTCGTTTTATTACTGTTTTTGCGCGTTGCCTTGTTGCTGTTTGTTACCGTTGCGCGCAATGGCGCACCTGCTGATGGGTGTCATGGTTTATTACCGAGTTCAGCATGAAAACAAGGCCATATCGTCGAGGTTTGCTGATTTATCCGCCACACTGCGCGTTGCTGTTTATTACCGCTGACGAATGGCCGCAGAGCTTGTGGGCCAACAATCCTTCGGATGCGCAGTCGGTCGTCGTTTCCTTTGCTGCCGAAGGCGGATCTTCGACTCCCGGGTCCTTCTTAGCCAACGCCGTGCTGTTGTAAGGGCGTCTCGCTTGATGTCGCGGTTTATTACTGCTTTCCCGCCTTTGTTGGTGCTGGCGACGTGGTGGTTTATTACCGTTTTACAGTCTCCTTTGACTCTTATAACGTCGCGGTTTATTCGCCTTGGGGATGCATTCCGCCGTAGTGCTTTATTACCGTTTTTGTCATCGGGCGCGAGCGGTTTCCAGCTTGCGAAAGCGGCCCCTTTCCCTTCTGCGTCTGGGTGGCCAGAGGCTTTAAGCTCAACATATATATGCGTATATGTAGATGTATATGCATATATTACTGCCATATGCATATAGTCATACTTCTTTATATGAAGTACCGGCAAGATAGAATGAGCGAGTTATCATATCTGGACGCTGGACAAAAACACCTGCTATAAGGCGTATGATTAGGAAACCAACAATCTCGTTCTGTATGCATATAAACAGTGATACATATATGCATACATGTGGTCATGTGGATTTACTCTGATATGCATAGGCGAAAAGTAATATCTGTCCGTGGGGGTGGCTATGATGGCCCGACAGATTTCAAAGACGACTCGGAGGTAGTTATGCAGACAGTTGCGGTGTGCAATCAGAAGGGCGGCGTGTGCAAGACGACGACGGTCGCTGCCGTTTCATCGAGCGTTGCGGCGCGCGGGGCTCGCGTGCTGTGCGTCGACCTCGATCCCCAGGGCAACCTCACCGACGTGCTCGGCGAGACGACCTATGACCGCGACACGGTGTATGAGGTCCTCATGGGTAATGCCGACATCGCCGAGACGATTGTGCATCGCGAAGGCGCCGACCTTCTTCCTGCCGAGATCACCCTTGCCTCCGCCGAGAAGGAGTTGCTGGGAGTTCTCAATGGACCCGCCCGTCTCAAGAAGGCGCTTGCCAAGGTCGCCGACAACTACGACCTGTGCGTCATCGACTGCTCCCCTTCCTTGGGCCTGCTTGTCACGATGGCGCTTACTGCCGCCGACTACGTTGTCATTCCCACCACGTCTTCGTTCTTGGCGACCAAGGGCATCACTCAGCTCGCCCAGACCATTGCCGATGTGCGCGAGTTCACCAACCCCGGTCTTCAGGTCGCCGGCATTCTCCTCACCAAGTACCATCGCCAGACCAACAATGCCAAGGTGAGCATCGTCGAGGCTGAGACCATGGCGTCGGCGCTCAACTGCAAGCTGTTCTCCACCAAGATTCGTGAGGCTGTGAAGGTCGAGGAAGCCCATGCTTCCGGCAAGCCCATCGTGGAGTTCGCCCCCACGTCGGCTCCCGCGCGCGATTACGAGTCGTTTGTCGACGAGCTTCTGACCGATATGGGTTGGACGAGCGAATAGGTTTTGAGCTTTTCTATATATGCAGAGGTACTGCTATTCATATAAGCACATGGGCATTGACCTGCAAGATATGTCAATATGCCTATGTGCTTATATGTATGTATATAGATGAGGATGGATGAGGCGCATGGCAAAGATTACCGCAAAGTCGGCAGAGCAGGAAGCAGCTGAGCGCCTGTCGCGTCTCGGCATGACGACGGGCGCATCTGGTCGCAAGGTTGCCGTTCCCCCGGCCGCACCGGTGCCGGCTGCAACGACGGCTACAGGCAACCCTGTCTCTGGGGTCAAGAAGGCAAAGGATCAGCGCCTGTGCATCATTGTCTCTCGCGAGCAGGCTCTCAAGGTGAAGCGCTATGCCCTGGAGAACGACACCACGGTGAGCGACCTGCTGCGTGGGTTCATTGACTCACTGTAAGGACAGTGCTTTCGCGTTCCACCGAACCTCAAATGATTCCGGGAAAGGCGGTGCTTCGGCGCCGCCTTTTTCTATGTGCGCAGCGGGATGATGATTACGACGAGAGCGCCGGGAGACGCAATAGGTTTCAAGAGCCTGCCGGCGTGCGTTCAGCTGCCCGTGAACTCTATTAAGGAGAAGCTCTCTGCATTGAAGTATTTGAGTATCTTCGTATGAGCATATGTATGTATATCTATAAATATGTCTATATATACTCAATTACCAGGTAGTTTAATATATGGGCATATACAGCAATACTGCTATTCATATAATCATACTTTATCAAATATGCTTCAAGCCGGAATTGCCAAAAACCAGCTAGACAGGTGTTTTTGGCAAGAAATGTGGCAGTTCTTTGCCAGCAATTTGGAGAGCGGATAGTTTCTCGGAGTCTTTGCGGGTTTGGCGCAGCCGAAGCGTACTCTGTTGAGCCTTATCTAGGGGGAGCATCCTCCCCAAGCAGCGAAAGACAGGTCGGTGAGATGGACGAAAAAGAAGCCGCCGAGATACAGGCGGAAATGATTGACGAGGAAGCCGTCGCCCAGGCGACCGCTCGTGAGGGAATTGGCTCGGCTGCTCCCCTCTTGCAGTCGCCCTTGCGTGAAAACGAGCTCAACTCAACCTCCGGAGCGCTTCAACACCATTACTCGCGCCCGGTTGCCGAGACGGTGGTTGCCGCGGTGCGCAAGGTCTGGCGCATTGTCTTGCAGCTTGGACTCATTATTGCAGTCTGCCTTGCCGGCGAACAGATCAGCGACGTGCTCCCCATCGACGTTCCTTCCAACATCTGCTCGATGGTACTGTTGCTCGTGTTTATGCTCGGCGGGGTCATCAAGATGGAGTGCATCTCCGACGCGGCAGACTTCCTGCTCGACAATATGGCGATTTTCTTTGTGCCAGCCGCCGTGGCAGTCATGGGAATCTTCAGCCAGATCGAGGACGTCATGATCAAGCTCGTCCTCATCACCTTCCTCACGACGATCATCGTGTTTTTCGTCACGTCGTTCACCGTGTCCACTGTTGCGAACCTCATGGCACGCAACGAGGTCCGCGCTGCGGAGAGGGCGGCGGCGGCCGGTCAAGAGTCTCAGAAGGAGGCATAGGCCATGGAGGCAATCGCAATTTTTGCGTTTGGCATCGTCATCTCGCTTGTGGCGTTCCAGGGCGCGCGCTGGTTGAGCGGAAAGCTCCACTCTCCCCTGTTGAACCCCCTGCTTGTGGCAACGGCGTTCATCATTGTTATTTTGTCGGTCTTCCATATTCCGCTGGCCGACTATCAGCAGGGTGCGCAGCTCATCTCGTTCTTCCTCGGGCCCGCGACCGCCGTACTCGCCTATTCGGTGTATCGCCAAATCGCAGTGCTCAAGCGCCACTTCATCCCGATTATGACCGGGTGCCTCATCGGCAGCCTCACGAGCATGTTGAGCGCATTCTTGCTGTGCAAGGCGTTCGGGCTGGACGAGGCGGTCACGATGAGCATGCTGCCCAAGTCGGTCACGACGCCCATCGCCATGAGCCTGTCTGAGGAGCTCGGCGGCATCACGTCGGTCACGGTGGCGGTCGTCATCGCCACGGGTATCATGGGTTCGATTCTGGCGCCCACGCTTATCAAGGTCTTTCATGTGAAGAGCCCCATCGCCGCCGGTGTGGCAATCGGCACGTGCAGCCACGCCATCGGCACGAGCCGCGCCATGCAGCTCGGTGAGATCGAGGGTGCCATGAGCGGCATCGCGATTGGCGTGTCGGGCTTGCTCACGATGATTCTTGCCCTGCTGTACCACTCGATGATGATGTAGTTCACAAGGCAGTTTGCCTGCGGTTTTAAACAGAATAGAATGAAGATATATGCCGGTATGCGTATGATGATATGCATACCGGCATACTTGTTTTACGTGCCGTTGCACTGTGAGGCACATCAACGACAGACACAGAAATCAAGACAGCGTTCACCCTCGGGGTGTCGCTCATGCGCTATGTGATTTGATCATCCGCGAGAGAATTCCAGGTTTCGGTGACAACCTCGCGCGGCGCAGAAAGATGTACGAAAGCGAAGGTAAGTCGGCGAGGTCGGCGCTGCGCCTTACACCGCCCAGATAGGAAACGCCCAGGCCCTTTCGCTTACGGGGTAGGTGTCTTGCGCCATGCAGAGGATGCAACCTGTTCCTATGGCGCGTTTGAACGGGACGAGCTCGCTGGGGACGTCGCTTTGAGAGACGGGGTCAAGCGCGCCCAAATTGCGGGCTTCTTTGCAGCTGGGCGAGGCGGTCTTCTTGACCTCGATGGGGAACAGCGTCCCGTCGCGCTCCATGAGGATATCAATCTCGCGCTTGTCGTTGTTGCGGAAGAAGTACAGGGGAGGTCTGATGCCCGCGTTGACGAAACTCTTGTACACCTCGCCGAAGGCATATGTCTCGAAGAATTGCCCGGACATAGCACCCGTCTCAAGGACGGCAGGGCTTGTCCAGCCGGCGAGGTACGCCGCCAGGCCCGTGTCCAGGAAGTGCAGGATGGGTTGCTTGGACAGCCGTTTGAGCAGGTTGTTCGCGTAGGGTTCCACGATTTTCACGACATATGAGCTGGCGAGCAGCGACAGCCACGTCTTGGCGGTTTTCTCGCTGATATCGGCCAGGCGCGCGAGGTCGGCATACACGACGGGCTTGGATGTGAGCGCCGCGCACGCCGTCATGAAACGCCTGAACTTGAGCTCGTCGCCCACTTGGGCAAGGTCGCGGATGTCGCGCATGATGTAGGTGTCCAGATACGACTCATAACCGCCGGGCCGCAGATCGTCGGGCAGCGCCCGTATACCGGGGAGCGACCCCTTGCATATATCGGAATACACCTGGTTGACATCGCGCGGGCCGCACGCCCCGATGCGCCGCATGAAGTACTCGGGGGAGGCGCCGAAGGGCTCGGACGCGGCCCCGTATATCTCAGAGCCGGAGAGGCCGAGCATCTCGATGACCCCGGCGCGGCCCGCCAACGACTCGGAGACGGTGGACATGAGGTGGAAGGGTTGCGACCCTGTAAGCCAAAACATGCCTTTGTCGTCGGAGGAGTCGACGATCTTTTTGATGTAGGGGAGGAGTTCGGGGGCTTTCTGTATCTCGTCGATGAGCACCGGTGGCTGATAACGCTGCAGGAAAAGCGCCGGGTCGGACTTGGCGACTTGGAGGATGGACGTGTTGTCAAGGCTGACGTATGAGCGTGCGAGGCCCTTGCTGGCATCCTGTTCCATGAGGTGCTTGAGCATGGTTGTCTTGCCGACCTGTCGCGGTCCCGTCACAACGACCGCCTTGAAGTGTTCCGAGTAACGCCTCGCGATGGGCTCGATGGCGCGAGTGATATACACGACGACTCCAATCCTCTCAAATCCGGAGTTGCATTCCGGATTTGAGAGGATTTTAGCACAAGGTACATGAGCCTAGTTTGTAGGTTTGCCTATGCATGCGCATGGGGCGGTTCCAGTGTGATCGATGTCGCTGCGCCTGAGGGGCGCCTCGCAAAAGTCTCTGTTTTAAATAGAATAAAATGAAGAAATATGCTGATATGCATATAAAGATATGCGCATTTGCATATCTTTTAGGAATGTGACGCGCGGGATTGGCAAACAGTCTTGAATGCTGACCATCCGATGGGGTACACTCCTACCAGCGAGGCCCGCAGTATGGTGCGGGCGGCGCGGATTCCTATGAACGCCGGAGGGGCAACTCCGGCGTTACTTGTTTATTGGGGTGTCTTTCTCCCCCTTCCGAGCCATCCGACGCGAACTCAGCTTCTTGCAAACGGTGTATAGGACCTTGGCGAGCTCCAGAAGGAACGCGCCGATCGTTGCGAGGCCTACGATCAGGCCGAAGTGTTCTTGGTTCATGAGGCGGTGCCTCCTTTCAACAGACGCCGCCCGCGCGGACTCTCGCTGGCGGGGGAAGCGTAGCATAAGCCCACGTCACACGCGCGTCACAGGGGTGTGATTTTCGTCACGGGGTCTGCGTGACGGACCGTGCGCTGCTGAGTTGTATGGTGCCGACTCGGTCTGCCCATATGCCCCATGATTGCCATCGGCTCTTTGAGTTGCGCGCATTCCAGCGGCGCCCGCCTGTTCCTCTCATGTGCTTGCTATGCCGAAGGCTGCCTGGGTGCATCCGAGGGTGCCGCGGTGGGTATCGTAGTCGAACTGCAACCGGCCGCCCAGGCGAGCCCTTCCTAGAAAGCCCTGCACATGAGCGTGAAACTGATGGTCGATTCAGCCTGCGACATTGCCCGCGACGAGGTGGTTGCGGCGGGAGCGGCGTTTTTGCCGCTGCATGTGCGCATGGGTGACTACGAGTACCTCGACGGCGTCGACCTCACGCATGAGGAGTTTTACAACAGGCTTACCCAGGGCAAGGAGCAGCCTACGACGAGCCAGATTTCGCCGGGTTTCTTCGAGGAGGCGTTCAGGCGCTCGCTCGCAAAGGACGAGGAGGTCGTGTGCCTTACCGTTTCCTCGGGCCTGTCGGGCACGTGCGCAAGCGCCCTCATGGCCCGAGACGAGCTGCCGCCCCTGCAGCGCCGCCGCGTGCATGTGGTCGATTCGGAAAACGTGAGCATCGGCGAGCAGGTTCTGGCGCGTTTGGCGCTGCGTCTTATCGAGCAGGGAATCGGCGCGGCCGACCTGGCGGCCGAGCTTGACGTGCGCAAGCAGGACATCCGGGTATTTGCCCTGCTCGACACGCTTGAGTACCTGCGCCGCGGTGGCCGCATCTCGGCGGTGAGTGCTGCGGCGGGCACGCTGCTCAACGTGAAGCCGATCGTGGCGGTGCAGGCTGGGGCAATCGTGGCGGTTGGCAAGGCGCGCGGTGCGAAGGCCGGCCGCGCTCAGCTGGCGCACCTGGTAGAAGGGGAGGGCGGCATCGATTTAGCGATGCCCCATGTGGCTGCCTACTCGGGCATCGATGACTCCGCCATGAGGGATTTCCTGCGCGGGAGCGCCGGTCTCTTTGGTGTTGACCCGGCAGATGAGGCGGGACTCGCGTCCATCCCCACCAGCGGTATCGGCGCAACGATTGGTACCCACGTGGGCCCCGGCGCCATCGGCGTGGCGTTCTTCGCGAAGCGCTAGGGGCGCGCGCGAGGGTTGAGGGGGTCGCGCGGGGTGTTTTTTTAAGCCGCCCTTCCGTGTCCATGCTTATAAGGACCGGCCAGTTTCCTCG
>ERZ1034980.1748-NODE-1748-length-12574-cov-4.994009_pt1 | contig 12574 bp, 13 predicted proteins | sample MGYA00520622_ERZ1034980 | MGnify/ENA primary metagenome ERZ1034980 (study PRJEB33766, sample SAMN09781791) | gut metagenome | biome: gut microbiome | host: Homo sapiens | place: Madagascar | study: EMG produced TPA metagenomics assembly of the PRJNA485056 data... | reverse complement strand
TTTCTTAAGAAAAATGTGAAAAATGGAAAATACAGATTCTAAAATCTTCAAGTATTTCAAAGTTGGGGATATAATTGTTGATTATCCAGGAAGTTGTTGGGGAAGTGTAAGATTTACGATTCGAAGTTTTTTTGGCAATGATTATTTACCTTTAGTTCATGTACATCAGGTTGGTAAAGAAGATACAAATCGTTACATGTGTAATTTTGATGTACGTTTAATAAGGCTCGTTGGAGCACCTAAACGACCACTTCGTAAAATCAAAAAGAGAACGTTAATAAACATGATGAACAAGGGAATAGTTGAGGCTAAACGTGAATTTATGATACGATTGAATACAAAAACACTATAGAAAATATGTTCGAGTGCTATTCGTGGCATACTAAATTGCCTGATGAAAATTTACCTGTGTATGAACCTTTCTTTCGATTGTTTTTTGAAACGATGTATGAAAGAATGATGATTTGGAAAAGACGTTTCATTGAGGGTCGTCCGCGTCCTTGGACTGAAAATTCTATACTTCGTGATTCAAAGTTTACAAACGTTTACAGGGAACTTGACCGAAGTAGTCAATGGCAGATACACAATATTTTGCTTGACGCGTCTCTCAGTCCTCTGAATTTGATTTGGAAATTAATGGTGTTTCGTTTTTTCAACAATCCTGAAACATTTAAGTGTGGTGTGGAATGGAGGGGATGGCGGAACGGAATACCAGATTGGAAAGATTATAATGAGGACGACTTTGCTTCTTTTATTGAGGAAGTGCGTAAGAATGGTCAAAATCCATATACAAATGCGTACCTTATCAATTCCATGAGTACTCCTGGGAAGTCGCGTGATTACTGTTATACCAGACTCGTTATACCAACGCTTCATAAGAACATGCCGCAATTGATTTCCACTGTTCGTAACGCGGAGTCACCAGAAAGTATCATATCGTATTTGAAAACATTGCCTGCTGTGGCAGATTTTATTGCTCATGAGTTTTATCAGGATTTCACCTATATCCCGCGTTATACTGACCGCGAATTCATGAAGTTTACACAAAATGACTTTACAAATGTGGGGCCAGGGGCAAGTGTAGGAATACGCTTGATATATCCTAATCTAAAAACAGTATTTGAACAGAAACAGGCTATTTATTGGTTACGCGATTCTGCTGGGGAGCAACTTACTAAAATAAGCGTGGACAAGGGAGAGCCAATGGGGTACCTGGAGTGGAATAAATCAAGCAAACAATATCAATTAGTGGACGAGTGTAACATCACGCTTCATCAAATTGAAATGTGGCTTTGTGAATTTCAAAAATATTGGAAGATGATGATTGGTGAAGGAAAACAACGCGCAAAATTTGTTCCTCACATGTAAGATATTTATTTATAAAACACATAAAAGATGCACTCAAAAAGATTAAGTGAGTTGAAAGAGCCATTAGACATAGACCTTCAACTTTTGGCTACTGAAATGGATACTTCAGCAAAACGAATTAAGTTTATTTCTAATTCTACGCTTGAAGACGCTTTAGATATTGATTGTTTTAATTGCTTAATAGAAGACATAGAGCATGGTGAGGGGGTTGAGATTACCTCGTTCAGCGATAATGCTATTATGTATGAATATCTTGATGAAGCAATAGTTGTTTATACTTTACTTTCAGAGAAGTACATTTTGTTTGATAGTATGATTACTGTTAAAATAGAAAGCAAGATGAATAGTTATTCTGGGTTGCAATAGCCTTTTATTCTTTCATAATACAGTTATAACCTTTTTGAAAGATTTGTAATTATAATGTATTAACTTCATATGAGCGATTACGCTAAACAATTAGATGCGATAACATTAGCAGAGGCAAAGTTGAAGGCAAAACGTTTTCGGACGTTGGAAAAGGCTTTGAAATCTGACTCACCAGACGATATGGTTAAGGCGAGTCAGGTTATCAATGCTATTCAAAATAAAGCAAACGCTGAAGAGCCAAAGGCTTTTTTTATTGACCCACTTCAGTTTAATGCTAATTTGGGTTATAAAGATAAAGCGTTTTCGTTGACTTATACGACTCTTAAGCGTATGGCGAAAACTCCTATTATCAATTCCATTATCAAAACTCGTAAGAATCAAATTGCTGATTTTGCTGAACCGCAGGAGGATAAGTATTCTGCGGGATTTGTTATTCGTAAGAAACACAAAAATGGAGTAGAGCAGAAGATGACTGAGGCGGATAAGAAAATCGCCTTTGCTATTGCTGATTTTATAATGAAAGGTGGTAATGTTGGTCAATGGGGTGTTGATGATTTTGACACATTCATTCGTAAGATAGTAGAAGATTCACTCACCTATGACCAGATGACATTCGAGGTAATACGAAACAGGCGCGGAAAAGTAGAAAGTTTCATAGCCACTGACGCTTCAACATTCCGTATCGCTGATTCATTTTTCGACAAAGATTACGATAATGCCTTCTTTGCTCGTAATGGTGCCGCTGTATGGCAGGATAGAAGTGATTTTGGTCCTATGGTTAAGGGGTATTATCCGGCATATGTTCAGATTTATCAGCAGGCTAAAGTCAATGAATTTTATCCTTGGGAATTGTGTTTTGGTGTAAGAAATCCAAGTACAAGTATTCATGCTAATGGTTACGGCTGTAGCGAACTTGAAGACCTTATAAACGTCGTTACATCTATGCTTTGGGGTGATGAGTATAACCGAAAATTCTTCTCTCAAGGTAGCGCACCAAAGGGTCTTCTTCGTATAAAGGGAACTAATAATGAAGCAGCACTCCAGCAGTTTAAGCAACAATGGCAATCTATGATTACTGGCGTAATGCAGGGGTGGAAAACTCCTGTTGTTGAAGCCGACGTTGATTGGATTGACCTTCAGAAAAACAACCGCGATATGGAGTATAGTTCGTGGATGGAGTATCTGATTAAACTTGCGTGTGCTATTTACTCTATAGACCCAACTGAAATCGGTTGGGACATTAGTCGTGGTAGCGGTAATAGCGGACTCTTCGAAGGCAGTCAGGCAGAACGTTTACAGCATTCTAAGGACAAGGGACTCTATCCTCTACTCAAGTTCATTCAGCGTAAACTTAACAAGTACATTGTTGAGCAAATAAATCCTGATTTTGAATTTGTATTTATGGGTCTAAATGGGATGTCTATTAGTGAGGAACTTGAAATGGACATCAAGAAACTTAACTCATTTCAGACTGTCAACGAAATACGTGAAAAATATGAACTCGAACCGCTTGAAGGAGGTGATTTACCCGAAAACGCTACTTTTGTTCAAGCAAAGAATGCAGAGGAACAGCGTAAACAGCAAGCCCAAATGCAACAATCCGGAATGGGTGCCGCTGAAGGAGGTGAAGAGGATTACAGAAATATGTTCGTAGATGATGAGGGTGATGTTGAGGAGAATTCTAATCCTTATGATGAGTACGCTGAAGACGAGGATGACACCCAAAAGGCTCATATTGAGAATTCATTTATTAAGGCATTTGATAATTTTCTAAAAGAAGAAGAATATGGAAGGATTTAAGACTACTGCTCCTGTAATGCAGACGCTCGGTGTAGATTTTTTACCAGAACCATTTGAGGATACATCAACACCTGGAGTAAGATATGTTGGTTGGGCTCCACTCAGTGTTTCAGAAAGTGATAGTGGGTGGCGCATAATGAAAGAGACTACAAAAGACGGAATAATTAAACGCGAATATGCTCAAGGCAGTATGGATTTTGCTTTTATTTGGGAAAATAGAGCGTCTTACACTTATTCACGATAAAGAAGAATTACGTATATGGCATCACAAAATTTAGGACAAGTTGCTGGTCTTTGGATAGGAACATCTGCTCCTTCTAATACCACGCTCATATGGTATGACAGTACTCCCGCTATTCGTTGTCATAAAGTTTACAACCAAGCGCTTGGAGCATGGGTTGTTTTAGACCAAAATACTATTTCATCAATCACATATTCAGAACTTAAGACACTGGCTAAGAACACTGGTCTTACTCAGGGGAGTTGGTATAAGATTACTGACATAGGAAATGTTCTTGCTCTTGCCATTACCACTACCAAAGTTCAGTATTCAGATGTAAACAGCAATTTTGTAATTGACGATTTGGCGGCAAATGCGACTTATGTTGTTTCTTCTAACAATCTTTTGATTGATGACATAAATGGTGTTTGGGACGCCACTAATAAGAAACTCAAGTTTACATTCGTTGAAACTGCTCACGATGGTAATAGTGATGAAGACTACTTGTTTGGAAAGAAGCAGAGGAATAGTGTTTGGAGTTTGGCGAAATATAAACTTTCTTCCCTTGTTTCCGTTGTTACAGGAAATACTTTGTCATGGAATAGAGGAATTTTCTTCAATTTCAATAAGGCGCTGAATGATAAGATAGATGTTTCCGAAGGAGTAGTTGGAAAGGCTACATATGATACAGATAAGGTAATGATGCAAAAAAGCATAGAGAATGTTACCAAATCGAATCAGGCTATTCTTTCAAGCGCCAAGACATATACTGATAATAAAACTACTGATGAGCAGATTTATGGTAAGGCGCTGCCCATGGCTCCAACTTCTGGCACCGCTATAGATATAGCCAAGGGTGATACCTTGTCAACCATAGTAAATAAAATTCATCGTTGGATTGCTCAATTTAAGACGGCGACAGGAATTAAGGTGTCACAGAGTTTTGCGCCTGCTTCAAGTGTTCAGGCTATTAACAATAATGATACAGTTGACAGCGCTTTGCGTAAAGTTCAAAAAAGTCTAAATGACATTAGTTCCAGTGTAAGTGGTGAATACGCCAAGGTGGGAACTACACCTGTCAAAAAACTTACTTCTAATCCTCCGGAAATAAATAAGAATGATACCATTAAGGAAGCATTGCAAAAATTAGTCTATTGGGTAAATCACATTACCAATGATGATATCGTTTTTCAGAGTATAAATGAAAGTAAAATGGCGCTTGGAGTACTCAATACTGATATTTTGCGTGTTGATATTACTTCGAGTGATGATTTATCGGGGTGTTCCTTTGGTTGTATTTTGAATGCCGGAGATTATGGATATTTTGCATATTCTTCTCAATATCCTAATAATCCATATAGAATAAATAACGCTTTTCAAGTTGTTGTTTCTGAAGATTATCCTATCTTAGCCTTTTGTCCAGTAACCAGAGTGGTAAATAATAATGAAAAACAATATAGCGTTGCTTCTCCTATGCCTCATTATAGGGGACATTTGACTGACAGTTTTTGGGAAGGAGAAGACCCATATCTTATAGGAGCATATTTGCAGACTCAAATTTATCTTTCTCAAGAAAAATTCGATACCTTTTATGCTGCTGGTAAGAGATATGTTAAAATTGAAGTAACGACTATTGATATCTATGATGCTTCTCGCATGCCTTCTGCGAAAGTAACGTACATAAATATGAATCGTGTCAACATTTGGGGAATGAAATTCGACGTATCCGATTTTACAGCAGGCAATGGAAGGCACGTTATTATAGGATTCAATATCTCTTTCACTACAACAAAATCATAGAAAAGTTATGTGCAAAATTGTTTACCTTACTTGTAGTCGCTTTAATCGTGAAGCACGGGACTTTAGAGATGCTCTTGCTCGCGAGTTACGTGTTCGTCACGTAGAAGTTGTAACAGGAAGTTCGTATGATTTTCTTAACTTTTGGAGAAGGCATAAAACATATGGAATTTCTTTGGCGTTTGATTTTTATAACGACGGCAAGGATGGTGCGGGTTTAACGCTCAATAAAAATTGTTCGTGTATAGCGCGTGATTTTGCATATAGTCTTTGTAATAGTATAGATACTGTTGTTCCTAATATCATTTGGAGAAATTTTAATTTTGTTGATTCTTATGATAAACAATGGTATCGTGCCTTCAATAAAGTCAGTTCCGCCACCAAGGCTATTTTTTATCTTTGTACTAAAAATAATTCTGTTGAATGGGATGTTTATTTAGTTTCTCGTGAGCAAATAGTAACATTATTTGCGGATGAGATAGTTAGGTGTTTAAGGAGTAATTATGATTCAGAAAATTACAGAAAACGCGTAAAGATTGCTCGATTAAAAACCAGAAAAAACGTAAGATAAAAATGGAGTGGTTAAATGAAAATATAGTTAGTATTATCTCTGTACTTTTTGGAACAGGCGGTATAGTGTATGCCGTTGTGACTCATTTTTTAGACAAAAAGAAATATGACCAAGAAGTCCGTAAAGATACTGCTGAGGCTGATATAAAGGGCGATGAATTTTGGAAAAGACGTTATGACATTCTTCAAAAAGAAGTAGATAACAAGGATACTTGGTGGAAGGAGCGTTATGAGGCTTTGTATAAGGAGTATGAAAGCGAACGAACGTTGAGTAATGAAATAGTGAAATCCTTTCGTGCTGAACTCAATGAGATGCGCAACGATTATGAGCAACAACGGGAGTTAGAGCGTCAGAAGTATGATAAACTAATGGAGCAGTATCGAAATTTTGAGGAAGAAAGCGAGAGAAAGGAACGTGAATACAAAGAGCGAATTAACACATTAGAACAATTAGTTTCAAAATACGAAAAACGATTAAAGAAATGACTCAATGGTTAAAACAACTGCTAATGTTTTTGACAATATTCATAGTAGGAAGTGTTGTCGGATATTACGTGGGCAGAAGTAATCGGGAAGTTGTCACTAAGACCCAAAGGATTTATTCGTGGTCAAAGGGAAAAGAAATTATCAAAGAAATTCCTATCCCTGAACCAGAGGTTGTTTATAAAACTATTGAAAAGGAAGTGCCGATTCCAATTGATACGGCTGCTCTTTATGCTGTTTGGTGCGATTATCACAATGTTAATAAATATACCTTTGATTTCAGTGATGACAGCGTAGGGGTATTTAAGGTTGATTTTTCAGTCAGTGAGAACAGAGTTTCAGAATCTCCTAAAGCAACCATACAACCTAATATTCTAACGATAACTGAAACAAATACAGTTTACAAAGTTCCTACTATACAAGGGTATGCCATGATAGGCGCAAGTGTAAATTTGAACACATTTCAAGTTCAAGCAGGTATAGACGTTAAACAAAAGTTTCTCATAGGGGCGAGTGGTATTCGTCTAAATAACGCTTGGGGATACACAGTTAATTTGGGAATGAAATTTTAATAATGACGACATGGATAATTTTAACATCGGTGCAATGAAAGCACGAAACATAGCAGCGCAATTCGGAGTTATAGAAAAGGCTCAAAATTCAGAAATATCTTCTAAAGAAGAAACTGCTGAAGAAGTGATTAAGGCGCGTAATGCGGGCGACATCCACCCTAATGGTAAGTGGGTGTGGACGGAGTACAAACCAGGACATTTCGATTGGCGACCGCTGAGGGGGCGTGGTGGTGCCGATAAGAAGACTCCCAAAGGTAGTGATGCTTCTGCTAAGAAGGATGGTGAAGGAGATAAGAAAACCGCTACTGCTCAGGCAAGTTCTTCTGAGGATAAGAAGAAGATTTTCGGTGTTTCAAGAATTATGGAGGGTTTCAAAATTCAAAAGAATTCATATTCCGACCTTTCAAAAATGTCGCTTGAGAAAACACCAAAGGGGAATTGGCGTTTATACTATGATGGCAAAGACACTGGAACCACTATGCAATCAAGCGTTATTTCAGAAGAAAATGCTAAAAAAGCGGGTTTATGGTCAGGTGACGATGACGAAGATGTAGATTCAGAAGAAAATAAGGGGCAACCCACTGTTGATGATTATGCTAAAAAGGCACCCACTAAAAATCTTGAAAATGCAATAAGCAATGAGGGTGCTCCAGGTAGTATCAGGGGCGCTGCTGAAGCGGAGTTAAAAGCGCGTAAAAATGCTGAAATTGCTAAAAAACTAAATTTTCATTCAAAGGGTAAGATTGCGGAAACGCTCACTAAAATTGCTCAGGAATGGGATTCTTATGATGAAAATAAAAAGACTCAAACAAAAAGAATAATTGAACAAAATCGTAACCGAATTGCGGATGCTATTAAAAATGGAGAAGTCGGTGATGATAGTTTTGAAACAATAAAGGTGTTTTCTGATTTAGTGAGTTTGGGAAATTACATCAAACAAAAAGAATCTCAACCTAAACAAATTGGTGAGGTAATTGAAAGTTTATTATCTGATTTGAAGAAGAATCAATAGGGGAAACAAATTATAAGTTATAATGGCTCACAATCATGAATCACATTTCATCCCCTCGCCTTTTAAGGTAGTCACACAGTATGAAAATGCTTTTGTAAAAACTTGGAATGAGGGTATCGCACAGGCTATGGCTGATGTACTAAAGTATATTGCCAAGGCTACTGCTGACGCCATTAAAACAGGTTTGATTGGCGGTGTAAATCTTGCGGATGAGTTAGAAGAAGATTCTGAAGTACAAAAGGCTCACAACGTGGGCGACCTCCATCCTAATGGTCTTTGGGTTTGGACTGAATATGCTCCTGGTAAGTTTGATTGGCGTGTTGAAAAGAAGAGAAAACGTAGCGCGGTAAAGATATGGGAACTTGACCCAGAAATCGATAAACTTACCACCGCTGAGGATTGTCAAAAGTACGTTGAGAAGTTGGGGTACATTTCATACAGAAGTGATATTAAGGGAGCCGACCTTTTGAGCGCTAAACTTATCACCTCTGCGCTTGTTCATCTTCACGACTTTATACCTTACGAGCGTATCAAAATCCGTATGGAGAAGTTAAAGGGCGCCACCATGGACGCAAGTGACGGAGAAACAGTTCGCATAAATTCAGACTATTTCAAAGCCTTTGACCCATCAAAGTATTGGCATCGCACGAATGATAAATATGTAGCACGTAACAAGGCTGCTCTTGCTCAGATTGAAAATCAGATAAAGACGCGATTAGCAAGTGACCCAACCGCTGATGTGAGTAAGTTACAGGCGACGCAACGAAAGTTGGCAGAACTCGTTGAGAAGTGCCCACGTTGGACATACGGAGATGAAACAACGCTCGCTGCTGATATAGTTCTTCATGAAATGGGGCATATATTAAATGCTCAGTGTTCAGGCGGTTGCGGACATTGGAAGAATCCTATTTACAACGTAACTCATACTCCAACAGAAATTGCTCTGCATAAGAAACTCAACGATGAACGCAATGATGTTTTCCAACGTTATTGTAAAGAGAAAACTGTACTCTCAGAGTACAGTACTACTAAAGGAGCGGAGTTCTTTGCTGAATGTTTTGTAGCGTGGTTACATAAAGATAAGGCTCTTCCGTCTTATGTTAAGGATTTTTATGATAAGTATTTCAAAGAAACAACTCCAAAGCGATGAAAAAGGTTGAAAAAAAAGAAATAGAAACACTGCCTTGTATTAAGAGCAACTGCGAAAACTGTCTTTGGTATTTAGGCAATCGAACTTGCGCTGCTTTTGAAGGCAATATTCCTGATAGCGTTTGGAATGGTCTTCACGATAAGGTTGTTGAAGGTCAGGCTGAACCGCTTGTTTATAATGAAAATGGTCCAATGATTTAATACCAATGATTTTCACTCAGGCTCAAATACAGGACATGTTGTCAATATTGGAGCGTTACCAATTGACTTTCATACTGAATCAGTTGGGACCGACGTATTTGACAGCAACGGAAAAAGCACTCCTCCTTGCGGCAGGCATAGATGTTAATAAGTATGCTAACAAAAAGGGGGTAATTGAACACGCGTTTTATTTTGGCATACTTGCTGACGCGATAGGAGATGACCGCGCAAAGAAGATGGATTATCCTCAGTTTCAAAAATTCCTGGCGTCTAAGAACTATATTCCGTTGACTGCTGAAGAGGAGTATGCTTTACAACAAGTCAAGAATCGCGCTTATACAGATATCACTAATCTGGGTGCGCGTATGCGTTCTGCTTTAAGTAATTCAGTGTTGAGGAATAATCAACAACAATCGCTGATAGTACAGCGCATGATACGCGCCAAGACTATCAAAGCAATTGAGTTGCGTTCCGGAGCGCGTGCTTTAGCAGCAGACCTCGCTAACACCTCTCAGGATTGGGAAGTGGATTGGCTGAGAATTGCTTATTATCTTACTCATGAAGCGTATAATGCTGGACGTGCTCAAGATATTCTAAAAAATCATGGAGCAGATGCTGAGGTGTATTTTGACGTTTATAAGGGTGCGTGTAAGCGTTGTCGGGAACTTTATTTAGAAGACCCTGACGACCCAGACTCCAAGCCAATTGTTTTCAAACTTGAAGAAATAATAGCAAATGGAAATAACATAGGACGCAAAGTTGCTGATTGGAAACCAACTATCAGTCCAACGCACCCTTATTGTCGTTGTACAATCAATTACAAAGACCCAGACATGGAATGGGATTCTGAGTTACGCGCTTTTGTTAAACCTAAAAAGAAAGTGTCTAAAAATCCTCGTTTGCAGGGCGTCAAGTTAAATATCAAAGTTATAAAAGGCAAAGACCAAGAAACTGAAGATATGTTACAAAAGGCACATTTACAAGGCGATATTCACCCCAATGGGAAATGGTATTGGGAGAGTTCCGCTGCCGGAGGCAAGGGAGATTGGCGAGTTATAAAGAAAAATAAGACTGCTGCGGTACCTGCTAAACCGCAGAAAAAGTTTGCTGAATTTACGGAAGATGAAATGTCCGCAGATTACGATAAGATTGAATGGGCTGATAACGCTTTGAAGAAGACGCTTTCTCAGAAGTACGGAATACAATCTAACAAAGCAGCAGAGATTGGCGCTGAAATTCTTCGCGGTATTCAAGAAAAACGCAAGGATAAGAATGTTTTCACGAGTAGTGACCTTAAATACTGGCATCGCCAATATCCTAATACAGGAACTTTTGCTACAATGAAAAATGCTTTAGACGCTGAATCAGAAGCATTCGTAAATTTCGTTGCAGGTGAGTATAAAAAGTCTTATGATAAGGTAATGGGTCAGCGCTTATTATCGATGGCAGACAAGGCTCGAATCACCGATTACAACAATGTAGTTAGGTACTTGAATGAGAAAAAGAATTCTGAAGATAAGGGACTCCAAACCTTAATCAAGAATCTGAGTATTCAGACAGACGCTTTCAAAACAAAATACATCAACGATACTGAAAAGTACGCAATCTCGGTTTGGGAAAGGGCGCGTGATAAATACACTGCCGCTGAAGATGAGTATATTCAGTTGTACAAAAATAACGCTATCCCTTACAACGAAAAGAAAGACCGAATAAGTGGGTTAAAGGAGATTATGAAGAAAAATGCCTTTGCGCGTCAATCTAAAGAGCGTTTTGTATCGCGTGTAGTAGATGATGCTCGTAGAACGTTTGAGGCTGATATTCGTGGTATTGCTGACCGCATACGTCAAAAGGGGATTGACGAGAGCAAGATTAAGGTAAAGCCATTACAAGTAGGTGGTGTTGGAATAGATATGATGATAGGTGATGAAAAGCGCGCACTATATGCCAGAGCCATAGTGGTTGCTTTGAACTCCGTGTATATGCGTCCTCATTATCGATTTATAATCACCGAAAAGGATGACTACAAATCGTGGCAGAGTTAGTTAAAAATAGGAAATTTAATTGTATAATAAATTGCATAGTATGAAGAATTTTTACCAGGATATTCTCAACAGGCTCCATTCACTATTCAGGTTGAGCCTACTGAGGGATGTAATCTCGGTTGTACATTTTGTGGATTACAAGGAATGAAACATAATGGAAAAACTCCTTGGAATTTCATGACTCTTGAAACCGCTGAACGTATAGCATCAGAAATATCACGCGTGGGGTGGAATAGTAAAATTGTTTTTGCGTTACACGGAGAGCCAACTCTCAATAAGAATTTTTTGGAGATAGTAAAGATTTTCAGAAAGGCTCTTCCCCATAACGTTTTTCATATTTATACTAACGGATGTAAGTTTAACCGCGTTTCAGATACAGATGCTTATACACGTTCTATTTTTGAAGCAGGGGTTGACAACATTGTCGTTGATTGTTATTCAGACAATGGGGATTGGCGCTTTGTAGAAAAACTTTCTGAAGAGATGAAGACTTTGATTGTTCGTTATGGTAAGGGGATTTCTCTTCATACTTCAAGTCGCAATGAAAAGCGTATATTGCTTCTTCCTCCTATTCAAGTAGACCAAAATAATAAATCTACACGTCGTTTGGCTAATCATAGTGGAGCAGCGTTTCCCCTGGACAATAGTTTTAATAATAAGCGTTGTACAATGCCATTCCGTGAACTTTGTTTTAGGTGGGATGGTTCGGTTGCTTTGTGCTGTGATGATTTTAGAGGACGTTATCCAATTGCAAATATACACGATTTGAAAATTGAGGAAATTTGGAACCATCCTCGTTTTCAAGCAGCGCGAATAATGCTTTATTCGTATTCTCGTGAATTTGCTCCTTGTAAGGGGTGTACTAATGTAAGTATGCGTGTAGGTTTTTTACCAGACTCTTCTGGACAGGATTCGATGCCGAAACCCACAAAGGAGATAATCGCGTATGCAGAATCCGTTACAAGGTTAAATGAACCATTAGCAGACTTTATTG
>ERZ1034980.1740-NODE-1740-length-12626-cov-296.883064_pt1 | contig 12626 bp, 10 predicted proteins | sample MGYA00520622_ERZ1034980 | MGnify/ENA primary metagenome ERZ1034980 (study PRJEB33766, sample SAMN09781791) | gut metagenome | biome: gut microbiome | host: Homo sapiens | place: Madagascar | study: EMG produced TPA metagenomics assembly of the PRJNA485056 data... | reverse complement strand
ATTCATTTAATAGTATATCAAAAAAAGTGTCCACTTTATTAGGATACATGCAGTTTATTCCCTGAAGAAAAAATAAATATGAGCTTAGAACTGTTGATCGATGACTTTGAAGAACAATTTCAAGGAACAATCGAACAACAGTTTTTATTCTTTCATTCTATTTTTAGTACTTATATTAATACGGAAGAAGATGAGATAGAAACTGATCGATTAGGCAATCCACTACCAAAAAAGCCGACAAAACACACGAAATTAATCGATTTAGTTCAGGATGCCAAGTATATCTATGCTTCGTTTAGGCAGATAGGAATTAATCTATTCGAAGAACAAGGGAAATTATCATGGGAAGAATTTCAAGCATTACTTGAAAGTTTACCCGATGATACTGTCTTGGCAAAAATTATTCAAATTCGTACTTGGAAACCGAGCAAAGGCGAATCAACAGAAGAAAAAGCTCGAATGAAAGAGCTTCAGAAGAAATATGCATTGTCAGATGCAGAGGGAGGTGAGGACGATGAGTGATGGAAGAGTTGAGATTGATGTTGAAGTTAATGGTAAAGATGTGAAAGTCTTGAATAGCAATCTTGATCAACTCGAAGGAAAAAGTAGAAGTGCTGGTGCTACCATCAAAAATCTAGCGGTATCTATGGGGCTAGTGAAAGTAGCCTCTGCGGCTTTTAATACTGTAAAGAATTCACTTGATGGTGCTATTAGTCGCTTTGATACTATGCAAAAATTCCCTCGAGTAATGAAGACTTTTGGGTATAGCGCGGAGGATTCTAGTAAATCTATAAAAAAATTATCTGACGGAATTGAAGGTTTGCCTACAACGTTAGATGACATTGTTTCTAGTACTCAACAGCTAACTATTACGACTGGCAGTCTAGAAAAAGGAACGGATTTAGCTTTAGCATTCAATAATGCCATGATTGGATTTGGTGCTTCTAGTGAAGAATCTAGCAATGCCTTACGACAGTTCAATCAATCTCTTGGTACTGGGAAGATTCAAGGTGAGGAATTTAATTCTATTGCTGAAGCTGCACCAGGGATTATGAATAAAATGGCTGAAGCTTTTGGATATGGTTCTAATGGAGTTGCTCGATTCAAAAGCGACTTGTCTGATGGAAAAATTACTGCTCAACAATTTGCAGACAAGATGATTGAAATGAACAATGGCGTTGGTGGATTTGCAGAGATGGCAAAAGCTTCTTCTGGTGGGATTGCCACAAGTTTTCAAAATGTTCGAAACGCCGTAGTAAAAAATATGGCGAATGTTATTGAAGCTATCGACAAGGCAGCAACTAATACGGGGTTAGGCTCTATTTCTCAAAATCTCGACAGGGTAAAAGGAGCTATCAACAACGCTTTTGGTGACAAGGACGCCATGATAGAAGATTTCAGTAAAGCTTTCAAAGCTTTTTTCACTAAAGACTTGACTAAAACAGTCGAAACTTCTGTCAAAAGCGTAAAAAGTGCAATAAGTTCAATTGGCTCAGCTTTTTCAAACGTATCTGGAGGCATGAGTGCGTGGATCACGACGGCAAGCAAGGTTTTTAGTAGTTTAGTCAACGTGATCACAGCCTGTGCAAATATTGTGAAAAAATTCATGAATTCATTTGCGGACACCGGAGCGTTGCAAAGTGTAAAAAACGCTATTGAAAGTGTTAGCGCAGCGTTTAAAAAAGTCACAGATTCTGTCGGCGACGCTTCTATCTGGTCGACGTTAGGAACAGTTGTCGGTAAAGTGGTCGATGTAATTGCTAAGGCTGTAGACGGTATAGCCAAATTTATAGCTAAGCTAGATCCAAGTATCATAAGTGGATTTACAAATGTTTTAGTTGGAACTTTAGTAGTTTTTTCAGCAATAAAAACAGGGATGAAAGGATTAGATTTTATCAAATCTTTCAATCCGTTTAGTTTGTTCCAAAAGAACGTTGAACAAGGAATGAACGGAGCTGTAAAAGGTGTTAGCCGTTCAAAGAGTACGATGACTAATGTTTTCGCTGGTCTCTCTAATGTAATAAAATCTTCTGGAAACGCCATTAAAGCAAGTGCAACAGGTATAGGAACGGGTATAAAAACAGCTCTTACTGGAGTAGCAACTGCTGCAAAAGGCATAGGCGCTGGATTAGCAGCTACTTTTAAAGGGATAGGAGCGGCAATGAAATTAGCTGGTCCTGCTAATATTTTAGCACTTGGTACTTCTGTTGGGATAGCTGCTGTAGCTATTGGAGCTGGTATCGGCATTATTAACGCTTCGTTGGCATTACTAGCTACTCAAAGTGAAGGTGTGTCGATGATTATTTCTGCTTTATCTCAAGGGTTTTCACTGGTTGCTTCGACACTTATCGGTTCATTTGCTCAAGCTGTATCTTTAGTTGCTACGACTGTTATTAATGCTCTTGCCGAGGCTTTTGTGAAAGTTGCTAGTGTACTGCCTCAGGTAACGATGGCACTCAGTAATTTGTCGCCTTTAGTAGTTGCTGTTGGCATTGCGATTGGTGCGATGGCACCAGCAATAGAAGCTGTAGGAATTGCTATAGGTGTAACTGCTCCAGCTATTGATGCTCTTGGAAATGCTATTGCAAAAATTTTAAGCACTTTGCCTCCAATCATATCTGCTTTAGGAACAGCTATCTCACAAATAGCAACAGCAATCACTCCAATTATTCAAATTATAGCTGATGCATTTGTTCGTCTTGGTCAAGTAGTAGCGGATGCAATCGTCCGAATAGTACAAGCATTAGCGCCATTTGCTCCGGCTGTACAAGCAATGGTTGAGGCTGTAGCACCAGTTATTTCTCAAATCGTTCAAGCGTTCCAAACTCTAATTACTGAAATTAGACCGATAATCGACTCTATAACTAATTTGATTAAAGAGTTAGGTACACAAATATCGAGCATTTTAGATAATATTGGAGGAGTTATTGAAAAATTTGGCGGAGTTATCAAAAATGTTTTTGATGGCGCTTCTAGCGTTATAGAAAGCTTTGGTAATGCTGTTAATAATATTCTTAGTGGGATTTCTGGTATTTTTGATTCAATTGGTAACTCTGCTTTGAATGCCGGAAAAGGCGTTAAACAAATGGCACAAGGAATAAAAATACTTGTTGATTTAAAGCTTGGTGATTTGGCAGCTACATTGGCGGCAACTGCAACTGGTTTGGCAGCTATTGCTGGTTCAGGAATCGCAACAGCGGGACCAGGAATGCAACAAGCAGGAATGGGATTGACGATGATTGCAAATGCCGGACAGGCCGCGAATATTGCTTTGCAGACACTTCCTAATGTAATCACGCAATTCTCGAATAGTATCAATGCATTACCAGCGCAAATGATACAAGTTTCTAGTAGCTTTGCTAGTTTTGCTTCAGGGGCGGTTACTGGCTTATCGGGTTTATTAGGGGCAAATATCTATATATCAGCTTTTAGAACCCAACTAATGACAATTCCTCCTACACTTATGTCGGCTAGTGTTTCGTTCACTGCTTTTAGCACGAAAATATTGTCAATTAATTCGGCATTGAGTGCTGTACAAGGTGTAATTGCTTTATTCAATGCTAGGGTTATGAGTATTTCGGCAGTAGTGAACAACACAGGTAACTCGTTTAGATTATTGACTAGTTCCGCAGCTATGATGTCAGCGGCGTTGAATAGAGTGAGTTCCGCAGCAACAAATACAGGGGCTCAAATTACAAGCATGGCTTCTAATGTTAGCAATCAAATCAGAACGATGGCGACAACAACCAATGTTGTGGCTATGGCTTTTTCAACGATGTCTTCAAGGGTTTCATCAATTATGAGAACAATGGTTTCTCAAATATCAAAAGCATTTACAAGTATGGGCAATCAAATTACGAAAGTATTTGCTCAAATTAATCAAAGAGTAGCCAGTGATGGCATGAAAATGGCGAGAACCGCTTTAAATGTTGGAAAAATGACAAGTAATAATATGGCTACGGGAATTCGCAGTGGAAATAGTCAAGTTCGGAGTGCTTCTAGTCAACTTGTGAATAGCGCTGTAAATGTTGCGCGATCGGGAGCTGGGTCAATGAGAGCAGTAGGATATATGATCGGTGCGGGGTTAGCGCAAGGTATGCGTTCTGCGCTAGGGTCAGTTACTGCAGCTGCTAATGCATTAGTAGCACAAGCGGAACGAGCTGCAAGAGCAAAAGCGAAGATTCATTCGCCTTCTCGTTTATTCCGTGATAATGTCGGTCGCTATATTTCTGAAGGAATTGCCGTAGGTATTACTAGAGGTTCGCAATCAGTTGATAAGGCAATGGCTAGGATTTATGATGGACTGATGAAACCAATTCAACCAGAAACAGCCCTTGCAACTGGACGAATTGGTCTTGCACATTCAGGAAATCAAATTATTAATAATACCTATCATCAAAATGAAGGTATAGATTTGAAAGCTTTGGCCAGAGTGTTAAATGCTCGCCCACTGAATGTCCAAGCGGTAGTTGATCCAAATCAAGTCAATCGTCGACTAACGCCTTATAATGCTGCGACAGTCGCAGAAAGAACCATTTTTGCAGAAAGGGGGATGGTAAACGATGCGCGATGGCAATAATCGCTATAAGTATGGCATTACATTTAACGGTAAACATAGCACCGATTTTGGTTTAGATGTTTTGGACGAAAAAGAGTTCGAGCTTCCTGAAAAAGAAAAAATACTCGTTGATCTTCCTCATTCTAATTTGGTTTATGATTTTTCTGAAGTTTATGGCGATCAAAACTATTCGGAAAGAACGATTACTTTTCCCTTTCTGATCATTGATCGTGAAGAAATGACGAAAGAAGCGTTATATCGTTTATGGACGAAAGTTGTTAATTGGCTGATGCAACCAACAACGAAAACAAAACTAATCGATGATGTGATGCCAGATTATTATTACTTGGCAGAGGTTCAAGAAGCGCCTACTTTTGAAGAAGCTGTTCGTTTCGGTACTTTAACTGTAAAATTTCAATGCTATCCTTTTCGAATCAGTGAATCTTTAGAATCCAATGATAACTGGGATGAATTTGATTTGGAAGATGGCTTTGCACAAACAACCTCTTATACGATTGACGGATTTCGTGTGTTGAAATATGTGAATGCTGGGATTGGTGTTGTCACTCCCACAGTGACTGCGCGTGGAATTTTTACCATCCAAAAAGATGGACAGACGTTCAAAATCTATTCAGGAACTGGTACTTCAGATGCCTTAGTTTTGAAAAATGGCGAGAATATACTTTATGTGACAGGAACAGGAACGTTGACAATTGATTTCAGAAAGGAGATTATCTAAAGATGTATTTAGTGACGATTTATACGAATGATGGGGAAATTGTGATCCATTCCCCCTACGCTAATGCAGTAAAACTAATTGATCCAACGATTGATTTTGGTTTGTCCTTAGAAGTAGATAAATTTACTTTTCAGATGTTGCCGACGTTTCCTGGTTATAGTTCTATTGATGCATTGACTACTCGGATAACAGTTAAGAATATTCAAACAGATAAAATCGTGTTTTCTGGAAGAGTGGTTTTACCAAAAGAGAGTTTTTCAGAAGACGGAACACTTTTTAAAGAAATCACTTGTGAATCTGAAAAAGGATATTTGAATGATAGTATTCAAAGTTATTACAAAGCCCAAAATATCACGCCCAAACAATTTTTTACGCATATTATTCAAGAGCATAATAAACAAGTAGAAGAACATAAGCAGTTTTTAGTGGGAACAGTAGAAGTGACGAATTCGACAGATAATGTTTATAAGTTTATTGATGATACAGCAACTACCTATGAAACGATAAAAGAAAAATGTTTAGAGACTTTTGGTGGTGAAATACGAATCAGACGAGGAGAAGGAGTTAATTTCATTGATTGGTTAAACAGTTCAGGAATGAATGGTTCACAAACTATCGAATTGAAGAAAAATATGTTGTCTGTTTCAAGAACGATGGATCCAAATGAAATTATTACAATTCTAAAACCTCGAGGCGCAAGAATTGAAGCACCCGAGGGTGAAACTTCTGATGTTTCTATGCCTCGAATAACCATTGAGAAGGTTAATAATGGACGTGACTATTTAATCGATGAGCAGAAGCGAGCTCGTTTTGGATCTATTGCAGGTTCGGTCGTTTGGGATGATGTTCATGAACCGGATATCTTGTTAGCTAAAGCAAAGCAATGGTTAGCTTCACAGAAGGTATCTACAAATCAGTTTCAAATTTCAGCAGTAGATTTATTCCCGATTGGTTTAGCTGTTGATCAATTTGAAGTAGGGAATTGGCACGTGGTTAAGAATAAATGGCTAGGCCTCGATGAAAACATTCGAATTGTTGGTATGCAATTGAAATTGAATGAGCTAGAGAAATCGACGTTAACTTTTGGTAATAAACTGAAGACGCAAGAACAGTATAATGCTGATATTTCTTCTGCTAAGTCAGCAGTAACGACGATGGCGTCTGGGGTTGAGCAGCAGCAGGCGAATATTATCACAATAAATAAGAATTTAAATACGGAAGTAGCTAATCTACGAAATAATTTTGATGATTTGAATTATAGTTACGAAAAGATGGATGAAGCATTTACTAGCATAACGAACGATTTTGGGCAACGAATTGCAGCATTAGAAAACATAATAAACGGAGGTAGTGGTAATGGCGGAATATAGAGATCCCACAGCGGTTACACCGACGAATCCTGAATATGATAAAAATCAAGTTAATTCGACGGTAGCTAAATACGCCGATTTCATTCGTACGAAACAAAAAGGATTGGATACAAGAGAATCTATGGCTCGAGCAATTGAAATCACGAATATTCAATCTAATTTGGCAGAGAAATTATCTTATGAAACTTCTGCTTCGCAGAAGGAACTAGAAAAGAGAGTCAACACTAGTATCGGGCAATTAACAGAAGATTCTGAGGTAATTGATTCACGAACGGATGCAAACGGAGTTGCACAAGCAGTCTTGAGTGAGCGATTAGATGCTGATTTTAAGAATTTGGCTTTTGTACGTGACCAAAGTTATCTTTTATCTGTCGCATTTCAAAAACTTAGAAGCAAAAAAGAAGCGATCAAAATTGTGGTGGCAGGGGACAGCTTGACATATGGTTTGGATCAAACAAGTGCAGACAAACGTCCTGCATTGCCTGATCAACCGAATCAAAATAGTACAAGGGCAGGAGTGACCTATCCGGAAAAGCTTCAAACAATTATGGATGAAATTTTTCCTGGTCTGGTTACAATCGAAGTAAGAGCAATTCCTGGAGAAACAGCAGAAGCCTATCAAAAAAGATGGACAACCAGTGCTAATGCAGATATCACTATTTTTTGTTTAGGAACTAACGATGCTACCTACGGTGGTATGAAAGCATTTCAAAATACCTATCGAAAACTTATACAACGTGAAAACGAATGGGGTGCTGGAGTGATGGTTATGTTACCGCCAAAACAACGCACAACAGTTAATCTAGGGCTACATACTTTCAGAAAAGCAATTATAAAATTATGTGATGAATGCGATGTGCCATATCTTGACTTAGGAATCGAGACATCAAATTTACCTGCTAATTACTATTCAGATAATATCCATTTCAATACGAAGGGGTATTCTTTTTTAGGAGCTAAAGTAGCTAATTTTATCTTAAGTTATGGAAAATTAGAAGTGAATCAGTTATCAAATGGTGTTCTCTCTGTGCGAGATATTGATGGATTGACTGTAGTTTCAGGAGCTAACTATGCATATGATACTTCTTATCCAACGCCAGATGAAACAACTAGTGGAAAAGGGGTAGCTTTGATTATTTCACCTGGTGGAAAAGTTATTTATACATTTGAAACCTTAGAAGATAATGTAGTTGCCTATCCTAATTCTTATTTAGGAAAAAGTAATACAGCCATTTTGAAAATGAGCTTGGATTTTGGCGTTTTAGGACAAAGCACATCGACTTCCACTCAATTCGGTTCTAAACAAAGTAGTTTAACTTTTGATAATAGCGTGACTTATACAACTCCTAGAAATGGAAATTTTTATAATGTCTATTATCAAACTTATTATGGGGCTTTTATCACAGAATTAGGGCAAGTTTCTAGTGAATCCGAACCAGTTTTAGTGATTCCAAGAAAGGGAATGCATAGTGTTACGATTCAAAATACTGGAACAGAAAATATTCAATTTTTTGGTTTGGAGTTTATGACGCGTACACAATTGATGGCGCAAATTAGAAGTCATCGAACAACTGGTGTATGGTCTAAAGTCGTTTCAGCAAATGGAGAGGTTGAAACAACAACGAAAATTACATTAAAAGAATTATTTGATTCTTTACAGTATGACTTTTCCGATCAAAATGCAGTATATAATCCCCCTGTTCAAGTTACGGTTAAAACTAATAATAAAGGTGTTGCTATTTATCAATTACAATTAAAAGCGATAAATGGTGGAGGTTCAAATTTGGTCTTAAGCGAACAGCTATTTAAAGCAAGTGAAAAAATAACCGATGGAGAACTAAGAGTGTTAAATCGTGCAAATGGAGCAACTCCATTTACTTTTTCAGCAGACGGTTTAGTGTTAAATTGGCGATATGCGACTACAGGGTTATCTACTGTAACAGTACAATTAGGGTAAAGAAGGTGAAAAAAGATGAAAGGTATTGATCAGGTTTTCAGTAAGCTAGTCGCAATTGACGGGCTTATTTTTTTACCTTTAACAGTTATATTAGTAGGTATCATTATTTTCGCCGCTTGGCGAATCAATATTTACTATCGAAAAGAACTACATGATGAAAGAGAAAGCTCAAAACAGGACCGACGAGACTTTTTGGCTACGTTGAATGAGTTGAATAAAGGATTTGAATTTATACGTTCAGATGTGAAGCGAATCGATGACAAAGTTACTGAAATCGAGAAGGAAGTACGGAAATAATTCTGTGCTTCTTTTTTATGTTCTGAAAGGTGGTGAGGTGTCGTGGAATCACTCTCAACTGAAATGATACTCGCTATGTGTGGGTTATATGTGGCAGGAAAAGTGTTAAAGGAAATTCCTAAGTTCCCAAACTGGGGGATTCCTTTAGTACTCACGGTCATTAGTTGTATTTGTACACCACTATTATTTGGTGGGTATAACGTATTTAATTTTTTTGTCGCAATTGTGGCAGTAGGAATTACAGTGTATGGCGATCAATTATGGAAACAAACAACCTATGGAATTAAAGAATTAGATAAAGGAGACGATGAAAAATGACATTAAAAGTAGTAGATTTATCCAATAATAATGGTTCAAAAAATATCAAGGACTATCCAGCAGACGCTTATATGTTTAAAGCAACAGAAGGTTGTAACTTTGTAGATCGCTATTGTGATCCGTTTGTTCAGCAAGCCATAAAAGCTGGAAAACCTTTTGGTGTGTATCATTTTATTGATGGATCAAATTGGCAAGCACAAACAGATTTCTTTATCCAAAATGTTCAAGGATATATTGGTAAAGGAATTCTAGTTTTAGACTATGAAATGTACGGACGACAAGGAACGTGTGTTTTAAAACAAATGCTGGATCGTATCTATCAAAAAACTGGGATCAAAGCGTTAGTTTACACGTCAGCTTCGGTTCTATTTGAAGAAGATTTTTCCGAAATCGTAAAAGCAGATTATGGATTATGGGTAGCAGCTTATCAATCAAACTTCCCTAAAATTAAACACTGGTCCAATGCGGCTATGTGGCAATATACTTCGACACCTTACGATCAAAACATTTTTTATGGGGATCAAAATACTTGGAAAGCTTATGCCACATCTGGCAAGTGTCAAACTTCAAGTAATCAAGTGAAAGTAGAATCTGTACAAGTACAGCAACCAAAACCACAAACACCATCCGACCATGACAAAGCAGTAGCAGCAAGTAAAGCTGTTCATCAAGGGAATGCATGGGCGAAACTAGATGAGTTCAATGAAGTAAGCAAAGGAAAAGTCCGGATTGCTGGATGGTTAGTACCAGATAAACCAGATGGTCCAATTGGTAAATTTGCTTATATCTTGATCATGAAGCACGGCACAAATGAAGAAATTACTCGTGTGGCTTCGCAGGGAATCAAACGACCTGATGTGAAGAAATCCTATAATTATAAAGGTGGCGATGCCTTAGGAATGGACATTACTGTGGATTTAAGCTGGGTGAAAAAAGGCACGAAAATCGATGTCATTTTCCGCCGTTGTAATCAAGCAAATGGTGAAGGTGCGGTTAACGATGTTCGGATTAAGGATATCTATTTAACATTATAAAATGTATTATTAATTTTTTCTAAAAAATAATAAAAGAAAATATTTATTGCCGATAAGTTGGAAGTAAAATTAACTACTGTTATAGAGACTTTGACCATTAAATTATCTCTCATATACAAGCGAATGAGTCTCTATAACAACTCCATCTTTCTTTAATATCTGATCATGCAAATCTGGTAGAATGTTCTTTTGTATCTCTTTCATGTCCCCTATCAGATTTGCATGACACCTTGTACTCTTAGCTCAGTTGGTTAGAGCTGACGGCTCATAACCGTCCGGTCGTAGGTTCGAGTCCTACAGGGTACATAAGATAATAATATTTATAGCTCAAAGTTCACCAGAGGTTATTTATGGGAGCTTTGAGCTTAATTGTTTGCTTTTAAGAACTAATTTTTAAATTATAAAATTTTATAACTTATTATACAATTTATTGACAAAATTATTACGATATATCAAAGTTTTATTCATAAAAGAATGTTTTTATATCATAAATGTTTAAATTGAACTTATGTTCTCTGTGTGTTACACTAATTTTAAATTCTCAAGTTTAATATTTTCCAGTATGAAGCCTTGAACTATTGTCTTCAAGGCTTTCTTTTGATTTAATTAAGATGGAAAATATTAAATTATCGGAGGATTTATTAAAAATGGAAATAAATTTGTTACGAGACTTTCTTGATAATATTAATACGCAAAGAATAGATTCAATTGAAATGAAAATGATTGAAAAAATTAGAGAAAAAATAATAGTTTATCAACCTCAGCTTACGAATGAAATGAAGTTGGATTTAAAACATCTTTATTGCGATATCTTCTCTAATGATTTTTATGATATGGAACAAACTGTGTATAACCCTAATATTGTGATAGAGGGATCATTACAATGTTCAGATTTAAATACAGCACATATAAACCAGATAATTAATGAAATCAACGATGAAGATAATATAGAGTATGATATGGGAGAAATAAATTTAAATAAAGTTAATTATTATTGTTTTAAATTTACTGTAAATAATGAAGACGCATATATTTTTAGAAGATTTACTAAAATGAAAAAAGTTAGAAATGGAATTATGGGTTGTGTACAAAACAATACATTTAGAAAAATAGAAACTGAAAATTTTTTTTGTATTGATAGAGATATTGATGTAGTGGTTTTTCAACAAGAAGCATTAATAATTAACCGATTTGCGCTACAAACTATTTTTCGTTTAAATGATTATTTTAATCAACAAGCAACAGAAGCGTTAAACTTTTTAAATCAACATCATGTAATTGAAAATTTTGAAGATTTTTATAATGATTGTTTAAATGATAAACTTGCAGCTAGAAGAATGACTAAAATACTAAACACTGAGGGGCGTTTGCAAGGATTTATAGAAAATATTGGAGAGATTAGAAAAGTAATTGAACAATTTGATTTAGAAATTGAATTAAACAATGAAAATAAAATTATTTATAATAAGAGTAAAGAAGCGCGTAGTCAAATATTATTTTGTATTTCAGATGCGTATTATCAATCTTTTATTCTTCGAAGATTAGGTGAAGATATTTCTTAAAAAAGAGAGGAAGGATATATCATGAGAGTACTCCAAAAGATTTTTTTTTACATGTCTTCTTTTATGCCATTGTATGTTCTATTAATTGTTCAAAATTTGCAAATTAAAGATAAAAAAGGAAATCTTTCATGGAGTGTATTATTAAATCAATTTAATTTTTCTAATGTAACTATATCTTCTTTTTGGATAGGTCTAATATGTTTGATATTTATTTCTTCTGTAGGATGCTTATTGTTTTTTTGCATATACAGTAAAAATCCAGGAGTAAAAGGAACAATTTCTGAAGCCGAATTTATAAGAGAAGATACTATGGGATATATAGTTACGTATATTGTTCCTCTTTTGTCTATGGATATATCTAGTTCTAGAAGTTTAATAGTTAATTTATTACTCTTTATTATAATTGGAACTTTTTATGTAAAAAATGATCAAATATTTATGAATCCTATCTATAATCTTTTAGGATATAATATATTTTCTTCTGAAAATGGTATATATATAACTCGTCTATCAAAACAAAAACTAAAATTTGCAGCCAAAAAAAATATTCCTATTCTTAAAATTAATATTTTATCTGATATTTATATTATACAAGAATATAAAGATAACTATTAAAATATAGTTGTTATACCTGAAGATAATACAATCGTATTTCGAATAACTAAGCTATTTTGTTATTATACTTTGATAATCTGTCCCTCAATCAAACACCATTCCCACCCACCTTCGGGTGGTATTTTCTATTTTTACACGTATGTGAAAAAAATAAGAAAACAATAATTTTAATTGTG
>ERZ1034980.1730-NODE-1730-length-12672-cov-9.538480_pt1 | contig 12672 bp, 9 predicted proteins | sample MGYA00520622_ERZ1034980 | MGnify/ENA primary metagenome ERZ1034980 (study PRJEB33766, sample SAMN09781791) | gut metagenome | biome: gut microbiome | host: Homo sapiens | place: Madagascar | study: EMG produced TPA metagenomics assembly of the PRJNA485056 data... | reverse complement strand
TCTCGCGGACGCCCCTCTCGGCGTGCCTGCAGAACGTCCGGGCGCCCTCGTTGGCTGGGTCGAACGCGAAGGCCAGGCGCGAGGGCGCGCAGGGGTCGGTCGGTATGGCGACGACTCCCCTGCTCGGCCTGGGGACGTTCAGGCGCTCGAGCGGGACGGGGCGCAGGGTCACGCCGGCGCCCAAGGCGACGTTCACGACGCTGAACGGCCTGTCGGCCAACGCGAACCTCGAGGTCGCGGTATGAGCAGGGCGACGCCATCGGCGGCCTGTTCGCCAACGGCAACGACTGCGGCGGCACCTACGCCCACGTCTACTCGTCCCGCTTCACGGGGCTGCACATGGGCAGGACGCTGATGTTCGCCTGGCGCATCGCCCACGAACTGGCGGGGAAGTAGGGTCTGGCACAGGCTTCGGGCCAACCGTCTCGCCTGCGGATGAAACCACACGCCGCCCTGGGGGAGCTCTCCTCCGGGGCGGCTTTTTTTGCCTGCGCTGTGAAGGCGCGGGTCGGTTCTTTGTGGGCGCCATCTGCGAGAACGCCGTGGGGCCCGCTGCCGTGACGCAAGCCTCGCTTGGATCGTATTGGTGGCATGCGACGCAGACGAGGCGGGACTGGCAACGGGCGCACGCGGGCATTCCCAGCCATGCAGGCCGCGCGGCGGAGGCCAGACAGCCAACCATGCACCCCGGGCCATGCGGATGGAATCAGCCGAGTGCGGGGCAGTCTTCCTTGCTATGACGTTCGCCCGCTGAGGCAAGCGCCCCCGTTGGGCCCATGAATCCCGCATCGTCGCAGGCGTTTGTCACGCGCCTGCTTGTGGGGCACAACGAATGTTGGACCGCAGTCTTGGTGCGACCGTGGTCGGCAGCTGTGGGGGCGTTTGCTGCCGGTACGTCCAGGTTCGCTTCGGCACCCTTGTCGCAGGGCAAACGCGGCTGCGACGGAATGGGGCTATGTCCATGGGGCCCATCTGGACCCCTCCATTTCATCCACGATTTGCCTGCCGTCGCACGGTACCGAAAAACAGTGGACAGCCTTCGCCTTTACACAACCTCGAGCGGATTTGCCACGTGGCCGTCTCCGCTATCCCAGGGTTGGGCGTGCGGTCCGGCCTTGATGAAGAAGTTGGGTCCGGTAAAAGGTTCGGGCAATGGGGCCAAGGCCGCCTGTTCACCCTGGGCGCCCATAACGTCCGCCTCGCCGAACTCCAAAGCGCGCATGGGGCATGCTTCCACACAGATAGGCTGCTTGCCGGCGGCCACGCGATCGGCGCAACCGTCGCACTTCACGCTGCATCCCAGGACCTCGTCAATGTAGGGGGCACCGTAAGAGCAGGCGCCGGCACAGGAGCCGCATCCTATGCATGTTTCAGCATCGACAAGTACGAGATCGGTCGTAGGGTCCCTGTGCATGGCGCCCGTGGGACAGGCTTCTATGCAAGCGGGGGCGTCGCAGTGGTTGCACGCCACCGATACGTGGTAGACGTAGGACGTCGTGGTCCATGTGCCGTCCTCCCCTTCCGTCCAATCGCCGCCCTCATAGTCAAAGATGCGGCGCATTGTATGTTCGGTGCCCAAGTCCTTATAGTCCTTGCATGCGAGCTCGCAGGTCTTGCAGCCCGTGCAGCGCGTGCTGTCAAAAAAGAATGCGTACCGCGACATCGTCTTTCTCCCTTACAGCTTCTCGACCTGGGCGAGAACCGAGTTGGACGGGTTGTGTTTGGCGAGCGGCGACCAGTGGTGGCTCACCAGCGTGTTGATGCAACCGCCCACATCTACGCCCGTGTCATCGAGCTCGCGCATTTTTCCGTGCTCCATGGCAATCGCCCCGGGAATGATGCGAGGCGTCACGCGAGCCTCGATGTGCAGCTCCCCGCGGTCGTTGAACACGCGCACCATGTCGCCTCTCTCGATGCCGCGCTCGGCGGCGTCCCTGGGGTTAATCCACAGCTGATGGCGGTTGGCCTGGTTCAAGAGCTCAATCTGGTTCCACTTGGACTGGTAGCGGTTCTTGGCCTTCCAGGTCGAAAGCAGCAGCGGATACTGATCGTCGGCATCTTCCCAGCTCTCATAGCCGGGGTTGTACATGGGGATGGGACTGATGACGTCGCGGGGGTCGTCGAGTTCCCAGGTCTCGGCAAAGTGTGCGATAGGCTCGGAGTAAACCTCGATCTTTCCCGACGGGGAATCGAGGGGGCTTCCCTCGGGATCGGCCCTGAACGCCGAGAGAGCCGGCTTGGACTCCACCTTCTGGTACCACCAACCCTGGGTCATGCCCTCCTCGAGTGTGGGGATTCCGGGATAATAGCCCGAGTCATATGCACCCTGATAGGCCTGCTTCACCTTATCGTCGAGGTCCATTCCCTCGGTGAACTCCTCGCGCACGCCAAAGCGCTCGGCAACGTCGGAGAGCCAGTCGAACTCCCGGCGGCAGCCTGTGGGCGGCTCCTGCACCTTTGAGCCGAACATGAAGCTCATGTGTCCCGCGTAGAGCGTGCTCGCAAAGTGCATCTGCTCGTAGTTCATGATTTCGGGAAGCACCAAGTCACAGTATTTCATCGACGAGGTCATGAAAAAGTCCGAGCCCACGATAAACTCAGCCTTGGTCTCGTCCTCGAGCACCGATGCCGCCCAGTTGACGTCGGAGTTCTGGTTGACAAGCATGTTTGTACCGCGGGCGTAGATGAACTTCGCGCTGGTGTGCAGGCGGTCGCCGCCAATGAGGCCGTCGCGCAGGTCGGTAAACTCCTCGCCTCGCTCGATGACCTCGATGCGCTTGGTGATGGGAATCTGCACTTTGATGGGGTTTTCGCCTGCACTGTAGCTACCGATCCAAGGACCGGCGGGGGCGGTGCCCTTGTTGAGCCCGTTGCTCGTTCCCGGAAGTCCGAACTGACCCGACACGATGGGGATCATCATGATGGCACGCGTGGCGTTCTCGCCGTTTGTGCGCCGTTGCACGCCGCATCCAGCGCCGATGAAGGCGGCCTTGGCGCTGGCGATGTCGTGGGCGAGCTCATAAATCTTATTCACAGGAATCTGCGTTATGGGAGAAGCCCATTCCGGCGTCTTGGGGACGCCGTCATAGCCGGTCCCCATGATGTAGTCCTTATAGGAGAGGTGTTTGCCCTTGGCGCTCTCGGGCATGCTCTCCTCGTCATAGCCCTGGCAGTAGCGCCGCAGGGCCTCCTCGTCGGCGATGCCCTCGGTGATGAACACATAGCACAAGGCGCTGGCCAGGGCGGCATCGGTGCCGGGTCGGATGGGCAACCACTCCTCACCGCGGCCTGCCTCCTCACTTCCCTGGCGGATGTCGACATTGATGAAGCGGGCTCCGTTCTCACGTGCGCGAACGATGTCGTACATCCAGTTACCGCCGCTCAGGCGACTCGTGGCGGCGCTTGAGCCAAAGAGCACGATGAGGTCGGCGTCGCGCATATGGGAGCTCTCGCTGCCCTCCCATGCCGAAGAAAGCTGCGGGATGTACGCCCCGTGCAGCATATAGCCGGCGCCGAAGTCGGCTTGGGTCTGGGAGTCGGTGCCGTAGGAACCCAGGCTTCCGCCCAAAAGGTTCATCAGGCGCGTGAAGAGGCCTCCTCCGCTGTTCGCGGTACCGTCAGCGGAAACTCTGAAAACCGCTTCATTGCCGTAGGTGTCGATCACATGGCCGAGCTTTTCGGCAAAAAGATCGATGGCCTCCTCCCAGCTGATAGGTTCGAACAGTCCCTCGCCGCGCTTGGCGCCCTCTACACGCTTGAACGGCTGGGTGAGGCGGTCGGGATGGTTGATCCAGCGACGCTGCGAACGGCCGCGCAGGCACGCACGCAGCTCCTCGCCCCCGAACTCTTTGTTGCCGGTGGTATCTCCCTCGATATAAGTGATCGATCCGTCTAACACGTGGAACTGCAGCGGGCACTTTCCCACGCCGCAACCTGAGCAGGCGTTCCAGACCACCTGCTCTTCTGGCTCGGCGGCAACGGACTTAGTCGTGGCGAATACTTCACCCTTGTTCGCTAAGCTTGCCGCGGCGACGGCTGCCAGGGCGGTTCCCGCCACGAACGACCTACGAGTTGGGGCATTGTGCCCTATCGCTTCCCCCATATTCCTCTCCTCCTGTATAGCATGCGCCCCCGGACGGCTAGGCACGGGGGCGCTGGTCCTGGTACTATGGTAGGAGTGTTTAACTGAGTTCTTATTTCAGTTTTTTGGACGCCTCCTTGCTTTGTTGAGACTGTTTGTAAGCACGGTGGGTGTTCGGTTTTTGCAAACGCCGTTCGATCACGCGGCAGCAAAGGGGCGTGCAAGGTGAAGACCGAGTACATGCGCGAGTTTGTTCATACGGCAAAAACCCTCGCCCTTCGAGAGTCTGCCCGGGATCTGTTTCTGTCTCCGGCCGCGCTCAGCGCCCATATCAAAGCCATCGAGTCCGAGTTGGGTGCCGACCTGTTCAAACAGTCGCCCAACGGGGGGCTCGCTCTTACCAAGCTCGGCATAATTTTTTTAGGAAAAGTCGAGAGCGTGCTGCACTCCTATGACGTGATGATGAGGGACTGCGCGCGCATCATCGAACAAGACGCCTGCAGCGTGAAATTCGTCGTGCAGCGTCTTCTGTTCCCTTGCGAGCTCTCGATTCTCAAAAACATAGCGGTGCCGCAGTTCAAAGTGGTACAGGAATATGGGGATCCAGTCCGTGAGCTTATCCAGGGCGAAGCTGATGTCGTGCTCGTGGGAGAGTATTTTGATACCGATTGGCTCGAAACCGTCGCATGCCAAAACAATCTGGGCTACGAGGTTCTTGGTGAGATTCCCTATTGCTTCACAGCCTCAAACACGTCGACGCTCTCTGGTATCGGGGAGCTTGGCAGCTCCGACCTCGAAGGCCATGAGCTGTGCGTTACCACCGCCCCGCTTAACTTCGAGCGCTGGAAGGAAAGCGTGAGGCGACTAACGGGCCTCGATTTGTCGACCTTACCGCTCAACCCCCTGTACGCCTGGGATGAAGGCGCGATGAGCATGGCCTTGGCCGACGATACATCGGTCGCGCTCATGCCGACCCATTGGGTTCGCCAGCGACTCAATCCAGAGGAGATCACCTGTTGGGAACGACTGGACGGAAGGCCGCTCCGCATGCCCGACATCTTGCTTTGGCGCAATGACCCTGCCTGCCCCGACGCCCAAAAGTTTGCGAAGACGTTCATCGACCGACGAAACGAGCGGGGAGAGCGAGTCTAGGGCGCAGAGGGGCAGGAAGTGCCAAAGGCCCCAGCCTGATGGAAAATCTCCCGTCAGGCTGGGGCCTTTTTGATGCACGAGAAAGTCTCGCGGTCAATATCGGCTTAGTGGCATGTACCGCATTCGAATGTGCCGGTGTGGTGGCACCCAGTGCAGGTGTTCATGGCTGCTGTCGTTGACGATTGCTCTTTGTGCATGGAATGGCAGTCGAGGCAGTCGATCTTCTCGTGTTCCTCCACCGCCGGCAGGTCGTGGGGGTTCACCGTCTTGCCAACGCCGTCGGTAAGAGCCTGCTCCTCTTGGGTGTCCGCCGCAAGTTCCTCGTAACTCCCGTGGCATGAGATGCACAGCTCCGTGCTGATTTTTGCCTTACGCAAGCGCTTCGGCATGCGATCGTCGGCCGTTGCGCCGTCGTGCACCTTCTCGAGGGCTTTCGCATCGGAGTGGCAGCTCGTGCAGGAAAGCGCGGCGTGGGCTGCCGCCAGCGGCGTAGTGTCGTCGACAGTCTCATCAGTAGCGATGGCTCCGTCTTTGGCCTCGGCAGGTCCAGCCTTTTCTTCAATGGCCGCCTCCTGTGTGGCCGCCTCCTTGGTGTGGCACGCGCCGCAACTGGAATCCATCGACCACGTCGTGCCGCCTTCTGCGGCAAACGCAGCCGCCGAGTTCAGGCATCCGACCAATGCGCAGGCGACAACGGTCACGACAACACTCTTCCTCATAAGGTGCTCCTCTCCAAACAGAGAATCAAAAAACGCAGGTCCCCGCACGCTGCGAGGCCCTGCGCTAAAAGTACCGATTTCCAAAGCCATACTAGAAATGCCGATTTAGAGAGGCGGCATGCCCATACGGAATAGTTTGGGGGGCGTGGGTTGCCCCCTCACTCCTGCGCCCACTGCTCCAGCCGCTCCATGAACGCCAAAACATTGGCGTTGGGCTCGTTGACGCGGTATGTCACGCCCACACCCATCTCAATCGGTAGGCCGTCCAGCTCGTCGAAGACCACCACATCCTTCCGGTTGCCCAGGTAGCGGTGGATGTTTTCGGACGTATAGACGTACACGGCGTCGCCTAGCTCCATGCGACGCTGGTTCGCCCCTTCGTTGGCCATCGGATTCATGAGGAACCGCAGGTTCAGGTCTTCTCCCAAAAACGCTGCAAGCGAAAGCTGCCAATGCTCGCTGGCGATGCTGGCATTCACGAGCACCTTGCAATGGTAGAGGTCCGTGCGCTCTAGGCGCTCCTTTGACGCGAGCAGGTGCGTGCGCGCCACGGCGATCGAGAGACGCTCGGTTCCCACGTGCAGCAGCCGATAGCCACCCTCCCGGGCCCGTTCCATAAGAGCGGGCACACCGGAGTAGTCCTCGCAGGCCACTACGTCCACACGCCCGGCGTCGAGCAGGGAGAAAAAAGAGTCGTTGCTGTCGGAGCCTACGATGGTGTAGGGAATGTCACCGGATTTCTCTAAAAAGCCGGCATACAGGGGTCGGTCAAACCACAGGAGATGTGCCGCCCGATCGGTCTCGAGGCGTGCATGCGCTGCAGCCACCCCCTCGTCAAAAGCCGTGACCGTAGATTGGGCGCACAGCAAAAAACTCTCCCCCGCAGGTGTGAGCCGCAATGTGCGACCGCGCTCGGCAAGCTTGAAGCGCAGCTCATCCTCCAGTGCCGCGATATGCTTGCTCAGCACGGGCTGGGTGATGTGCAGCTCCTGAGCCGCATGACTGAAATTAAGGTGCTTGCAGAGCACTATGTATTCGCGCAAGACGTCGAGCTGCACAGAACCCTCCCTGTTTAGCGACGCTGTCCCCCTATGCCTAATAATAGCGCAGGCACGCTCCAAGACCTTTTCAAAGACGGGTATCCCCTAGTTTATTTGGGCATCTAATCATGTCGAATAGGCATAACACCATGACAGAGCGACGCTTTTGCGTCCCAAATCTGAATTTTTTGTATGCCACATGGCTTCTCCATACTGACTTCCGTCGTCAATCGATGTGGCGGGACGGGCGTTCCGACCGTTCCGACCTCACAAGACAAAGGAGGCAACGCCATGAACGAGCAGAGCATTACCCGCAGGTCCCTCGTGGCCGGTGCCGCCGCGGCCACCGCCGCCGGTGTGGCTGTGGCCGCGAAGCCGGCCCTGGCCGACGTCGCGCCGCGCTACGAGGCAAGCGTTCCCGAGGCCTGGGACCGCAGCTGCGAGATTCTGGTCATCGGCACCGGCATCGGCGGCGCGGCTGCGGCCGTGGAAGCCTACGACGAGGGCGCCGACGTGCTGGTGGTCACCGCCGCCCCCAGCATCACCGAGAACTCCTGCACCCGCAGCGGCGGCTGGATCTGCGGCGCCGGCACCTACCTGCAGGAAGACGAGGGCATCGAAGACAGCGTGGACCTCTTTGTGAAAGACGTCATGCGTTGCGGCGGCGAGATGGGCGACCCCGACATCATCCGCGCGGTGGCCGAGATCAGCGGAGAGTCCATCGACTGGCTTGTGGACCGTGTGGGCGTCGATATCTCGCCGCGTGTCTACGACGCCGCCGTCGAGGCTGGCTCCAACTCCCACTCGGTGCCCCGCGACTACTGTTCCAACCCGCTGGGCCAGGGCGGCTACGGCTGGATGAAGGGCCTTGAGGACTGCATCCTCGACGAGTGTGGCATCGAGGTCGTCTTCGACACCTGCGCCACCAGGCTCTTCCGCAACGAGGACGGCCGTGTGGTGGGCGCCTCCTTTGCCCCCAAGGACGGCAGTGCCTCCTTTACCGTCGAAGCTACCAAAGGCATCATCTTCAACCCGGGTGGCCTGGGCGGGGGTTTCGACGCATGGGCCCGCTACACCCCCATCATGCGCGAAATCGGCGAGAAGTGCCGCATGATGGTTTCGGTGGCCCCGGTCGACGTCAAGGGCGACGGTTTCCAAATGCTCGAGGACATCGACGCCTACATGTACCCCGCTCCGCCCAACTACGGCGGCGGTGCCCTCTACCTGGGCGACGACGAACCCGGCAACGGCAACATGATTCAGTGGGTCTGGGCCAACGAGGGCGTCATCGAGGTCAACCTCAACGGCGAGCGCTACATGAACGAAACCCTCTTCGACGAGTTCTACGGCGACAACAAGAAGTTCATCGACCAGCCCGAGATGGTGACCCTCGTGGTCTTTGACGACGAGACCTACCACAAGACCGGCTGCCAGACCTACGGCGCGCCGCTCTTCGACAAGGCCATGGAGAAGGGCGTCTCCACCGTCCACAAGGCCGATACCCTTGAGGAGCTGGCCGAGCAGATGGGCGTGCCGGTGGACACCTTCATGGCCACCGTGGAGGACTTCAACAGCTACTGCGGCACCGAGGGCCCCGACCAGTTTGGCCGCACGAGCTTTGAGCAGAAGATCGAGACCGCCCCGTTCTACGCCATGGAGCTCAACATTTCGGTGGCCACCTCCAAGGGTGGCTGCAAGATCGACCCCCAGGGCCGCATCATCGACGTCAAGGGCCAGGTCATCCCCGGCATCATCGGCGTCGGCGAGATTGCGGCGTTCCAGTTCTCCGGTGACGCCCGCATCCACATCGTGGGCGGCTGCAACTGCCCGTCGCTTTGCTTCGGCCGTATCGGCGTGCACACGTTGCTCGAGGACGCCGAGTAATAGTCATTCAAGGAGGATTGCACCATGGCAACAGACATTTCGCGCCGTTCGTTTGTAACCGCAGCAGCCGCATGCACGATAGGAACGGCAGGCACGGCGGCCATCCGGACCGCCCACGCCGAAGAAGGCACCGTTCCCCCCGCATGGGATTCCACTGTTCCCGAGCAATGGGACCGCGAGGCTCAGATCGTGGTGCTGGGCTGCGGTATCGCCGGTGCCTGCGGTGCGGTCGAGGCCTATGACCTGGGACTCGACGTGCTGGTGGTCAACGCAGCCAGCGACATCACCGACTGCTGCTGCACGCTGAGCGGTGGCGCCCTGTGCGGCTACAACTCGAGCTTGCAGCAGGAAGCGGGCATCGAGGACAGCGCGGAGCTCATGATAGCCGACATCAAAGCCGACGGTCGCGACATGGGCGACCCCGAGGTGATCCGAGCGTTCGTGGATCTCAGCGGAGAAACCATCGACTGGCTCGAAGACCTCGGCTGCGATGTCAACGAGCTTGTCACCCTCTCGTCGCCCTCCCACAGCGTGGCCCGCACCCACAACAGCTTCCCGTCGGGCAACGGTCTCGGTTGGATGGAGGGCCTTAAGGGCGCCATCGAGGAGCGCGGCATTGAGCTCATGGCCGACACCTATGCCCGCAAGCTCTACCGCGACGCCGACGGTGTGGTTGTAGGTGCGCATGTGGAGACCAGGGACGGCCAGGAGATGGACGTCCGCGCCACTCAGGGCGTGCTTCTGGCCGTGGGCGGTCTTGGAAACAACTACGACTTGTGGGACCAGTACTGCCTGCCCTTCAAGGAGATCAAGGCAAATGCCAAGAAAATTCTCTCGGGTGGTCCCGCCGAGGTGTCGGGCGACGGTTACCGCATGCTCGAAGAGATCAACGGCTACTGCTATCCCACTCCGCCCAACTACGGTGGCGGCGGCGTTGCCGTGAGCAACGAAGGACCGGCTAGCGGCATCCTGCTGCCTTTCACCTGGAAGGCCAGCGTGGTCGAGGTCAACGCCAAGGGCAAGCGTTTCAACAACGAGGCCAGCTTCCACGAATTTTACGACGTTGCCATGCCCCTGAAGCAGCCCGGCATGTGGCACGTGTGCATCTTTGACGAGAAGGCCCGCACGTCACCCGACGGTGAGATCAAAGCCCAGCCTATCATCGATAAGGCGCTGGAGAACGGCATGGAATCGGTCAAGCAGGCCGATACCATCGAAGAGCTGGCAGAGATGTTTGGTCTGCCGGTCGACGAAGTCGTCAAGTCGGTCGAGGAATTCAACACCTATGTGGAGAACGGCGGCACCGACGAGTTTGGCCGCGACGCATGGGAAGGCGAGAAAATCGCAACTCCTCCGTTCTGGGGCGTCGAGGAGAACGTCATCGTGGCCACCTCCAAGGGCGGATCGCGCATCAACGCCCAGGCACAGGTGCTCGATCGCCACAATCAGGTCATCCCCCATCTATACGCCGCCGGCGAGGTTGCGTTCTTCCCGGTCTTCGGCGATGCAAACCAGCACCTGGTAGGCGGTTGCAACGCCGTGGGCGCCAACTTCGGGCGCATTGCCGCGCGCAACATCGCCAACGAGGAGCCGCTGGCCTAACCCATTCCTGCGGCCCGCTTTCTGGACCGTTCTTCTCTCGCGGCGGAGAAGCCCCTGAGGCCCCCTGGTTCAATCCCCCAAACGGGGCCTCTCCGCCGCGCTTTGGGATTCGGCACCCGCCAACCCTAGGACCCGTTGAGTGAAAGGATTCGCCATGAGCACTTCTGCCCTTGACCGCCGCACGTTCGTCTGCGGCGCCAGCACCATAGCGGCCGCCGGCCTTTGCGGCGTCGCCAGCCGCGCGCTTGCCGCCGAGACCGAGGCCGCCTATACCGGCGAGCTTCCCGAGACTTGGGACGCCGAGGCCGACGTCGTCGTGATTGGCTCCGGTGCCGCCGGCGCCGCGGCCGCCTGGCACTCGCTGGACGGCGGTCTTTCCGTCTGCCTGCTCGAGCAGATGGAGGACCTGGGCGGCTCGGCCATCGAGAACGCCGGCCAGATCGGATTCGGTGCCACCAACGTCCAGAAGCGCCTGGGCTACGACACCACCCCCGAGCAGTTCAAGAGCTGGCTGCAGTACGTGGGCACCGGCGGCGTGCCCGAGGAGCTGCTCGACCTCTACGTGTACCAGGGCGTCGACGTCATCGACTGGCTCGAGAGCATCGGCGTGAGCTTTGAAGGCGACGCCAAGGAAGACAACCCCATGGCCTACATCGCCGAGGACGGCGGCGTGGACTACGAGGCCCTGCGCGAGAACGCTATCAACAGCCTGGGCGTGGAGTTCCACCCGCGCTACATCGCCGGCTGGCAGGGTGCCCCCGAGCCCATCTGCCACATGGCCCACTACACCGAGATGACCGATCAAATCGCCCACTATCGCGAAGACTCCCTGAGTTCCTACGCCATCGACTGTACCTGTGGCGGTCCCGCCTACATGCTGCCGATTCTCAATGGCGTGCGCGATATGGGCGGTGACATTCGCAACAACACTCGCGCCGTTAAGGGTTACAAGGACGCCGACGGCCGCGTGTGCGGCGTGATGGCTGAGGGTCCCGACGGCGAAATCCTGAACATCAAGGCCAACAAGGCCGTGGTGATTGCGGCTGGCCTGTGGATGACCGACTCCGATTTGGCCAAGCAGTACGGCGGCCACATCATCGACTGCGGTTTTGTGCCCTTCAGCGTGAGCGACGGCGGCGTGGCCGAGCGTATCGGCCTCGATATGGGCGGTCATATCGTCAACGGCGACGCCTACTGGCTTACCACCGAGAGCAGCTTCTACCTGTTCTCGTTCTTCCCCTCGCGTTCGAGCGCCCTGTGCAAGGGCATCATCGTCGACGGTTACGGTGCGCGTTTCGTGGCTGAAGACATCTACACGCCGCTTTCGTGCTACGAGATCGGCACACGCCGCCAGACCCTGCCCGAGGACCGCAAGCAGTTCTGGGTCGTGCTGAACGACGAGAGCTACCGCCGCCACATGGACTTCCTCAACCATCGCGTGGCCGACGGTCTGGCCGGCAGCTACAGCATCGTGCCCGACGGTGAGGGCGACGAGGAGATGCACAACGAGAGCGACCCCACCACGATGGAGCACGCTGACACCATCGAGGAGCTGGCCGAGCTCATGGGCGCGCCGTTCCTTGTAAGGCAAATTGAACTCTACAACCAGATGGCTGAAGAGGGCGAGGATATCCAGTGCGGCCGCTTCCCAGAGAACCTGGCGGGCTTCCGTCCCGAGGACGGCCCCTTCCACGCCGGTCGCATCCAGGGTGGCTACCTGGGCGGCTACACGAGCGGTGGGTTGGATATCGACGTCCACGGCCAGGTTCTCGACGCCGACCAGCAGCCCATTCCGGGTCTCTTTGCGGCCGGCCGTTCGGCCCGTTCCATCTGCGAGGGCGTGCATCATCCCTCCACGGGCATGAGCTGCGCCCAGGGCATGCTCATGGGCCGCGTGATTGGCCGTTACCTCTCGGGCAAGGAGTAGGGGCCTAGGGGCCGGACGCTGCTGCAAGGAGTTGTGGGCGTGCGGAGCCGGGTGGCACCGAGCGGCTCCAGGGCTCCTGGGGGTCCCGGAAGCTATTCTGGGTGGACAGCGTTTCAATGCTTGGACACCAAAATCGATGATCTCACCTGGGGTGTTGGGTGGGGCGTCGGTCTCATGGCCGGCGCCCCGTTATTTTTTTTCCTTCGGGCAAAGGTTTTCCGCGAGGTGATTTTGAGCCCGCTTGTCAGGGGCTGTAACAAAAGCCCC
>ERZ1034980.1729-NODE-1729-length-12673-cov-4.143842_pt1 | contig 12673 bp, 8 predicted proteins | sample MGYA00520622_ERZ1034980 | MGnify/ENA primary metagenome ERZ1034980 (study PRJEB33766, sample SAMN09781791) | gut metagenome | biome: gut microbiome | host: Homo sapiens | place: Madagascar | study: EMG produced TPA metagenomics assembly of the PRJNA485056 data... | reverse complement strand
GGGGGGCCCTGCCGATCGTGCCATCTTCCATGCGACTGGATCGGATTATCGGCCGCTGGCAGAACCCATTGTCCGTGCTGCTGAAAATAGGGTAGCGTTAAAACTAGGGGCTATCAAAACTGGGGGCAATCGGGAGCCCCGGGCGTTTAACGCGTCCGGGCCAGACGGGTGGTGAGACGGAGGCTGGCTGTATGTTTGAGCTGATCATGGGCACGCTCGACTTCTATATGGAGAACATCGTCGAGGTCGCCATCCTGCTGTTTGAATTCATCGGCGTTGGAATCATCATTTTCTCGGGCATTCGCGGCTTCTATCTGTACCTGACCCGCTCGCCAGAGACTAAGCTCACGCTCGCGAAGGGTCTCGCTATGGGCCTCGAGTTCAAGATGGGCAGCGAGATTCTGCGTACGGTCATCGTGCGCGACTGGCACGAGATCGGTACCGTCGCGGGCATCATCGCCCTGAGGGCCGCGCTCACCTTCCTCATCCACTGGGAGATCAAGGAGGAGAAGGGCGAGGCTCGGCGGGCTCTCAAGGAATAGCGGGCGGCGAAGGCGCCCCGGATGGCGTGGTATTCCGTCGTCCGGGGCGCTAAACTCTCTTGCGGACAAAACAACGAGAGGAACCAAAACCATGCGCACCGATGACTTTGACTACCCGCTGCCGGACGAGCTGATTGCCCAGGCTCCCGCCGAGCCCCGCGACTCGTGCCGTCTGCTCGTTCTGCATCGCGACGGGGGAGATGGAGTCACCGGAACTGCCGAGGCAATCGCGGACGGGGGCTCCGTCGAGCACCGTCACTTCTATGACATCGTCGACTACCTCGAGCCGGGCGACCTTCTCGTCGCCAACAAGACGCGCGTCATGCCCGCCCGTCTCGTGGGCCACAAAGCCAAGACGGGTGGCGTCGCCGAGACCCTCCTGCTCAAGCGCCGCGAGGACCTCGATGCCCTCGGCGGCATCTGGGAGTGCCTTGTCAATCCCGGTAAGCGCCTGAAGCCCGGCGCCGTCATCGAGTATCGTGCCGGTGGCCTCCACGCTCCGGAGAGCTCGCCGGTGGTTCTCACTGGCGAGGTTCTCGACTTCGTGGAGGATTCCAAGGGTGGGCGCCTCGTGCGCTTCGAGGCTCAGGGCGTCGATCCCGCCACGGGCGAGCCCCGCACGCTCGATGCCGCCATCCATGCCGCCGGCCATGTGCCCCTGCCGCCGTATATCACCAGCTACGAGGGTGATCCCGAGAAGTACCAGACCGTCTATGCCATGAGCGAGGAGCACTCCGCCGCGGCTCCCACGGCTGGTCTCCACTTCACCCCCGAGCTCATCGAGCGACTCAAGGAGAAGGGCGTCGGTTGGGCGACGGTCGAGCTTGAGGTGGGTATCGACACCTTCCGCCTGGTGGAGGAGGACGACCCGACCCAGCACGTCATGCACACCGAGCGCTACCACGTTGGCCAGGACGTCATTGATGCCGTTCATGCCACGAAGGCCGCCGGTCACCGCGTTGTCGCGGTGGGCACCACGGCCGTTCGCTCGCTCGAGAGCGCGTTCGACGCCGAGGCTCCCGTCTCGACGCCCGCCGTCGTGGCGAGGCATTTCGAGGGCCGCGCGGACGGCGCGGACACTCTCGGTCGCGGCGATGTCGTGGCTCGTGCGAATGCGACCACTCAGCTCTACCTCATGCCTGGCAGTACCTATCACGTGGTCGATGCGCTCATCACGAACTTCCACGTGCCACGCTCCACGCTTATGATGCTCGTCTCCGCGCTTGCCACGCGCGAGCAGATCATGGATGCGTACGCCGCTGCGATTAGGGAGCGCTACCGCTTCCTGTCCTTCGGCGACGCGATGTTCATCGAGTAACCGCGGGGTGCGCGCCGTGAGCGCGCTCGTGGAACGGCTCCGGTCGCCATTCCTCGCACTCCAGCGAGTGGTGCGGTGTCGTACCGCCACGATGTGAGCGGCACGACACCGCTTGCCGTCACGACGCGAGCAACACGACATCGAGCGCCGTCACGACGACGCCAATGACCACGAGCAGCGCCGTGAGCGGTCGCGAGTTGGCGTACTCGCCCATTACCTTTCGCGAGCTCGTGAGTCGTATCAGCAGAAACACCGTGATCGGCAGCTGGAGCGAGAGCAGGGCCTGGCTCCAGACGAGGCCTGCGAAGGCGTCGCCCACCGCCAGGCACGCCACCACCGCTGCCAGAAGGCACGCCACCACGCCGATCGAGGAATGCCTGTCGTGGATGTCGTACTCCTCGCCAAACATGCCTGCGGTGATGGTGCCTGCCGCCATGGCCGCGGTCACGCTGCTGGAAAGCCCGGCGAACAGTAGCGCCACGGCGAAGATTGTCGAGCTCGCGGGTCCAAGGATGGGGGAGAGCGTCGCCGCGGCCGCCGCGAGGTCGTCGATGACGATGCCGTGCGAGAAGAACGTTGTCGCTGCGAGGATTACCATCGCCGAGTTTATCGCCCAGCCGACGCCCATCGAGAAGAGTGTGTCGAACAGCTCGTAACGCAAGCGCTCCTCAATGACCTCCTTGCCCTTGCCCTCGAAGTGCACGGATTGGATGACCTCGGAGTGCAAGAAGAGGTTGTGCGGCATGACCACCGCCCCAAGCACGCTCACCACGATGGCTGCCGAGCCATTGGGTAGGCTTGGGGTTACCCAGGACATGGTTGCGCTCGGCCAGTCAACCTCGACTAGGGCGAGCTCTGCCAGAAACGAGAGGCCCACTATGCTCACAAAGGCAATGATCCAGCGCTCAGAACGCTTGTAGGAGCTCGTGAGCAGCATCGCAGCCGAGGTCGTCGCCACGATGACGCAGCCAAGGTGCAGTGGCAGGCCAAACAGCATCTCGAGCGCAATCCCGCCGCCGAGCACCTCGGCCATGGCCGTGGCGACGGTGGCGAGGTAGGCGCTGCCAAGAATGACGCGGCTTGCGAAGCGTGGCAGGTGGCGCGTCGTCGCCTCGGCCAAGCACGTGCCGGTGGCGATGCCCAGGTGCGCCGCGTTGTGCTGCAGCGCGATCAGCATGAGCGTCGAGAGCGTGACGATCCACAGTAACGAGTAGCCAAACTGCGAGCCCGCCGCCATGTTCGATGCCCAGTTGCCCGGGTCGATGAAGCCCACGGTCACGAGGAGGCCGGGGCCTATGTGGCGCAGGATCTCCAGGCCTCCGTGCGCGCCAGTCCTCTCGGCGCCGAAGTGTCGTTTGAGGTAGTTGAGCATGGCCGTTACTTGTGCGCCTTGCCCTGGTTGGCGACGGCGTCGATCTTGGCGGCGATGGCCTCCGGGTCGCCGATGTAATGCTTGTCGAGCACGTTGAAGTTCTCGTCGAATGTGTAGACGAGGGGCACTCCGGTGGGGATGTTGACCTTGATGATTTCCTCCGGGGTGAGGTTCTCGAACTTCATGACGAGTGAGCGCAGCGAGTTGCCGTGGGCGGCGATGAGTACGCGCTTGCCAGCAAGCATCTGCGGACGGATCTCGTCCTCGAAGTAGGGCCAGGCGCGCGCGATGGTGTCCTCGAGACACTCGGTGTAGGGGAGCTGGTCGGGCGCAACGTCGCGGTACTGCTCCTGGACGTGCGGGTCGCGCTCGTCGCTGGGCGCGAGCGCGGGTGGGCGCACGTCGAAGGAGCGGCGCCAGATGAGCACCTGCTCGTCGCCATGCTCGGCTGCGGCGTCCGCCTTGTTGAGGCCCTGCAGAGCGCCGTAGTGGCGTTCGTTGAGCTTCCAGGATTTGATGACGGGAAGCCACTCGCGCCCCATCTCGGCGAGGACGAGGTTGAGGGTGTGGATGGCACGCTTGAGCCGCGAGGTGTAGCAGACGTCGAAGTCGAAACCTGCCTCCTTGAGCGCGCGTCCACCCGCGGCGGCCTCCTTCCTGCCCGTCTCGGTGAGCTCGACGTCGGTCCAGCCGGTGAACAGGTTGAGCTTGTTCCACTCGGACTCGCCGTGGCGGATGAGGACGAGCTGCATCGTGCGAGGGCTTGCCTGCGTGGCGGTGTCGTGGTTCCGTTCTGCCACCTTCGCGGCGTGCTGGGTGATTTGTGCCATAGGGACCTCCTTGGTTTTTGCGGCCGAGCTTTGTGCGGACCGCTTGCTATCACCGCAAGGGTACCCTTTTTCGAGCAGAAGTTAACTATGGCTAACAAGTTTATTCAAATTATTACGCGGCCTGCGTAAGCGGGACGTAGCCTGCCCGGGCTATTGCATGACGAAGAACAGGATGGCGATGACGACGATTGCGACCGCGGCGACGACCATGGCGTAGAACATGCGGCGCGAGTGCTGCGTGCGCTCGCGGACGATGCGCTCCTCCTCGGCGAGGCTCGCGACGACACGCTTGTGCTCCTCGGTCTTCGCCGTGGCGGCGTTGACCCTCTCGGCGAGGGCCGCCGTGACTTCGGGGTGGGCGTGGATGTCCTCGGCCTCCTCGATGGTGGCGGTTGCGGCATCGATGCGCCCCTGGGAGACCGTCGCGAGTTCCTCCTGCTCTTCGATCTTCGAGGCGAGGTCGCTCACCTTGTCCGATGCCTCGCGCTCGCGCTCATCCGCGGAGGCCTTGAGCTCGTTGTACTTCTCGCGTTTGGCCTTCTCGTCTGCCTGGGCGCTGGCGAGGTCATCCTCGAGGACCTCGAGGGACTTGCGTTGCGTGTAGAGGTGTGTCTGGGCAATCTCCGCCGCCTGCGAGGTCTCCGCGGTGACGCGGGTGACGTCCGCGCGGGCGTTCTCGAGCTGGGCGAGGGCCGCCGCGACGCCGCCGCTCATCTCGGAGAGCTCCTTGGCGCCGGTCGAGGGGTCGCGCTTGAGCTCGGCAAGCTTGTCTTGGAGGCGCTGGAGGCGACTCGCGGCGTTGTCTGCGGCTCGCATGGCGGCCTGGACGCGCGAGTCGCGCGTGTTGATTGCGTTGTCTGCGGCGGCCTGGGCGGTCTTGACCGAGCGGCGCGCCTCGCGAGCGGCGCGCTCGGCGTCTTCGAGGGAGCCCTTTGCGGAGCTGGCGAGCTCGCGATAGGGAGTGAGGTCGCGCTCGTTGGCGGCCTTGAGCGAGGCGAGGGCATCCTTGGCCGCGAGGTGCTGGGCCTCGAGGGCGGATTTCTCCGTGGAGGCTTGCGTCAGGTTCGCGTTGGCCTCTGCGAGCTCGGCGTTCTGGACCTCCAGGATGGTGTGGTAGTTCTGCTCGACCTCATGGCGGTGGTCGAGTTCCTCCTCGAGGGAGCGCTGCTCGTCCTCGGCCTTGGCGAGCTCGTCGCGGGCGGCGGCGTGCGCGCGCTTGGCCGCGGAGACCTCGCGTACGGCGGCAAAGCCCTCCGTGACTGATGCCGCGCCGGAAGCGGCGAGGTCGCGGGCTATGTCGAGCGGAGCGGGGGAGTCGGGCGTGACGCCGGACTCCGGCTCGGTGGGCTCGAGCTCGGCGGTGGGCTTCGGAGTTTCGGGCGTGGCGGGCTCTAGCGTGGCGGGAGCCAGCGCTCCGGACTCTACGGGAGCCGACGCCTCGGGCTCCGCGGCCATCGTGGCCTCGTCCTCGGGTGCGGGCTCAACGGCCCCCTCGAGCGGCTTTTGTTCTGTCGCCGTGGCCTCCTCTGCCAACTCCACATCGGCCGCCGTGGCCTCCTCGGGCGTCTTCGCCTCGGCCGTCAGCTTCGTCTTGGCAGCCGTGGCCTCTTCGGGCATATCCGCGGCCCGCTCCGGAATCCCCGTCTTCTCGTCAGCCATGAAATACCTCCCTCTCGCGTCATCCTTCACATTGTCTCGCATGGGTGGGACATGATGTGCGCGGCAATGTGAGACAATCGCCTATTGCACAGGATGACAACGCGAGCGCGTGGGCTCCGGCGGCGATGCCGTCCGGCTCGGGCGGCGCGAGCGAGCGCGCTCCGGCAAGCCCGGTGCCACTTCGCCCAGCCGTGCGTGCCGGCAAGCACGGCGACGTCCCGCCCAGCCGCGAGCGCCCGCGCCAAACGAGAAGGAATGTATGGACCTGCCTGAGAACCTCTTTAAGTTCGACATCATCGCGAACGACCCGAACACCCACGCACGCTGCGGCGTCTTCCATACCGCCCACGGCGACATCCCCACCCCCATCTTCATGCCCGTGGGCACCAAGGCCACGGTGAAGGGCCTCATGCCCTTCCAGATTCGCGACCTCGGGGCGAAGATCATCCTCAACAACACCTACCACCTCGCGATGCGCCCCGGCGCGGACCTGGTGGAGGAGATGGGCGGCGTGCACGAGTTCATGCGCTGGGACGGCCCCATCCTCACGGATTCCGGCGGATTCCAGGTCTTCTCCCACAACGAGTTCATGAAGCTCACGAATGACGGCGTGCGCTTCCGCGCCGTCGACTACGATGGCCGCTGGGTCAGCTGGACGCCCGAGGACAACATGGCCATCGCCGAGAAGCTCGGTAGCGACATCTGCATGCAGCTCGACCAGTGCCCGGGCTATCCGGCCACGAAGGACTACGTCGCCCGTGCCGTCGAGCTCTCGAGCATGTGGGGGGAGCGCTGTTGGAACGCCCACACGCGCCCTGACCAGGCGCTCTTTGGCATCGTCCAGGGCGGCATGCACATGGACCTGCGCCTGAGGAGCCTCGCTCACCTCGAGGAGTGCGGCGACTTCCCGGGCTATGGCATCGGCGGTTACTCCGTGGGCGAGGACCACGAGACGATGTACGAGACGCTCGAGCCGCTCGTGGCGGAGCACATGCCTAAGAACAAGCCCCGTTACCTGATGGGCGTGGGCAACCCCACCACGCTCGTGCGTGCCGTCGCCTCGGGCGTCGACATGTTCGACTGCGTGCTGCCTACGCGCACCGCGCGCATGGGCACGGCGTTTTCCAGCGAGGGACGCCTCAACCTCAAGAACGCGCGCTTCGCCCATGACCACGGCGTGCTTGACGAGCACTGCGATTGCCCGGTGTGCCGTGGCGGTTTCACGCGCGCCTACATTCACCACCTCGTGCGCCAGAAGGAGATGCTGGGTGGCATTCTGCTCTCGCAGCACAACATTCGCTATCTCCTCGCCCTCATGGAGCGCGTGCGCGCCGCCATCGCCGAGGGCCGCTACGCCGAGTTCTATCGCGACTGGATGAACTCGCCCGCCGCGAACGACTTCTAGGGCGTTTCGCTTGGCGGCTTGCTTGGGCCAGACCTGCCGTAAATGACTGCGGGGGCGACGTGGAAGCGATTCCGCGTCGCCCCTTTGCGTGGCTGGCGATGCCGCCGGCACATGCCCTTCCCTGAAGGCCGAGAGGTAACCCTCCTGCAACTGTGCGGCCCTCCTATTAGGTACAATCGAGGGGTTAAACAGACTACGGCCGGGTTTGGCGACGCGTTTTGCCGCTCGGCCACACAAGGGGGACCTATGAAGCGTGACGCCGACGAGGCTCGCGACGATGCCGCGGTATCGAGCGACGAGATTTCCAATTCCGAGAAGGACATGAAGGCGGAGGAGCCCGCGGGGGCTGCCGAGCTCGAGGTCGACGCCAAGGCGGACGAGGCCGCCGAGTCCGAGGGTGACGCCGAGAAGGACGAGCCCGGCGAGGTCGAGAAGGACGCCGAGCCCGAGGAGCCCATGGTCAAGGCGGACACCCCGGCGAGTCGCACCGCCCAGGAGCGCAGCCGCCACTCGGGCGTGCTGCTTGCGACCCTCGCGCTCGTGATCCTCGCGCTCGTGGGGCTGCTCCTGCCCGCGTGGGGCATTCCGCTGGGCTGTGACCTCGGTGGCGCCTCCGTCGTGACCCTTACGGCGAGCGACTACGAGGACGGCACCACCGCGGCGGATGCCCTCGCCGTCCTCAAGAACCGTGCCGCGCTCCTCAGCGAGCGTGACATCCAGGTCACCCAGACCGGCGACGACACCTTCGAGCTGCGCGTGCCCGCGGGCTATGATGCGAGCTCCGTCGCCTCCGCCCTCACGCGTAAGGGACACCTCGAGTTCGCCCGCCTCGACTCCGTGTCTGACGCGGACGCCCTCCAGCAGCTCCAGGCTGGTGCCTCGGGCGTCACCCTCGACGAGGGCACCTACGAGCCCTTCCTGACCTCTGACGAGGTGAAGGGCGCCACCGTGGTCTCCCAGAGCTACTACGGCATGACCTACTACGCGCTTTCCGTCTCGCTCAATTCTGATGGCGCCTCCGCGCTCGCCTCCACGACCGAGGACCTCGCCTCCTCCTCCGGCCAGATCGCCGTGCTGCTCGACGGTGCGGTCATTGCCGAGCCCTCCGTGAAGAACAAGATCGAGGGCAGCAAGATCAGCATTTCCGGTGGCTATACCGAGGACCAGGCCACGGCGTATGCCGCCGCGCTCTCGGGCGGCGAGCTGCCCTGCTCCCTCTCCCAGACCGAGCCCGTCTCCGTCGGCGCTCGCGCTCGTGGCCACGCATGCGAGCTCGCGGCCGTGGCGGCGCTCGCGCTCGCGGGCGTTGCCGGTGCCGTCGCCTCCGCCAAGCTTGGCCGCGCGGGCTTCCTCGCGGCGAAGCTCTCCGTCGTGGTTGTTGCCATCACGCTTGGCGTGCTGACCATCCTCTATCGCTTCGAGCTCGTCATCCTCGGCCGTGCCGAGCTTCTCGGCCTGGCCACCACCGAGGTCATCTCCATCATCTGCGGCGTGCGCATGGCTGCCCGCTATCGCGCGGCTCGCAACGAGGGCTCCTCGGTGCGGAAGAGCCAGCAGCAGGCGACGGGCCCTGAGCTCGCCCTTCTCGTCAAGGCGGCTGTTGTCGTGCTCGCGTTTTCCGTCGCGACTGCCTTCTTCGCGCACGGCTTTGCCCGCGAGCTTGCGGTGACCCTTGCCGCCGGCGTGGCGTCTCTGCTCGTCGCGCTCGGCCTCTTCGCGCCCGCCGCCCTTTGCATCCGCACGGCCGCGGACGTGTTCGAGACCGCCGATGACGAATTCGCGGCTGCACAGGACGGCGCCGCTGGCGTCACGGACGGCGAGTAGAGATGAGCGGCCTGCGAGAGAGCGGGCGTTGGCATCTGCTGCCCGGCGACGTCGCCGCCGAGCACGAGATTCGCATCGCCTGCGGCGTGTCGCCGCTTGTGGCGCGCGTCATGGTGGCGCGCGGCATCCGCGACGCCAAGAGCGCCCAAGAGTTCCTCACCCCGTCGCTTGACAGGGATTGGCATGACCCGCTCGAGCTTCCCGGCCTGCCCGCCGCGGCCGACCGCGTCGAGCGAGCCGTGCGCAACGGTGAGACCATTGCCGTCTTTGGCGACTTCGACGTGGATGGCATGAGCTCGAGCTGCCTCCTTACGCTCGCGCTTCGTGACCTTGGTGCCGAGGTGCACCCCTACATCCCCAGGCGCTTCGGCGAGGGCTACGGCCTTTCCTCGGAAGCGCTCCAGCGCGTGGTCGAGGGTTGCAACCCCGATCTCATCATCACGGTCGACAACGGCGTCGCCGCCGCGGTCGAAGTCGAGATGGTGCGCTCCGAGGGGATCGACGTCGTCGTGACGGATCACCACGAGCCCGCTGATCTCGTGCCCCAGGGCGTTCCCGTCTGCGATCCCAAGCTCGACCATAGCTGCCCCAGCTGCGACCTTGCCGGTGCCGGCGTCGCCCTCAAGCTCGTTCACGAGCTGGGCCGCCGCTTTGGCAGGCCGGACCTCTGGCGCGAGTACACGGACGTGGCGACGCTTGGCACCATCTCTGACATGATGACCCTCACGCGCGAGAACCGCGCCCTCGTCACGGAGGGCATCGCGCTCATGCGTCACACCAAGCGCGTCGGCCTGGTTGCGCTCGCCGCTGCCGCTGGCTGCGACCTCACCCAGATCGAGGCGAGCGGCCTGCCCTTCTCCCTCGTCCCGCGCCTTAACGCCGCGGGTCGCATGGGAGACGTCGATGTGGCGTTTGACCTGCTCATCTCCAACGATCCTGACGAGGCGGCCCGTCTCGCCGCCGAGCTCGAGACCATCAACCAGAACCGTCGCGACATAGAGTGCGAGCTCACCGACGCCGCCATGGCGATGGTGGAGGAGACCTATGACGGCGGCCGCGCCATCGTCGTGGGTGGCGAGGGCTGGCACGAGGGCGTGAAGGGTATCGTCGCCTCGCGCGTCGTGAACCGCTATCACGTGCCCGCGATTCTGTTCTCCATCTCGGACGGCGTGGCGCACGGCTCCGGTCGATCGGTCGGCTCCGTGAACCTCTTCGAGGCGGTCGAGAAGTGCGCGGATCTCTGCGTGCGCTTTGGCGGCCACGCCGGCGCCGTGGGCGTCACCATCGACGCCGAGAACCTCGATGCCTTCCGCGAGCGCCTCGAGGCCGTCATGGCGGAGCTGCCGGAGGAGCAGTTCGTCGATACGGATGAGGTCGCGGCCATCGTTGGCCTCGATGAGCTGGACGTGCCAACGATCGACTCCCTCTCCGTCCTGAAGCCGTTTGGCCAGGGGAACAAGGTTCCCCTGCTTGCCGCGACGGGCGTGGTCATGCGCGCGCGCAGTCGTGTGGGCCGCTCCGGCGAGCACTTGCGCTTCCTTGCCACAGACGGCGTGAACACCGTGCCGGCGATCATGTTCCGTACGCCGGACGTCGAGAGCGCATGCGACTACGAGGGGGCCGTCGACCTCGTCTTCGAGGCCGTGGCGGAGACCTGGCAGGGCCGTACGAAGCCCAAGCTCATGGTGCGCGACATCATCTATCGCACGGCGGACGCCGCTCCCGCGCCCGCGATCGTCAACGAGATATTCTCCCGCGTCCCCCAGATCCTCGCGTCAGACTCTCGCGAGGGTCTGCTCGCGGCAGTGCCCGCAAGCGACGCCCCCGCCTCGCCCGCGGGCGATGACCTCACGGCATCGCTCGTCCATCGCTTCATCGGCGACCATGACCTGCTTCCCGCGCAGAAGCTCGCCCTCGACTCGCTTGCCGCGGGCAAGAGCGCCCTTTGCGTCATGGCGACGGGCCGTGGCAAGTCCCTCATCTTTCACGTGCACGCCGCGCGTATCGCCCTCGCGCGCAAGCAGGCGAGCATCTTCGTGTACCCGCTGCGCGCCCTCGTGGCGGACCAGAGCTTCCATATCGCCGGGGAGCTCGCCGAGCTCGGCCTTTCCGCCCGCGTCCTCACGGGCGAGTCCACGCCGGACGTCCGCGCCGAGGTCTTCTCCGGCCTTGCCGCGGGAAAGGTCGACGTCGTCCTCACCACGCCGGAGTTCCTCGCCATCCATTCACGCGAGTTCGCCCGTGGCTCGCGCGTGGGCTTCGTCGTCATCGACGAGGCGCATCACGCCGGCACCTCGAAGGGTGGCAATCGCGGCGCCTACCAGGAACTTCCCCGCGTGCTCGACGAGCTGGGCAACCCGACGGTCCTTGCCGTGACCGCCACGGCCGCCGAGCCCGTCGCCCGCGAGATCTGTCGCCTGGCCTCGATCGGGAGCGTATACGTCGATGACACCTGCCGCGAGAACCTCGTCCTCGATGACTCGCGCGAGCTCCGTGACCGCGATGCGGCGCTCACCGCAATCGCCAGCACGGGGGAGAAGTGCGTCGCCTACGTGAACTCCCGGGAGCAGTCCGTCGTGCTCGCCCGCGCGCTTCGCAAGACGAATCCCGAGCTCGCGCCCCACATAGCCTTCTACAACGCGGGCCTTACCCGTGCCGAGCGCAACCGCGTGGAGAACGCCTTCCGCGCCGGAGAGCTCACCTGCGTCATCTCGACGAGCGCCTTTGGCGAGGGCGTGAACCTGCCCGACATCCGCCACGTCATGCTCTACCACATGCCCTTCGGCGCGGTGGAGTTCAACCAGATGAGCGGCCGTGCCGGCCGTGACGGCAAGCCTGCGACCATTCACCTGATGTTTGGCGCCCGCGACGCCCGCGTGAACGAGCGCATCCTGTCCTCCTACGCACCCGGTCGAGACGAGCTCGTCTGCCTGTGGCGCGCGCTCCGCTCGCTCTCAGCGCGTGCCGCCGCTGCGGGCGAGAGCAGCATCGCGCATACGAACGCCGAGCTACTCGACGCGTGTCTCCAGGTAACCCCGGGGTGTGGCCTTGAGGAGCGGTCGGTCTCCGCGGGGATCGCGATCTTCCGCGATCTGGGCTTTCTGACGGTCGAGGGATATGGCACGCAGCGTCGGATTCGCATGGCGGAATCGCCCGAGCGTATGGAACTTGACCAGTCAATCCGCTACCTTGAGGGCATGAGGTCTGGCGCCGAGTTTCGTGAGTTCCGCGACTGGGTGCTCTCAGCGACGCCCGAGGAGCTGATCGGGCGCATCAACAGGCCCATCGTTCCTGGTTTTGGGACGATGGCGCGCGAGGGAGGGGAGTGAGCCCCATGGCTGACACCAAGCACGAGGCCGCGACGGATGTCGAGCGACACGTTACCGCTCCGCCCGAGGGCGCGCCGGAGGTTGGCGCGGACGATTACCCGCTGCTGCGCAAGACCTGCTCGCGCTACCTCACTCCGGAGGAGATGACCAAGGTCGACGAGGCCTATCGCTTCGCCGCCGAGTTCCACCGCGACCAGAGGCGCAGGAGCGGCGAGCCCTACATCAACCATCCCGTCGAAGTGGCCCTCATCCTCGCGCATGACCTTCGCATGGACGAGGACGTCATCTGCGCGGCCCTGCTCCACGATACGGTCGAGGACACGCCCGCCACGCTCTCGGACCTCTCCGAGCTCTTTGGCGAGACGGTGGCCGAGCTCGTCGACGGCGTCACGAA
>ERZ1034980.1728-NODE-1728-length-12674-cov-6.659989_pt1 | contig 12674 bp, 17 predicted proteins | sample MGYA00520622_ERZ1034980 | MGnify/ENA primary metagenome ERZ1034980 (study PRJEB33766, sample SAMN09781791) | gut metagenome | biome: gut microbiome | host: Homo sapiens | place: Madagascar | study: EMG produced TPA metagenomics assembly of the PRJNA485056 data... | reverse complement strand
TTTAGTCGCTTGCGAAGAAAGCCAGGAAGTGTGTAAAGCCTTCCGGGAGTTGGGCCACGATGCATATTCTTGCGATATTCAAGATTGCAGCGGTGGCCACCCGGAATGGCACTTAAAACAAGACGTGTTACCTCTACTATATGAGTATTGGGATTTAATTATAGCACATCCACCTTGCACCCGGCTGTGTTCATCCGGCCAAAGATGGCTATATTTTGGCAGTGATGAATACAGAGAAAAGAAATTGAGAGAGCAACAAGATGGCATAGCTTTCTTCATGGCTTTTGTTAAAGCCGCAAATATGACAGGTGTTAAAATGGCAATCGAAAACCTTGTTGGTATTATGAGTTCTATTTACAGAAAACCGGATTGCATTTATAATCCTTATGATTTTGCACCGGAAACCGAATGTAAAAAGACATGTTTATGGCTATTTGGTGGGTTAAAACCATTACAGCCGAATCAGTATATTTCCAAAGAGCAAAGAACGCATGGTATATGGAAGTCCAGGTTTAACGGAAAGTATGTTTCTTATCGATCTCCCGGATGTGCTAAAATGAGGTCAAAGACGCTCCCGGGCGTGGCTAAAGCTATGGCAGAGCAATGGGGAGGTATAATCAATGCCTAAATTCTCGGTCGATAAACTCATAGCAAAGTACGGCTTACAGGGTGGGCGCAATGCGCTCACCCCTTACGCGCTGGAGAACACAGAGATTTCAGCGCGGCAGCTCCGGAAACTTTATACAGAACTGCGCGATATCGCAAACAAGCGCATTAAGAGAGCGCAGAAAGCGGGCTACGGTCAGAATCTTGTCATTCGGCAGGGCGCCACGAAGATTCCGAAGATCTCGGAAATTCGCACGGAAGCGGAGCTTCGATACCGAATTGGGGAAACAGCAATGCTTTTGGAAAATCCTCTTTCCACCATTTCGGGAATTGAGCGTAACGAAGCGAAGAAGCTCGAAACCCTTGCTCGCCATGGTTACGAATTTGTGAACGAGTGGAATTTACAGGACTTCGGGCGGTTTATGGAGTGGGTGCGGGCTAACTATTCTGACAGGCTTTACGATTCCGATACGGTTACGCAGCTTTATAAAACCGTCACTAAAGGCGGATTTACCACAAGGGCAATCAAGCGCATGTTTGACGAATATATGGATAATTTGGACGCATTTACGGAAGTGGTAGAGGAAAATCCTGGCCGTACCGCAGCTTGGTACAGAAAGCAACTGAAAAAACGCGGCGTCTGGGTTGAGGAGGATTAAGGAATGATCATTAGGGCAGATGATTTTGACAGTGAATATATGAAGCTAACCGGCCTGCGGCGCATGCAGAAGAAGCAGCGGGGGAACCCCGGCACCCGCGCAAAGCGAAGATACCGGGACGAGGTTACGGCTTTCGACATTGAGACCTCAACAATCCCCGGAACGCAACAGGCGGTCATGTATATTTGGCAGTGGCAGATCGGGGAATTTACTGTGATAGGCCGCACCCGGGAAGAATTTCAGGATCTTTGTTACCGTCTCAAAGCGCAGTGCAAAGAGGATCAATACATTGTGGTTTATGTCCACAATCTTTCTTTCGAGTTTCAATTTCTCGCGGGCATCTACGATTTCCAGCCGGACGAGGTTTTTTGCATTGAAAGCAGGAAGATCCTGAAATGTGATATGTTTGGCTGCCTGGAATTCCGCTGCTCATACCTGCATAGCAATATGTCTTTGGATGAGTTTACCCGCAAAATGGGCGTAGAGCACGCAAAGCTGCATGATTTTGATTACAGTCGATTCAGAGGGCCTTGGACAGCTTTAACCGATGACGAATTGCAATATTGCATAAATGATGTTCAGGGCCTTGTAGAGGCCCTTAAAATCGAAATGAAGCATGACGGAGATAATTTGTATTCCATCCCTCTGACTTCCACCGGCTATGTGCGCAGGGACGCAAAAGCGGTTCTGAAAGGGGTTAAGCATTTTATAGTGCAGGATATTCTCCCGGATTATGACGTATTTGAAATGCTGCAAGAAGCTTTCCGCGGAGGTAACACCCACGCCAACCGCTATTATGCAGGGTTGATTTTGGAGAATGTAAAAAGCGCGGATCGCTCCAGCAGCTACCCCGATGTGCAGGTGAACTGCAAATATCCTATGTCGAGATGGTTCCGTTCCGGAAATATAACCACCGACCAATTATTTGACCTCATAGACCGCAGAGGGCGTGCGGTGGTAATGCGCGTTGCTTTGTTCAATGTGCGCCTGCATAACGAATTTTGGGGTTCTCCATATCTTTCGATAAGTAAGTGCAGAAACATCAAGAATCACGAACCGGACAACGGCCGCATTCTTTCTGCCGACTACTTGGAAACTACTATAACAGATATTGACTTGAAGATCATTACCGACGAATACGACTTCGACAGTATGACCATTATCGACAGCGCGCACAGCAGATACGGCTATCTTCCCCGGAAATTCGTTGAACTCGTTAACAAGTATTATCGCTTGAAAACCGAATTAAAAGGATCGGAAGATCTCTTTGATCAGCTGCTTTATATGAAGTCCAAAAACAAGTTGAATTCCCTTTACGGCATGAGCGCACAAAACCCCATCAAACCGGAAACACAGTTCAAGCAGGGTGAATTCAGCATTCTGGAGGAGGACTACAAAGAGAAGCTGGAAGCGCAGAACAAAAGGGCATTCTTCAATTACGCCTGGGGCGTCTGGTGTACGGCCTGGGCGCGGCTGCGGTTAGAGGAAGGAATAAGGCTTGCAGGAAGCCGCTTTGTTTATGCCGACACGGATAGCGTGAAATACCTTGGCGAAATAGACTGGAGCGATTATAACGCCATCCGGGAAGCGCAGAGCAAAGCCCATGGGGCCTTTGCCATCGACAAAAAAGGAAAGGCCCACTATATGGGGGTATTTGAGTATGAGGGCGAATATGCGAAATTCTCCACGCTGGGGGCTAAAAAATACTGTTGTGAGGACGCGGAAGGCAATTTGCAGATAACCATTGCAGGAGTAGGCAAAAAGGCCGGTGCGGCCGAATTACGCAGGGCAGGCGGCATTTCCAAATTCAAGCCAGGTTTTATATTCCGGGAGGGTGGCGGTCTTGATGCAGTTTATAATGACGATCCGGAAATAAAGGAAGTAACGATAGACGGCCACCGAATAAAGATCACCCGTAATGTTTGCCTTGTGCCGGGCGAATACACCTTGGGCCTTGCAGGGGATTATGAACGCCTGCTTGACCGATTGGCGATAGAATAAAATAATCCCTCCCGGTTAAGGGAGGGATTTTTTAATTTGTTAGAACAATGCTGTAGAATATTATGGTAGCCGGGCCGTTGGTGAATTTGAATTGCACACCTTTTTTCCGGGCAGCCTCCGGAATGGTGAAAACAAAATCAGCTGCTTTATCCGACCGAATTGTATAGCTACTTGTAGCCACTGTTGAGCCGTCCACTATCATCGATATGGAAAGACCCACGATCCCCATAGCGACTGCGTTGAATTTTAGTTTGCCATAACCCTCCGCGTCTGTACTAAATACGGCGGTTCTCTCCGAACCCAATCGGGCCTGATTTTCATCGGGATAAAACACAAACCCATACGATCCTGTTGTTGACACATTCAGTTTGCCATTTTCCCAAAAGGGAAAATCAGGTACAGAGGGGGCTTTGCCCATATATGCATATGCAGGATAAACAATCATGTTTACACCCCCTTTATCCCAGCCGGATGATATTCATATAGACGGACTGTTCCGGAATGGACGTAGCATAGAACGTGATCTGATTTTGCGCCTGCGCGGTGGGCCGGATCTGCGCAGCCACAGCAGCATCAAAGCTGTTAGGGCTGGGGCTGACTACTATGTTGGTATTGGCCTCGATCTGGGCCACCGTCACGATCTGCTGATAGCCTTCCCCAGATACTTGCCAGCCCGCCACGGTCAGCTGCACGCTGGAGCCGGTCGATTTATTAGCCTTGGCATCCAGCGCGGCCGCAGTGGCGAAATAGTCCGCGTTATGGCCGTCCAAAGTGTCAGCGTCAATAGGGCCGGAATCTGCAGCGCCAGCGACAAAGACGGTCAGCAGGGTATCAACCAGGATTCCCAGAACGCTGGAACCAATGACCCAGGCACCCTCCGGGGGATTAGTCCCGCCGGGGGTGAGTACAGAAACCTGGGCGCCGTCAATGGTCACAGTGTCCCCCACTTTCCATTTGCCGGTAGCCTTAAAGGTGATAACCTTATTATCCGGCAGCTGCCGGGTGAGGGCATGCACGGTGCCGCTTACCACTTCGGTAGCGGTTCCCACGCCGAGCACCTGAATCTGTTTCAAAGCAGCATCAACGCGCTGCATGTTCACGTTCTCAACGGAAAGGGGGTTAAAAAGATCGCTGCCCTCATATTCAATGAGGTTGAAATTGGTGGTATTAGTCATGTTTCAAAACCTCCTTAAAACTGTTTCAGCCGGGAAATGATCTCCGGCGCTTTTTGATTTGTGGTGAAAATGGTAAAGATCCATCTATCGGAATCGGCCCCCTTGCAGGAGCTATAGTTGATCTGATTTTGTTCCATGTACTGGATCACCTGCGAGGCATTTCCGCCATTTTCGGTGGCCCAGATAAGCGCAGTTTGAGCGCTGCTCCACTCATCAATACTAATAGGATCCATATTTTACCCTCCTTAAGGATAGAAAATTTTGTAACCATCTTTTACGATATCGGTGCAGGTTGCCTTGTAGCCTACCACGGTGGTAACAGTGCGCTGCGCATTAGCCACCTGCGCGATGGATATAGCCCCGGTCAGATGGAACGCAGAGAGATAGTCAAACATCTCCTGCACAGTCACATACTTGCCGGTAAACAGGTTGAGCACTTTAAGATCGATGAGGCCCTTGGAGATCTCCTCCATCAAAAACTCATTGTTCTGCGCGATCTGTGCATTAGTGTAACCTCTTGCGGCCACCAAATTTGCATCGATTTCCGCGTCCTGCTGTTTCAGCTGCTCCTGGAATCCCGTTAAGGTGCCGTTGACCACGTTTTGAAAATCGCGGATCGCGGTTTCGACCGACTGTTTCAGCTCCAGATTAGCCTGGTTTGCGCGTTCTGCTTCGGCCGCTACCTTTGCATCCGCGTAAGCTTTGGCCGCGTCCAGAACTTCGGTGCTCCACTTGTCAACCGCTTCCGAAACTCTCTTGACCTCTTTCAGAATCCAATCAAGATTGAGGTCGTGGAAATTGGTATAGGGGAACTGCTCAAATGCCATTGTATCACCTCCATCAATAAACTAACAGGCAAAATCTTTCTTTGAATTCACCTATGATCTCGTACACGGTCGAATATTTCCGGCTTTCGCGTTCGCTCTCCAGCATCTGCTGGGTTGTGGTAACGCCGATATTTCCGGATATCCTTGCGGTGTGTCTGCTCTGTGTGGTGGTTGCTGTTCCGGTTCCTGCAGTCTGTACGGTTCGTTCCCGGTCGGCCAGATCCGCTTCGTTAAAGCCAGCTACGGAAAGGTCGGTAATGTTGCTCCCGGAATTTTTTACGTTTCCGGTGCCATCATCAACCCATTCCTCTTGCCGGTCGTAGTTGTGAATCGGATTGTATTCCACAGTTTCGGTGACCAGCAGCTTTGACCACTGATTAACTCTTACCCTCGACCAGCTCCCCAAAAGAGACTTGATAACATCGGGATCTGGTGTCAGCAGCTCCAATTCGGCAGTATCAAACAGTAGCGTCTCGGTAAAATCGTCCCGATCAATGCCATCCGGCAGCTGGAGTTCGTCCAGAATGTCCCCGCGGAAACTATACAGCCCCAGCAGGCTCAAAGTTGCCATCATTGGATGCACCTCCCATCTCCGGAATTTCGCGCCAGCGTACAGATATCGATAAGCCGAACATATCATTAACCCGCTTACATGCGTCTTGCAAATTTTCCAACCACATCGCGCACTTTGAATAGGTTTCGATGTTGTTCGCGTTCACCTCGTCCTGGATCAGGCGCTCACGCTTGTCGGTGTTCGCATTGGGGATCCCTATTTCGGTATCAAACATTGCTTCGATCTTCCGAAGATCCGCCAGCAGGTTTGTAACGATATAATTCCCGCCTACATTCTGTTCAAACGATTTCCAGGTTTCCTCGCCATCAGCAGCATTTTTAAGTCGGGCGTCAATGACAACTGCCGGTTCTCCGCTTGCAATCTGATCATACATCTTTTTTAGAGATTCCGCCAGGGCCTTTGTTTTTGCGGTAAAAACGTAGGAAAGCTTGCTGTTAAGCAGGTTTACGCTGACAGATTGAGAAGCAAGCGCCATTTGTTCTGCGTAGTGACCTACCAAATCAAGAATACCAGAGAAGTCCGGCTGGAGCTTCAAAAGCTCACACTGTGTGCCTATACGCGGCTCCAGAATGCCGGAAAGCAGGGAGTTTGCTATCACAGCATGGGTGGGGGCATAGAACACATCATAGCCCTTTAGGCCGCATCCCTGTGGGATCACCCCGAATTTGTCGGTATTTATAACCGCAACATAGCCCCAGCAGTACAGCACATAAAGAAAATAATCCTTGTTCCAGGTCTCCGGGATATCCCATTCAAACACGCTCATAGCCTTTTGCAGCAGATATTTTGCAAAATATCTGCACAAGCCGCTATCCTTTACATGGACGGTGGAGGGCGTCACCAGGGAGGTCTCCGCGTTAATGTAGTTGTAATAATAGGGTGCACCATTAATCAAAATGTATTCCTCCTTCCATGTAAGATTTGATCATGTCGATTTCGCCGGAAGTAGCGGGAATCTGCAATTCCGTATCAACCGTTTGCAGAAAGCCGGATAAGGTGTTGATCTTCCGCCTTGCGCAAAGAGGGCGGCCGAGCCGGTCGTTATCTTCTGCGGCAATCTCGAAAAATTGGCATTCCAGCTGCGGGATGTAGTCAAAATCGACTAATGATCCATTAGAACCGCTGGATCGTACTTGCGGTATAGTGCTATCAATAGCATTACTGATTCCGGACAGCCCGCCGGTCAGCAGGGAAGCTCCGCCGGTTACGATCGCGCTTCCTATGCTCTCCACAGCGCTAACAGCTGCTCCTTTGTAATCAACGGAGATTTGAGCAAGAGAAATATCAACCCCCACCTTACCCCGAACAATCGACGCATACCCGCCGCCGGTTGTGATTCTTAAAATCCCCAGCCCAGTAACCATATCTACACTCATACGGGCGTTAAATCCTCTATCTTCACCATCCGGGAAATAGGTAGAATCTAACGGAATATCGCCAAAAGGCCCGAAATGGAGAATATACCGCGAAAATGGCGATTTATTGAGATACAGACCCCTGGAGGATTGCGGGTGACTCGGAATAGAAAAAGTCGCCACCTTTCCAAAGACCGGGCTTGCCGGAATGTTGTTGCATTGGCAGGAAAGTTCCCACCAGCCAAAATCGACAGTAGACCTTGCAGCGCCTTTTGGGAGAGTAAAGGGAAACCACTGGCAATAAACAATGTATTGTAGGGGATTGAATTGCGCTTTGAAAACCGCTATTTCCTCCGCTGGGATGTCATATATACTGGTATCTCCGTAAAGTTTTTCTCCGAATGCAAGAAACTGCGCGGGCGTCATTACATAATAATTTACTGCGCCCATCCCGGTACCGGATTTGCCGACAATACCTACCACATACTCCCCGCCTGCCAGTGTGTTTGCGAATGGATTTTCCTTAACAGGAACGGTTTGAATTGAACATTTGGATAGCGCCGGATACATGGTATCCTGAACATACCCATTATACGCGCTGGCGGATCTCAATACATATTGATAGGTGTTCCCAATCTCCTCTTTCCAACTCGCCAGGGGATCAATGGTAAGGGTCGCGGCCCACTGACCGCGGTTGACAGTCCAATCTGCCACCCAATAATAGCGGTGGTACTCCGCGATATATGCGTAGTTCGCCCCGGTGGGGTTGGCCTGTGGCCCTACATTAAGCAGGATCACAGGCCGCAGGATGCTGCAAGCGTCCAGCATACGGCATTCGTATTCTGCCATAGGCTCCCCGGTCGGCTGTGCGGTGCTGTTTACAGCTTTAGATACGCTGTAAAATTTTACAGTTAGTGCCATGCCCGCACCTCCTTAATGGTTAGTCAAGCAGCAGTACCACTGCCTTTTCGGTCAGGTCAGACCAGCTGCGCTGCGTCTCGTGAATCCACATGGTAGTGTACCCGCCGCGCGCATTGAACGGAGCAGGATTACTCCACTGCTGCATTGTGGTGTAGCCGAGGGCATCTTCGTCAAAGATAACGCCGAAGATCCCCGCCTGCTCTACCGCGGCATCAGGAACTACCAGGGCGCCATCGGTGCCGATATAGACAGGCTTCACGTTGATGCTATCGGGGGTCTCGATAGACTGCCAGAAATTCACAGTCTCGTTGTCGGCGAATCGCAGGAAGTTATCGTGATATGTGTCCGCAATGGCCATCGTTTCGGTTTGGAAGCGGGCCGGTGCGTACAGATAGACTTTCTGCCGGTCAAGCGGGGTGTGGCGCAGAACGTGTTTTTCATTGACAACTGTCTGGAACATCTCGCTACGCTCGGTCATAAGGTTAGAAATTGTGGAAATTCGAGCGAACACCCACTGCATAAACGGCTTGAAGTTGGCGGGCTGATATACGCTCTGCGCGGTCAGATCTGCAAGACCAGTAAGGGTTTTGTATTCCGAAAGGAGGTGGATTACTCTGCCATTCTGACCCTCTTTCAGGATTGCGCCGATGTGGTTTGCGATGGTGGCGCGGGCTATGTTTTCGCGCACCTGCTCCAGCTTGTCGGTGACGTTGGTGGTTACCATGGTAATGAAGCGGCTGAATTCGTCCGGGGTGGTGAATGCACAATCCAGCTGATCCTTATAGATGGTGTAATAGTCCTCGTAGACATTCGCACCGTAGAAGTTAGTTTCAAGCACTTTCGGCTTGCGCTGAATCTGCTGATCTACCGCCAGGCCGTCCCCGGTGGGAGGGGTCTTGCCAGTGGTGTAGGCAGTCGGGTACTGATACCGATCGTCGTTGACCAGATCGCTATCTGCCACCGCCAGCTTGCGCACCCGATTTCCGAAACGGATCTGATCAACTTCGATTCCGCCGAACTTGCGCCGGTACGGGCGGACGGAAAAGATGGTGCGGGAAAGCACCTGCGAAATGGCGTTCATGAGCGGATCGTAACCGGTTTTAAGTGCAGTCTGCGCGGAGGTGATAAAGCTGGAGCTATCAACTGCCGCGATGGTGGCACTACCAGTCGCCTGCGACTGGATTTCATTAAGAATCGCAGATATCTGGGTGAAAGTAAGATCATTTGCCATTATTTAACCTCCTTAATTTTGAATTCCGCAGTATTTTTCTGCGGAGGATTAATGATTGAAGCGATGATATCGTCAACGCTTTCCTGCTTCGGCTGCTGGGCCTGTGCCAGATTTGATGCGGTAATAGCAGCGTTAAGCTTACTGAACTCGTTAACCATCAGCTGCGTAAGCTCCGCCATTCCTGCGGGCGGATTCTGCTGCGCTGGCGGCTCCTGCGATGCCGGGGGAAGCTGCTGCGGCGCGGGCTGCTCCTGCGATGCCGGGGGAATCTGCGGCGCAGGTGGCTCCTGCTTCGGGATTTGCATTGCCGCGATCTGATCTCTTGTGTAGCCAGCTTTCACCAGCAAGATAATATCCTCATAGTTCATTTATTTTGCCCTCCTTGATAATGGTAGGATAGCCCAGTGCGGACAACTCTGCTGCCATCCTTTGTGCGTTTTCTTTGGATCTAAAAGCGCCAACCTGGACGCGATAAATAATATCGGTCTTTTCGGCCAGCTTTGCAGCCACCCGGCTGCGAAATTTGTCCATATCTTCCCCGAAGCTGAAAAAATAGGATTCCGGGTCTCCGTGATTGGATGCGTAACCTGCCGCTGCTGCTTCCTTGTGGGAAGTGATTTTATCTACCGTAAATCCATATTTACGGCAGAGATCCGCGACCAGCTCCACCAAATAAGCATACCCTATATGGAAATACTGCGCATCCGTAATGACACCCTCGCAGAATTCAATTTGGATATACGCCGTAGGCGGATAGTTGTAGGAACCTTTCTTTCCGGCTCCGCAGCCCCAGCAGGCTATATTCAGTGGTAGCACTTCACAGGCCGCCATATGCCCGGATTTATCAAGGCCGACAAAAATATGGGGGCTTTTCTTGATTCCTGACCTGTTCCAGTGGTTTCCGTACTGATTTTCGCCCAGCAGGTCGGGAGCGTCTACATAGCGCCGCAAATTGGGATTTGCTGCCCCGGTGCTATGCACCAGAATTCCGACCGGCTCGATGGGGATCTGATTCTCCGGGATGGATAGGATCTCGTGCTTTTCGTGGTGAGTGATGTAGTAATTGATCATTTCGATTCCATCCTCTCCACAAGCTTTGTCATTACAACGGTGTTGTTGTTAATGGCCTCGACGAACTTGTCGGATTCCAATTTATGGTCTTCACGTTCTTTGTTCAACATCCAGAACATTGCCACCAGGCACGCCACGGGAACCCCCAAATTACTGACAATCTGAACGATTGCGGTTACATCCATGAATTCACCTCCTAATTAAGAATAGAGACCCCATTCAGTCCGCTGCACGGCGGAATGGGCAGGCTTCCGGCCTTGTGCATAGCCCTTGGGGTCTCTATGTTCATTATAGCGCGATTATTTTCGTTGTCAAGTACTCTTTTACAAAATAATCCTCGCAGTATAATTCACCGATTAGATATTTCCGCAAAATCCAGCCATATTTAAGACGGAACCGCTTAATATCAATATCGTCCCCTGTATAGGTGTCCGGACTGCCGGAAGTGTGAAAGGTGGCGTACAATGTGCCATCGCTTTTATGCGAATAAATACAGACTTCGCCAACCTTCACGATAGAAATATACTCTCGGAGTGGCTTTGACTGGATGTGCGCCGCATCATCCTCACGGAAAGCATTATTCAATGCCATCTCATTAAATCTGCTATCCTTCGCAGTGGCCTTGTAAAGCGCCGTATTTGCTTTCTGGGCGCTTATTCCGCTATCATTCAGAATATATAGTCCGATCCCGCGATCTCGCAGCAGAGACATATTCTTTCCGGTCTGCTGCATCCGCATGGCCCTGCTGACAAGGCCCAATTCCATAAAGATAGGGTTCCCCAGATCATTAGCATTAGCCAGGCATAGCGTCTGGATCGGCTTATATCCCTGTAATTCGCGGTTTCGGTTCATCGTCTCATAAGCGTTCAAAAAAGCTGCGCCCTCGTTCTTAATTGGCCGCTCATGCCGCTCCGGTATGAATTCATCAAAAATCCAAAGCTGCACGTCTGACGCATCAAATCCGCGCAAATTTGACATTGTGGAAAGGGCGGAAGCGTAACCGATAGGATCCCCGCTATCATCCGCATAAAAACCAGTATTGTACTTGGTGATCTTCGCAGCAGTGATATCTACTCCTAAATCCCGGTTGATAGGTTTGAACGGGCTAAATTCGTTTTTTGTGACAATATCTATCTGCGCCTGTGTGCGGCGCGTCAGCATAAATTTGATATGATCCTCGACCACCACTTTCAGCGCACCATAGGTCTTTCCGGTTCCTCGACCGCCCACAAGGAAGTTGAACGGGAGACCCTGTGCAAGGATCCCTCGAATATCTACATAGCCATTTGGCAAATATAATCCCATTAAATCACCTCCTAAATATATGGGAGCCGTTAGGCTCCCAATTTAGATTAAAAAGGTTAACCTCCGTCCATGTCAGGATCTGCCCACTCCTGAACTACAATAACAGGGGTCTTGATTTCATCGCCGTCCTTGGTTTGAAAGATCTCGAAGGTCAGGAATGCTTTTGCAATTTCAATCTCAAAATTCATACCTGCGTCGACTTCCGGCGCGTCACCCTTCATAAACCTAACATTGAAATATAGATTGACCCATTCTCCCTCCTCATTCTTCACACCCAGAGAGGTAGAATATTTGAGGAAAGATGCAGGCTTTCCGTTCTTCTTGTACTTCACCTCCTGCGCGTAAACGCGCATCACTCCGGTCAAATTACTGCTCCAGTAATTAACCTTTTCGGACTTCTTTTTGCCTTGATTCTTGATTGCCATTTTTGTAATACCTCCTATAAATTTAGGCCGGAAGGGCCTTATTAGCTTCATCGTACACGCCCAGCAGGTGAATGTATAGCCGGGCTTTGTCATAGTCAGCAGCCTTGAGGGCTTCGCAGATCTGATACTGTATGCGCATGCGTTCTTTAGTCATGGCTTTCGCCCTCCTTAAGCATGTCGCTGATCAATATGCACATATCATTCAACTCGTAGAACATTTTCTTAAACGGATCGTCTCGTTTAGCGGCTGATAGCTCGTCATAATCCTGGTAGATACCAATTCGAACGCCATCTTTTGCCGTCCGGATCTGATCAAGGATCATCATCAAAATTCGTCTATCCACGATTATGCCTCCCAGTCCATTTCAAGATTGTCATACCATGCGTTCAGCAGCTCGCCATCTGCATCAACAATCTGCCCTTCTTCATCCAGCGCGTAACGCATAAGGTTCAGCACATCATCAATGCTCATACTGTGGTTGGCGATGATGGTCGCAATGATCTCTTTGGTCTCTCTGTCATAT